>JACCDS012318493.1_pt1 | contig 16259 bp, 12 predicted proteins | sample 7446441 | NCBI WGS metagenome assembly JACCDS01 (sample SAMN15323445, study PRJNA562643) | freshwater metagenome | isolation source: river surface water | place: USA:Blue River Watershed | collected 2017-08-17
GGGGCGGTGGCATTGAGCACCGACAGCACTGACGCGGTCAACCACTGCGCGGCATAAGCAAACAAAAAAAATGGTAATGCAGAGTTCAGCAGACCCAGCAATAAAAAATGACGCAACCTGCCCCGCCAGCTCAATTGCCTGCCCAGCCACCAGCCGACGCAAGCCAAAAACATTGCGGCAAGCGCCACCCGGCCAGCCATCAGCCCGGCCGGCCCCAGGCTGCCGACCGCGATGCGGATAAACAGAAAAGAGGCCCCCCAGATAGCGGCCAGTAACAGGAGACGAATCAGGTCAAAAATGCGCATTTGCGGACTCTTTCTGCTCGGCGGCCAGGCAGAGAGCACTCAGGTGCCAGTGTTTTTTTACCAGTGCTCTGTCGCCAAAGCACATGTTTATGCATGAAAACTGCAATTTTTTGCGAAAAAACAGCCAGACTGTCTTGCCTGCCGCGGCGAGCTGCGGAATAATATGCAGGCTTCATTTTTGCTTTATTGCTTCGGCCCATACATTTGTATGGGCTTTTTCATTTTTACAGTCGGGCAGATCACGACTCGCTCTGTCCGGGGTCGCTCTGTCCGCGGTCGTCCTGACCAATCCGGCTGGCCACCGCCCCGCTTTGTTGGCGATATTTCGCATCTTGTCTTGTGTTGTACGGCCGCGCCGCTTCACCGGTCATCAGCTCAAAATTCAGCGCGCCGATTTTCATGTTCGGACGCAGTGCCAGTGGCAGCCGGCCGCTGTTGTAAAACTCCAGCACGATATTGCCCGACCAGCCCGGATCAATCCGGTGCGCTGTAACGTGCACCATCAACCCCAACCGGGCCAGGCTGGAACGCCCATCCAGCCAGCCAACGATATTGGCTGGTAAAGTGACAGATTCCAGTGTGATGGCCAGTGCCAGCTCGCCCGGATGCAGAAAAAATGCGTCGTCGTCAGACAGTACGATTTCGTCACTCATCACACTGTCCAGCGCCGCCTGCACTTGCTCGCGCGGGCCGCTCAGGTCGATAAAAGGGGCGGCATAAGCCCGGAAAGTTCTGAATTTGTGCCCAAGCCGAATGTCGACGCTGACACCGCTGATCATGTCAGCCGCAGGTTGTGGTTCGATGCGGATCAGCCCTTTGGCCAGATAGTCTTCAATATCGCGGTCGCACAGTCTCATTTCAGTCATCCGTCATGATAATTTCGACCTGCGATTTGCCGCGGGCCTCGGTTTGCCAGTATAAAGTCAGAATCAGTTCTCTGGCTATTTTTCTATAGATTTCAGCTGTTTGATTGTTGTCTTCTAATGCAATTGGCCGGCCTTCGTCACCATGGCGGCGGATGTCGCTGTGCAGCGGCAATTGACCCAGCACCGGCAGTTGATAACGCTCTGCCAGTAAACGGCCCCCTTCGGTGCCAAAAATATCGTCGGCTTCACCACAGTGCGGGCACTGATAAAAACTTATGTTTTCAATCAGACCTGCCAATGGAATATTGACCTGGCGGAACATCTGCACCGCTTTTTTGGCATCAGCCAATGCTACATCCTGCGGCGTGGTGACAATAACGGCTGCCGATACATTGAGTTTTTGCGACAACGTCAGCTGGATATCCCCAGTGCCCGGTGGCATATCGACAATCAGGTAATCCAGCTCTGGCCATAAAGTTTCATTGACCAGCTGCATCAGAGCCTGGGCCGCCATCGGGCCACGCCAGACCGTCGCATTGTCCGGATCGACCAGAAAGCCGATAGACTGCATAAATATGCCGTATTTATGCAGCGGATTCAGGTGTTTTTCATCCGGCGAAGTGGCTTTGGCGGTTTGCTCGCCCAGCATCAGCGGCACCGAAGGACCATAAATGTCCGCATCAAGCAGGCCAACTTTTGCCCCTTGCTGCGTAAGCGCTACGGCCAGATTGACGGCGGTGGTGGATTTGCCGACGCCGCCTTTGCCAGATGCAACCAACACCAACTGGCGAACCTTGCCAAAAACATAAGACTCATCAGCCCCCCAGCTCAGTTGCAGCTGATAAGGCAAGTCCGCGGCTTGCAGCTTGTCCTGCAACGGCTTTTGCACAAAACCTGCCGGAAACGGCAGTTCAATCCGCAATTGCCGGCCATCCAGCCTGATGTCGGCGACTTCACTCAGTACCAGCGGGACCGCCTCAGTCAGCGGCTCATCCAGCAGCGCCCGCAATGCAGCAGGCAACTGCGTGCCCTCTTTGGTCTTTTGGCTACGGTTAAACAATGAAAACACAATCACTCCGGAATTGCAGGCTGCGGATCACTGACAATTTCAAGGCATCTGGCCGCTGATTTTGTCTGTTTTTTCATCAACTTTGCGTAAAAGCCGGCCGGCGGATGGGTCGCGCTTTACAGCCTTCTGATGTATCATGACGCCTATTGTATGGATTGCCTGCCCAGTTTTCGAGTGAACCGATGACATCACGTAAAATTTTAATTACCAGCGCCTTACCTTATGCCAATGGTCCTATCCATTTAGGCCACATGCTGGAGTATATTCAGACCGATATCTGGTCCCGTTTTCAAAAAGGCCGCGGCCATCAGTGTTATTACGTCTGTGCCGATGATGCGCACGGCACTCCGATTATGCTCAAGGCGCAGCAACTGGGTTTAAGCCCGGAGCAGATGATTGCTCAGACAGCGGTCGAACATCAGGCTGACTTCGCCGAATTTCTGATTGGTTTTGACAACTATCACAGCACCCACAGCAGCGAAAACCAGGCCTTTGCCAGCGAGATTTACACCAAACTCGACGCAGGTGGTTACATCAAACGCCGCTCGATCAGCCAGCTGTTTGACCCGGAAAAACAAATGTTCCTGCCGGATCGCTTTGTCAAAGGCGATTGTCCGAAATGCGGCGCTCTGGACCAAAACGGCGACAGCTGTGACGCCTGTGGCGCGACCTACAGCCCGACCGAGCTGAAAAACCCACGCTCCGTGGTGTCAGGCGCCACGCCAGTTTTAAAAGATTCCGAGCACTACTTCTTTGATTTACCAGCTTTTGAAGCCATGTTGCAGCAGTGGACCCGCGGCGGCGCACTGCAAAGCGAAATGGCCAACAAACTGCAGGAATGGTTTAAAGACGGCCTGCAGCAATGGGACATCAGCCGCGACGCCCCTTATTTTGGCTTTGAAATTCCAGGCGCACCTGGCAAATATTTTTATGTCTGGCTGGACGCGCCTATTGGCTACCTCGCCAGCTTTAAAAACCTTTGTGACAAGCAAGGCATTGATTTTAATCAGTTCTGGCAGCTTGACTCAGATGCAGAGGTGTATCACTTCATCGGCAAGGACATTATCTATTTCCACAGTTTGTTCTGGCCAGCTATGTTGCATGGCGCCGGTTATCGCAAACCGACCAGCGTGTTTGCCCACGGCTTTGTTACGGTCAACGGCGCGAAAATGTCCAAATCGCGCGGTACTTTTATCAAGGCGCGTACTTATCTGGAACATCTGAACCCGGAATATCTGCGGTACTACTTCGCCTCTAAACTGACCGCCGGCATTGTTGACCTCGATTTGAATCTGGAAGATTTTGCCCAGAAAGTGAATGCCGATCTGGTGGGCAAAGTGGTGAATATCGCCAGCCGCTGTGCCAGCTTTATCATCAAAAAATTCAACGGTCAGTTGTCCGCGACTTTGGCTGAACCAGCTTTGTTTGCTGAATTCACCGCACAAGGCGAAAGCATTGCGCTGGCCTTTGAGGAGCGCGAGTTTGCCCGCGCAGTCCGCGACATCATGGCGCTGGCCGACAAAGCCAACCAATACATCGACGCCAAAGCCCCCTGGGTGCTGGCCAAAGATGACAGCAAACAGCAGGAGACGCAGGATGTCTGCTCGATGGGTATCAACCTGTTTCGCGTACTGATGCATTATTTAAAACCAGTATTGCCGGCGATGGCTGGCGAAGTGGAAGCTTTTTTAAATGCACCACTGAGTTGGGACAGCTACCAGCAGCCGTTGCTTGGCCATGCCATCAATCCGTTTAAAGCGTTGATGCAGCGGGTCGACCCGGTCAAAGTGCAGGCGATGGTCGATGCATCCAAGGAAAATCTGCAGCCGACCCCGGCAGTTGCGGTGGCCAGCAAGGCAGCTGTGACAGCGACAGACATCGACCCGATCGGCGACACCATCAGCATTGATGATTTTGCCAAACTGGATTTGCGTATCGCCCGCATCGCGAGCGCCGAACATGTCGAAGGTGCCGATAAGCTGCTGCGTTTACAGCTGGATTTAGGCAACGAAACCCGTCAGGTGTTCGCCGGCATTAAATCGGCTTATCAGCCGGAGCAACTGGTGGGCCGGCTCACCGTGATGGTGGCCAATCTGGCGCCGCGTAAGATGAAATTCGGCATGTCAGAAGGCATGGTGATGGCCGCCGGCCCCGGTGGTAAAGAGATTTTCCTGCTGAGCCCCGATGAAGGCGCGACCCCAGGTATGCGGGTCAAATAACAGGATCAGAAACCGCAGCCTCCGCTGCGGTTTTGTTTTTGGCTGCATGAGGACTTTTGCATTATGGCGGTGACTATCCGCTCTTTTTCATCATTGTATAGCGCCACTTTGCTGATGGTACTGGCCGCCGGTTTGCTGACGACCTATCTGGGTCTCAAACTGGCATCGATGGAAGTCGCCAAAATCTGGATTGGCGCCATGATGTCGGCCTATTACCTCGGTCTGGTGCTGGGCTCAAAAATTGGCCATAAACTGATAGCCAGGGTCGGCCATAGCCGGGCTTTTACCGCCAGCGCCGGCGTTGTTACCGCCAGTGCCCTTGGCCACGCGCTGGTGGATCAACTTGAGATCTGGCTGCTGCTGCGCCTCGTCGTGGGCATGTGCATGATGTGTCAGTACATGGTGTTGGAAAGCTGGCTGAACGAACAGGCCGACAGCAAAAACCGCGGCACTATTTTTGCGAGCTACATGATTGTCAGCTATCTCGGACTGGTACTGGGCCAGGGCGCGATGAGCCTCAACCCCGGCCTGACGATAAAACCCTTGTTATTGGTGGCAATCTGTTTTGCGCTTTGTGTCGTGCCGCTCGCCCTGACCCGGCGTATTCACCCGCAACCGCTAAAACCAGCCCCGCTGAAAATCAAAGCGTTTTGGCAGAAAGTGCCACAGTCGTTGACCACTATCGCGATGGCCGGCGTCATTGTCGGTTCTTTTTATGGTTTAGCCCCTGCCTTTGCCGCCGCGCAAGGCCTGTCAACCGAACAGGTCGCATTGTATATGGCGACCACTGTGATGGCAGGATTGCTGGCCCAGTGGCCGATGGGGAAATTGTCCGACCGCGTGCGTCGCAGCCGGCTGATCCGCACCAATGCTGCCATTTTGGGCGTGCTGGTGCTGCTGATCGCCAGTCTGCCCCTGACGGGCTGGCCGCAGCTGGCGCTCACTTTTGTGTTTGGCATCTTTGCTTTTACGCTGTATCCGCTTGGCACCGCCCTTGCGAATCAAAATGTTGACCAACACGAACGGGTCGCGTTGTCTGCCACTATCCTGCTGACTTTTGGCCTCGGTGCCAGTATCGGTCCACTATTGGCGTCCGTCGCGATGCAATTTGGCGGGCCGCGCATGCTTTATGGTTTTATGGCGCTGGTGGCCGGCATCCTGTTTTTACGGTTGCAGCAGGTTAATTATCAGCAAAAACAACAAGATAAAAACACAAGCACGGACTACCAGATGGCATCTGGCGACGTGGTCGGCTCACCACTGGCAGCAGCGCTGGACCCAAGGGTCAGTCAGCAGGATGTCGTTGAACAAATGAGTGCCGAGCGGTACAGCGAGCCTTCGATAGAGACTTTGCAGATGGAGTTACCGCTCGACGTTTCACAGCCGGAAACCACCGCTGCAGCTGAGCAGCCCGGCAGCCAGACTGACAGCGCCGCTAAAAATTAGCGCTGTTGCGAACTGAGTGCTGCCACGCGGCAGGGCCGCAGAAAACATCTGCCAAGATCAGCTGCAAAGATCAGTCGTAAAGAACAGCCGCAGAGATAGCGGACCTGTCTGGCGCGGCCCCTGCGGCTAGCTGACCTGGCACTGCGCCGGGTCAACCACCAGCACCACTTTGCCCACCAGCAGATTCTGGCTGAGCAGTTGGTGGGCCTCGTCAGCTTGCTGCCAGGGCAACATCTGAGCCACCACTGCAGCCACAGCGCCGCTTTGTACAGCCGCACCGAACTGCTGCCAGAACTGCGCCGTCAGTTCGGCTTTATACAAATCACTGCGGTTACGCAGCGTCGAACAAATCAACTGACCGCGCTTTTTAAACATCAGCGCCAAATCAAAAGCCGGCACTTGCCGTCCGCCCAGCATTGCCAGCACCACAATGCGACCATCCATCGCCAACAGCTGTAAATTCGCAGGTAGGTAATCGCCGGCTACCGGGTCAACAATCACATCAAAACCGCCCGGACGGGCCGATTGAAGATCTGCGCGCCAGTCTTGGGTCCGGTAATTCAGCGCCATATCGGCGCCAAGCGCCAGACAACGCGCCGCTTTTTCGTCACTGCCAACAGTGACTGCAACAAAAGCGCCGCGCGCCTTGGCCAGCTGAATGGCCGCGGTACCCACGCCGCTGGCACCGGCATGTAACAGCACCGCGCCGCCTGCAGGTAACTGACCAATCGTGAACATGGCCTGGTACGCGGTCAGAAAAACCTCGGCAGTACCGGCCGCCTGCGTCATGTGAAGGCCCGGCGGCACTTCCAGTACATGTGCAGCCGGCACTTTGACATATTCGGCATAACCACCGCCCGGCACCAGCCCGAACACCCGCTTGCCAAGCCAATGCTGCTGGCTTTCATCGCCAACAGCGACTACGGTGCCGGACACTTCCAGACCGAGAATGTCACTGTCGCCGGGCGGTGGCGGATAATAACCGGCTCGTTGCGCTAAATCAGCGCGATTGACGCCGGCGGCCGCCACTTTGACCAGCAACTGTCCATGGTTGAGCTGTGGTAATGGTTCATCGCTGAACATCAGCTGCTGCTGCGCGTCGACCCGAATCGCCTGCATCCGCGGCACCAAAATGTCTGACATCACTGCTCTCCTGCTTTGTTAAGTGCAACAAGATGCGGATTTTGCGCCGCTACTTTTGCTTTTGGCCTGACACGCTTACAATACGCGCCTTTTTATTCTGCCGGATACAGTTATGGCCGCCACTCTCTTTTTACAAGCCGATCGCGAAAAATCGCTGAAACGTCGCCACCCCTGGGTATTCTCCAAGGCGGTGAAGCAAGTCAAAGGCAAAGCCAACAGCGGCGAAACGGTGGACGTGCTGTCGGCCAGCGGCGAGTTTCTGGGCCGCGGCGCTTATTCGCCAGAATCGCAGATCCGCGTCCGCATTTGGACCTTTGACCCGAACGAACAAATCGACGCGGACTTTTTCCTGCGTCGCATCAGCGCCGCCTGGCAAGTGCGTCAGCAGCTGTTTGATTTCAAGACGACCAATGGGGTACGGCTGGTTGCCGCCGAATCAGACGGCTTACCGGGTGTCACTATTGATTTGTACGCCGACGTGTTGGTGGTGCAGCTGTTAAGCGCCGGCGCCGACTATCACAGAGCTCACATCGTCGCAGCGCTGCGCAACCTGTTCCCACAGTGCAGCATCTATGAAAGATCAGACGTCGATATCCGCAAAAAAGAAGGCCTGGCACCGATCACCGGCTGGTTGCATGCTGAGCGCGACAGCGGCGAAGTGGTGATGCTGGAAAATGGCATGCAAATTTTGGTCGACGTGGTCAACGGCCACAAAACCGGCTTTTATCTGGATCAGCGCGACAGCCGCGCCGCAGCCCGCCGTCATGCAAAAGACAAAACGGTGCTGAACTGCTTCAGCTACACCGGCACTTTTGCGGTCGCCGCGCTGTGCGGCGGTGCCAGCCATGTCACCAACGTCGATATGTCGGAGCTGGCGCTCACTACGGCCAAGCGCAATGCTGAGCTTAATACGCTTGATTTGACAAAACTTTCCTTTGAAAAAGCCGATGTCTTTAAACTGCTGCGCAGTTACAAAGAGCAAGGCCGCCAGTTTGACATGGTGATCCTGGACCCGCCGAAGTTCGCCGAGAGCAAAGCCCAGCTGATGGGCGCTTGTCGTGGCTACAAAGACATCAACCGGGTTGGCATGCAACTGGTCAAACCCGGTGGTCTGCTGCTGACCTTTTCCTGTTCGGGCCTGATGGAAGACAGTTTGTTTCAAAAAGTGGTCGCCGACGCCGCACTGGATGCCGGCCGGGATTGCCTGTTTATTGAGAAACTGAGTCAGGCCAGTGACCATCCGATCGCCAGTTTCTACCCGGAAGGACATTATCTTAAAGGCTGGGTCTGTCTGATCCGCTGACGACAAGACTGACCGGGTGACGCCGTTGCCGGCCGCGGCGTCACTGCAAAGCGCTGCCATTTATCCTTTGGCTGGCAACAGGCAGACAGCACCATGCTTTCGCCCTGCTTTCGCTGTACTTTCGCCGCAATTTTCGATGATTTACGCTGAATTTATCAGACAGGTGCTTGGACCGCCCGGTCCGCTGACGTATGCTATCGGCCGTTCCCCTGAACCGATAGGATTTTGTCATGAAAAAACTGATACTTGCGATGGCGCTGAGCGCTGGTGCTGCCCAGGCCGGCTGGCAACTGGACCCGGCGCACTCTTCTTTAAATTTCGTCAGTGTGAAAAATGATGTGGTCGCGGAAACACACAGCTTCAAACAGCTGCAAGGCCAATGGGCCGATGATGGCAGTTTCAGCGTGGAGATCCCGGTACAAAGCCTCGACACGCTGATCCCCATCCGTAATGAGCGGATGCTGGAACATCTGTTCAAAGCCAAGGATTTTCCGCTGATCACCGCCAAAGGTAAAATTGACCCGACTGTGGTGAAAAGCCTGAAAAGCGGCGCTGTCAGTCAGCAGCAGGTCGCGCTCAGCCTGACCATCGCCGGCCAGACCCAAAACGTCAACGCCGCTATTGAACTGGTCAAACTGGCCGACCAGCAAGTGCTGGCCTACACCAAAGCGCCTTTGCTCATCAAAGCGGCTGATTTTAAACTGGATAGCGGTGTGAAACAGCTGCAGGACATCGCCAAACTGAACCGGATTGAACTGGTGGTGCCGGTGACCTTCAGCGTGCAGTTTCGCAAGTAATCAGCGATAAACCGACAAAAAACGGGCATCACGCCCGTTTTTTTATATCTGAAAGGCCGTCAGAACAGCCAATGTGCCATCAGCGCAATCACCGGCAAGGTGATGATGGTGCGAAGTAAAAACAGCACAAACAAATCCAGTAAAGTCACCGGAATTTTGCTGCCAAGCAGCAAAGCACCGACTTCCGACATATAGATCAGCTGCGTCACTGACAGCGCCGCAATCACAAAGCGGGTCAGTTCGCTTGGGATCTCCGTCACCAGAATTGACGGCACAAACATATCGGCAAAACCGACCAGAATCGCTTTGGAGGCTTGCTCGGCATACGGAATTTGCAGCAGTTCCAGCACAGGGACAAAAGGCGCACCCAAAATGGAAAATACCGGCGTGTACTCGGCAACAATCAAGGCGACAGTGCCGACGGCCATAATGACCGGCAGTACGCCAATCACCATATCGACTACCGCGTGGACCCCTTCTTTCAGCGTTGCTTGAACGCCCTGGGCTTGACTGGCGCGGTGTAAGCCATGTGCTAAAGCGCGGCCAAACACCGACTTTTGGTTAAACTGCCCGCCCTCAGCCCGCATATGATCATACCCATCGATGTAGGTATCAGGCTTGTTGCGAAGCGGCGGCAAAAACGGCAATACGATGGCGGCGACCAGGCCGGCGGTACAAATAGTGGCATAAAAGGGTAAGAACATATGCTCCAGCCCGACCTGCCCCAATACCACCAGGCAAAAGGTGATAGAAACCGCAGAAAATGTGGTGCCAATGACGGCGGCTTCTCTGGCGGTATAAAAGCCTGTCTCGTACTGTTTGCTGGTCAGCAGAATGCCCACACTGCCATCACCAATCCAGGAGGCGATACAGTCGACCGCCGAGCGGCCAGGCAAGCGAAAGACCGGCCGCATGATTTTGGTCATCAAAGTGCCAATAAACTCCAAAAGGCCGAAATTAAGCAGCAACGGCAACAATAAGCCGGCGAAGATAAACACGCACAGTAACACCGGCAGCAAATCATAAAAAACCAGCGCCCCGGTCGACTTGCTGTTGACCATCTGTGGCCCAACGCCCGTGATCACCATCAGCGCAGCAACAGCGCCAAGCAGTCGGACCAGTACCCAACCCCAGCCCGGCGCCAGCAATTTGTGCAGGAAAGACCCGACTGGCAGTGCTGCCGGCTGCCACAACTTGACGATGAGCGTTGCCAGCGCCGACAAACTGACGATGCTGGCGAGCACCAGCGGCATCCAGTCACCAAGCGCGGCTTTAAGCTGGTTGGCCATCAAAGCAACCGGGATCGTCAGGCCTTTTTCAGCAGGCACCGGCGTCATAAACAAAAAGACACCAAGCAAAGACGGCAGCAGCAGGATTAACCAGTTGCGTAAAGTGGAATAATTCTGAGGTGAGGACATGAGGGCTGAATTCGGCGGTTCTTGATTTGATGCACAGCCTAATGAAAAGCGGCTGCGCTGTCACGGTTTCTGACAGCCAGCCGGCTAAAAAACGGCCATATCAGATGAAATAATGCCGCGCAGGCAACGAACCATTGTTCTTGCCAATTAATTCAGTTCAATGAAAGTGAGCCCGAGCTGATACAAATCATCGCCTTCCTGACTGCAGCGCACCACTTTGGCGTGAGCATCCAGTGGCGCCACAGAGCTGTTAATCGATTCCAGCCGTAAGTGCAGCAAAGTGCCCATTTCAAGCGGTTCGTCCACTTCAACCGCCATGCCTGTTGCACTTAAATCACGACAAATACCGGTCAGGGTTCTGCCACATTCCGGATCGTTGATCATCATTTGCAGTTCCGTGTTGACCATCATACGGAAGTAATTACGTTTGTCGTTTCGGTTCAGCATCAACAACCCCAGCTCAGGCAAAACCCTGTTGTTATAAATCTTTCTGGCCAGCCTGTAAAGCCAATGTCTCAGACAGTGTGAGCAGGTCTTCTATCTGACTGCGGATCTGACGGGCAGAAAAAGGCTTCCCGATAAAACCAAGCGCACCCGCATCCAACGCGGCCCGGACTTCACCCGGAGAATCCAGTCCTGACAAGATAATCACCGGGATGCCGGCGGTCAGCGGGTTGTGCTTGAGCAGTAAGCACAAGTCCAACCCGGTAATGCCGGGCATCATGATATCGAGCAAAATCAGGTCCGGTGCTTCGTCATGGATCAGGCTCAAAGCAGCTTGTGCGTGCGGTGCATAACGAAGGGTAAAACACGGCTCAGGTAAGGCCAACAACAGCAATTCCAGATTGAATGCTTCGTCGTCAACCAGTAACACCTTAAGTGGTGCGGACTTTTGCCAGACTTCAGCCATGATGCATTCCTGTTGCTGTCCCTGAATTTATGTAGCTGATAAAGCTGCCAAGCACAAGCGCGCTGCAGTCGTCACTTTAGTTCCTGCACGGCCAGCAGCACCCGTTTTGCTGACACCGGATAAGGTGTCCCCAATTGCTGTGCATACAACGACACTTTGAGTTCCTCCAACATCCAGCGAATAGCCGTCACAGCTTCAGGCAAGGTTTTGCCGGCAAATTTTCCCAGCAGTTGCTGATAAGCATCCGCTGCTTTTTGATACTCGTGCATCATTAAGCGATCACGCTGCGGGTCGACCGGTAATTTCTCCAGCCGCTTCTGCAACGCCTGCAGATAGCGGCGAATGTCATCAAGCCGTGCCGCGCCATGTGCGCTGACAAACCCTTTAAACAGCAGGCTGTCCAGCTGCTGCTTGATATCGGCATTGGCATACGCGAGCGCCAAATCGAGCCGGCCGCGCAGTTTTTTACTGATATCGTGACCGATACTGAGAATTTGCTCTGTTTTCAGCGCTATTTGCAGCACAGTATCGCCAAGCTCAGCACGGACCTGGTCCCGCAGCGCCGTAAAAGCGTCGCTGTTTTGTGGCCATTCTGCTTCGGCGACTAACTGATCTATACCGGCAGCGATGCAGTCATCAATCAGCTCCAGCACTTTGCCAAAGGGGTTGAAGTACAAACCCAGCTTGGCTTTGTTGGGCAGATTGTCCTGCAGATATTTCACGGGTGACGGTAAATTCAGCAACAACAAGCGGCGCAGACCCAATCTGGAGGCAGCCGATGCCTGCTCAGGACTGTCGAGCAGCACGATGTCCACGCTGTCTTTTTTATCGACAATCGCCGGGAAGGCTTTGATCTCATAACCAGCCTGCAGCTTGACGTACTCTTTGGGCAGCTCGCCAAAACTCCATTCCGTCAGCCGCTGCTGTTCGATGCCCTGCTCCGCCACCTGACTGAGCCTTTGTTGCACCTGCCCTTGCAACTGCTGTTTTAACAGTGCCAGCGACCGGTGCTGCGCGATCAGCTCGCCCTGTTCACCCACCACTTTAAAATTCATCTTCAGATGCAGCGGCAGTTCGGTCAGCTCCCAGGCATCTTCCGGAATGGTCAGGCCACTCATGCGTTTAAGCCGCTGTGTCACCGTCGCCAGCAAAGGGCCATCGGCCGGCTGAATGCTTTGCAGCAGCGCGTCGGCATAGTTAGGCGCTGGCACAAAATTGCGCCGGTATTGCTTGGGCAGGCATTTGATTAAGGCCACCAGCAATTCATGCCGAAGGCCTGGGATCAACCAGTCAAAACCTTGTTCTTCAACCTGATTGAGCAGCGCCAGCGGAATGCACAGACTGACACCGTCGTCAGGTGCGCCCGGCATAAAATGATACTCCAGCGGCAGCGTCAGATTGCCCTGACGCCAGAACTCCGGATAACTGTCGTCGGTAATATGGCCGGCGTCACGACGGCGCAGCATTTCCGGGTCGAAGTTGAGATAAGCGGCATCGCGCTGTTTTTGCTGTTTCCACCAATGCTGAAAATCGGCGCGGTTATTGGCCTGCTGCGGGATTTTTTCCGCATAAAATGCCACCAGCGCGTCTTCGTCCACCAGAATGTCACGCCGGCGCGATTTGTCTTCTAAATCAGTCACTTCGTCAATCAGCCGGGCATTGTGCTGTAAAAAGGCTTCATTGAGCCCCAGCTGTTGCTGCACCAGCGCATCGCGGATAAAGATCTGATGACAAACTTCAGGTTCAATCTTGCTGTACTGCACCGGTCTTTTACCGACCAGGATCAACCCATAAAGCGTAACCTGCTCGAAAGCGATGACAGCACCGCGTTTTTTCTCCCAGTGCGGCTCACTGTAACTGCGACTGACCAGATGCTGCGCCAGCGGTTCGACCCACTCAGGCTCGATTTTCGCAACTGTTCTGGCGTAAAGCCGGCTGGTTTCCACCAGTTCCGCGGTCATCACCCACTTGGGTTTGCGCTTAAACAAATGACTGCCGGGAAATACAAAAAAACGGCTCTGACGCGCGCCCAGATAATCCGCTTCGCTGTCACGACAACCAATCTGCCCCAACAACCCCGTCAAAATAGCGCTGTGAATGCTCTGGTAATCGGACGAACTGCTGCGTGCCAGCTGCATTTCATCTGCAACCTGCGACAGCTGACCATAGAGATCCTGCCATTCCCGCACCCGCAGGTAGTTCAGCAGCTCCTGTTTACACAGGCGTCTGAACTGGTTGTTACTGTTCAGTTCCTGCTGTTCCTGCAGGTAGCGCCACAGTTTCAGCCAACTGGCAAAATCTGAATCCGTATCAGCAAAACGACTGTGCAACTCATCGGCTTTTTGTTGCTTATCCAGCGGCCGCTCGCGTGGGTCCTGAATCGACAAGGCTGCCGTGATCACCAACAGCTCATCCAGACAACCGCTGCTGGCTGCCGCCAGCACCATCCGCGCCAGTCTTGGGTCTATCGGCAATCTGGCCAGTTGCCGGCCTAACACAGTGAGCGCCAGCCCCTGCTGTTTTTCTCTCTTCAGCGCGCCCAATTCATCTAACAGCCGGATACCATCGTTGATAAAACGGCTGTCTGGTTTTTGCAAAAATGGAAACTTCTGAATGTCGCCAAGCCCAAGCGCCAACATCTGCAACACCACCGAAGCCAGGTTGGTGCGCAGGATCTCCGGGTCGGTAAATTCCGGCCTGCTGAGAAAATCCTGTTCACTGTAAAGCCGGATACAAATACCGGCGGCCACCCGGCCACATCGGCCTTTCCGCTGGTTGGCACTGGCCTGGCTAACTGATTCGATCGGTAATTGCTGCACTTTTGAGCGATAGCTGTAGCGGGAGATCCGGGCCGTCCCCGGGTCAATTACATAACGGATGCCGGGTACCGTCAGCGAGGTTTCTGCCACGTTGGTGGCCAGCACAATGCGCCGGCCGGCATGACTCTGGAAAATACGGTTTTGCTCGGCGGCGGATAACCGCGCAAACAGTGGCAAAATTTCGGTATGCGGCAGCTGGAGCTTTTCCAGCGCGTCGGCGGTGTCGCGAATTTCGCGCTCGCCATTTAAAAAAATCAGAATGTCGCCGGGCGGTTCACGGTAGAGCTCATGGACCGCATCAAAAATCGCCTGCAGCGGGTCGGCCTCTTTGTCAGACTGCTCCAGCGGGTCGCGGTAACGCACTTCAACCGGATAAGTGCGGCCTGATACTTCGAGTACCGGCGCATTGCCAAAATGCCGGGAGAACCGCTGCGGATCTATGGTCGCAGAGGTAATAATCAGTTTCAGATCAGGTCTTTTGGGCAGGATTTGCTTAAAGTAACCAAGCAGGAAATCGATATTGAGACTGCGTTCGTGGGCCTCGTCGATAATGATGGTATCGTATTGATTTAAAAACTTATCCTGCTGAATTTCAGCCAGAAGGATACCGTCTGTCATCAGCTTGACCAGCGTATTGGGCGCTGTGTGATCGCCAAAACGGACTTTAAAACCAACCTGTTGCCCCAGTGGCACCGACAATTCGTCTGCCAGCCGCTGTGACACGCTGCGGGCCGCCAGCCGTCGCGGTTGGGTATGGCCTATCAGACCCGCCACACCACGGCCAAGCTCAAGGCAAATTTTCGGGATCTGCGTGGTTTTACCTGAGCCGGTTTCGCCGGCAATAATCACCACCTGATGGTCGCGGATGGCAGTTTTGATCGCCTCTTTACTTTGGGTAACCGGTAGTTCCGCCGGATAAGTCACCGCCGGCAGTGCAGCCTGACGTTGCTGCCTGAGTTGTTGCGAGCGCAGGATCTCCGCTTGCAGCCGGGATTGGCGGTCGCTGTCGTTTTTTTGTGCCAGCTCCCGCAGCTGGCGGCGAAAACGGAATTGATCCCTTAACAGACAAAAATGAACAGCCTCATGTAAGGCATTGAGCGGTAATAATTCAACGACAGATGACTCAGACAAAACAACTCTCCAGAACGGCAACAGCGCTATGCTATCACAACCACAAAGCTGGCTGAACGGCCAAGGCAAACCGCGTACCCGCAACAGGTCATGGCGCATAAAAAAATGCCGGCTGTTGCCGGCACTTTGTCATTGGATAATCGTCGGGCTCAGGCCGCACTCGGGCGGCTAACCGGCTTTGCGGTAATGCGAATGCAGTTCCTGATCAATGGCCCGCAACACGTCGGTTCGGCTGATCACGCCAATCAGCACGCCGTTATCATCGACCACCGGGTAAATTTTTGGTTTGGCCCCCAGCATCAGTTGCGCCAGTTCAATAATGCCCTGATTCTGATGCACGGTCAGCACATCCTTTCGCATCAGATCGGTGACATATGCCAGCCCTTCATCGTGGTAAGACGTTAACAACATTCTGGCCAGACAATCTTGTTCCGATAAAAACCCAATCACTTTATGCTGTTCGTCCAACACCGGACCGCCGATTTGTCCTGCAGCAGCCATCCGATCTACCGCTGCTTCCAACGTCATATCGGCCCGAAAAATCACCGGATGCGTATTCATATGATCCGACACTTTTAATAAATTCATGAAGCCCCCTGCAAATGCCTGTGCGACTGACAAAGCTGTCTTGCGACAACTATCAGCCAAGCTTAGTGCAAAATCGGCGGCTTGCACTGGCCTGGCGCCCTGACCGCCAAAGCGCCCGCTTGTACCTGCTCAATCGCGGAAAATAGCAACTTCTGTGGCTTTACCGGCACTGCGTTTAGCGCGGTACATGCCTTCTGAATTAAAATGCCAGCTCAGATTGCCCTGACGGTCTGCCACAATCACCC
>JACCDS010197895.1_pt1 | contig 16255 bp, 18 predicted proteins | sample 7446441 | NCBI WGS metagenome assembly JACCDS01 (sample SAMN15323445, study PRJNA562643) | freshwater metagenome | isolation source: river surface water | place: USA:Blue River Watershed | collected 2017-08-17
ACCATTCTTTTCGAATCTTCTGATAATGTTTTAGTTTTTTTTGAAACTTTTATAATACTATCTAAATATTTAGTATCCTTAGAAATTTGGTATAAATAATAACTTGCAGCAATATAAGCAAAATTACCTGTATTAGCCATATCAGTTTTTTCATAAATTTTATTTAAATAAAATACTGCATTTTTAACTAAACCTAATTTATAGTAAGAAATACCAATATTTAAATAAGATGGTATCTCAAGTGTTTTTGAAGTTTTTTCAAAAAGTTTTATTGCTTCTTCATATTCATTTTTGTTTAGGTGTAAAACTGCTTTATTAAAATCTACTTGTAAGGCTAAATTTTCTTGTGTCTTTTGTAGTTTATCAAACTGAAATATTATTTCTGGCTGAGATTCAATAACATCATCATTCGCATATAAATTATAATTTATGCAACTAACAATTAATAATAATTTATATATTAATTTCATAAAAAGAACAAATCCTTAAACCATAGCATTAACTTGAGCATAAAGCTCTTCATTTCTTTTTTGCAATTCATCTAATCTGTTTTTTAAATTCATATTCTCTATTTTTAAGCTTTGTAAATCATCCCTTGCAACTTGAAGATTATTTTGATTTGTTTTCAATGTATTTGCACCTATTTGTACTTGTTTTTCATATCTATCAATTAATGATTCAAATTTTTTAATCTCTTCTTGCAAAATATTTTTTTCTTCATTGACTTTTTTATATAAAGATTTATAAACATTAAAACTTGAAAAGAAATAGAGTAATAGAACTCCAAGTACAGTTATTAATAAAAAATTTTCCAAATATATCCTATTTAAATTAGATAGAGTAAAAAACTTACTCTATCTAGTAATTATCTTTTTAGATTAATTAAAGTATTTAATATATCATCAGATGTTGTGATTGATTTTGCATTTGCTTCAAATGCTCTTTGAAATACCATCAAGTTTACTAAACTTTCACTTAAATCTGCTGTACTTAATTCTAAAGTTTTTCCTTCAATTTTAGCAGTTTTATTATTATTTAGATTATATATTGGTTCACCTGATTCATTTGTTTTTGCTAAAAGATTATCTCCCATAGGATCCAATCCTTGATTATTATTGAAAAGGGCTATTGCAACTTGACCAATTGCAAAATCTGCTCCATCTTGTTTCATTGTAATTAATCCTGAACTATCAACTGAAAACTCTCCAAATGCTGTATCTGAAATTCCTAAAGTGTCAAGTCTTAATTGTAAGCTACTTTTTGATGCTGTTTGATCTACTCTATTTTTTATCTCAATAAATTCAGCTCCAGCACCTGCTCGTCCTGAATAATCGGCATTCTTTTCTTTTGGAGTAGTTCCTAATTTTAATCCTCCACTAAATTCAACATCATAATTTTTATCTTTTGTTCTAATTACTAAATTTCCATTAATATTAACTGCTTCAACATAATCAGTTAATTTTGGATTTTTAGCTGCTGCAGCAGTATTAAATTTAGATATAAAATCATCAATATCTGTTGCAGAAGTTATTGTAATAGGATCTTCTGCCGGAATAGTTGCATTATTATTTGGAACAGGAATTGTTTTTCCCAACTCTTTATCATAAATATTTATACTATATGTAAATGTTGCAGGAAAACTTCCACCTAAATCAGCAACAGTATAAACATCTTGTTGTTTACCAGTAATTAATTTTGATAATGCATCTTTAGAAGTCTCTAATGCTCCTATCCCACTTCCTGCTTCTGCGGCAGTAGTAGTTAAAAAATTACCTTGATTTGTTGTATTACTTGAAACCTCTGCAACTTCAGTTACTGTAAACTCTGTACCTGGAATTAAAGATTTTATTTGAATAATACCTTTATACATATCATTTAATTTTGTTGAAGGTGAAAAAGTATCAGTTGTTTCTAAAACATCATCATTTGTACCGGTTGTCTCACTTGCCATATAAGCAACTAATCCTGGTATCTCAGATATTGTATCTGCCAAACCTTTATATGTTGCTATTCTACTAGCTTCATTATCGTATGCAGCTAATTGACTAGCAGTTAATGTAATAGGTGTTGCTACAGTTCCTGGGTCAACTAAACCACTAGATGTTCTTTGTGCTGCAGTTAAACCATTCCATAACTCTGTTCTAAAAGCTTGTGTAGATGTTGTTTGAACATAATTTTGTGAATATTTATTTCCATTTATATATACATATAACTGATCACTATCTTTTGAAATAATTCCATTACTTCCTGTTTTAAAGTTTATTTCTGTTATTTGTGCTACTGATGCTGCTGAAATACCATCTGGTTCATCTTGTAATTTTTTCAACCAATTTGTATAATCTTTTATTGCAGCTTCTATATCTGACTCTTTTGAAGATTTAGTTTTCATTCCTGCACCACTAAAAATTGTACTTGAATCTGTTTTAGCAGTAGATTTATAATCTGTAGATTTAGCAGTAATTGTTTCTACATAATTATCATGTTTAATAATTTTTGAACTTAATAAATTAGTATAATCTGAATTAAATATTGATACATTTGGATTTGTACTAGTTACATCATTTTGACTATCTATTGTAGTCATAGGCCAACCTTGTACTTCATTTCCAGCAGCATCTTGAAGGGTTCCATTATCTCCCATTCTAAAATTTCCAGCTCTTGTATAAAGTGTTTCTGAAGTTCCTGAATTTCTATTATTTATAACGGTAAAAAATCCATCTCCACTTAATGCCATATCATAATTTACACCCGTTAATTTCAATCCACCTTGAGTATAAAGTTTCTCCGAATCAAGTATTTTCGAACCTTTACCGATTCTATCTTGATACATTTGATCTGCAAAAGAAATTCTTGAGGCTTTAAATCCTATCGTATTTACATTTGCTATATTATTTGATTCATTATCTAAAGCTTTTTGTTGTGATGACAATCCTGAGATTCCCGTCCATAATGCGCCTACCATATCAAATCCTTTATTATTAAGGTAATGAACTTAAATGTTCATATATTAATACTAATTTATAATACTAATATATGAACAGAAACAGCTATTTCTTTAATTGAATAGCTGTTTGTAACATGTCATCTGCAGTTGTTATTGACTTTGAATTTGCTTCAAAAGCTTTTTGATATATCAACAATGCAGTTAAACTGTTTGCTAAATTTGCCTTACTTTCTTCTAAAGAAGTTCCAACTAATTTGTTTAAATTAACAGCATTATAAATATTTCCTGTTTCATTTGATGATTTATATAAATTATCACCTTGAGATAATAATCCTTGTTCATTTGTAAATGCTGCCGTTTGTAATTTTCCTACTAAAAACTTATTTTCACCATCTTTTACATATATAATTCCATCAGATATCTCAATATCACCTATTGAATTTTGAGAAAGATTTAAATTCGTTAAATTGAGTTGTATTGAAGATAAATTATTCAAAGCATTATTATTTTCATTATCTAATGAAACTGTATTCGTAATCTCTAAAAAATCTGCATCTGCATCTTGTAAAGCAGTTTTTAATGCTTCCCTAGAACTCTCTACCATTGCTATTCCTGAACCTAATACTGCCTCTTGTGTATTTACAATTTTAGGATCAAAATTTTCATCATTAATATAAGCTTCATTTATTTTTACTGTTTTTCCAGGAATTAATGAAGTAACATTTAATATTCCTGTTGTTGTATCAATAGAAGAAGTTACTCCTACAATATTAGATAATTTATCTGAAAATGCTTTCATTGTAGCAATTTTAGAAGCTTCAAGATTATATAAGTTTCTTTGTTCTTCACTTAACACACTATTTGGATTTCCATATATTAATTGTTCAGATGGACTTAAACTTTCATAGAAAGCAGTTTTAAAATCTTGAGTTGCAGTTGAAGAAACAAGAGATTGAGATATTTTATTTCCATCAATATTAATTTTTATAAAACTGTCCTGATTTATCAAAAAATCTTTATAATTCGCAAAATTAATATTAGTTTTTTGAGGAATAGAAGAAATTGAATCTTTAGTAGAATTTAAAGAGTAATCTTTTAATCTATTTTTATAGTCACTTACTAAAATATCTATATCATTAATTTTAGATGACTTTGTTTTATAATTATTACCACTTTCTGCCTTACTATCATCTTGTGCAGTCGTTTTATAATCTGTAGATTTAGCATTAATTGTAGTTAAATTGTTAACATTACCAATATTTTGACTTGCAACAAAATTGATATAATTTGTTCCAAATTCCACTGCATCATCAGTACTGTTTGTACTTTTACTACTGGTTAATCCTAAAACATTCATATCATTTTGAGTTTTTAATATTCCATCTTCAGAAATTTTAAAATTTCCAGCTCTAGTATAAAATGTTTCCCTTTCTCCCTTTGTATTTAAGTTTTCGATTATAAAATAACCTTTTCCTTCAATTGCAACATCATAAGGATTATTTGTTAATTTTATTCCACCTTGTTGATACATTGCTTTACTTACACTAGCAACTGAAGAACCTTTTCCATACATACCTGAAGCTTTTTTTTCATACATTAAATCTGCAAAATTAATAATATCTTCTTTATAACCTGTTGTACCCACATTTGTAGAGTTATTAGATTCTACATTTAAAGCTTTTTCAAATGTAGATAAACCTGTAACTCCATTCCATAATCCACCTATCATAATAAATCCTAAAAAAACTTCGTTATACTAGAAAATGGTAACGTAGTAATTTGATCTGAATAAACTGCAGTTGTTGCACCAGCTAAAGTGTATTTATGATCTGTAATTTTATTATTACTTGAATCAAGAACTGTCAATTTACCATCTGTAACCACAGGAACACCAGGACTAGATAAAACTATTTTATTTCCCGTTTTATTTCCATTATCATCAAGAATTTCACCAACTGCATTATAATTTACAATCTGGCTTTTTGTAGAATCACTTGGATCTGGAACAACAACTCTATCTTCCAAATATAACATTTCTTGTGCTTTTACTTGAATTTCACCATCAACATTTTCAACAGATCTAACTGTATACGCTTTTGAAACTCCACTATCATTTGTATTCCCATCTTCTATATTTTTACCAATTATTGAAGAAGCATTGGCAAGAGATGATTGTGTAAATGCAGTTTGCATAGCTTGCATAGCTTTAATCATCTCTTGATTTGTATTCATTTGAGACATTTGCATTTGAGTAGAAAGCATCTCTTTTGAATCCATAGGTTTTGTTGGATCTTGTAATTTTAATTCTTGAATCATAAGCTTTAAAAAATCATCATTACTTAACTTATCATTACTTATTGCTGTTGTATAAGAATTACCATCTACTCCTACTGCTGAATTAACTTCTATAGTACTACTTGCCATTTTAATCTCCTAAATCATATGTTCTTCAAAAAAATATTGAACGACATTATCAGAATCCATCGAATCTTGAACTCTAACAGCTAATTTATCATCAATAACAATAATGTCACCAGTACCAATAATTCTAGTATTTACATAAATTTCTCCGCCTGTACCTGCCGCTTTATGTAAAGAGATTATATCACCATCACTTAATCTTAAAAACTCTGAAATTGTTATATTTGTACTACCTAACATTACATCTACAACAATTTCCGTATCTACTAATAAATCATAATCTCTTTCACTAATTTCCATTTATATACTTTACTTGTTGATTTTGTTAAATTATATCATAAACTTATAATTTTTAATGTAGATTTTATTCACTAAATAATTAAATCAAGAGAATCTAGCATTGATGATACTTTAGACTCTATATTACCATCAAAATTACCTAAATCACTTGCTACTACAACACCACCTGCTGTAACATTAGCATCACTTTTTAAATCAATAAATGGTTCCAATACCAATTGAGATTTTAGGATCTCATAATCTTTTGGATTTAAATGAATTTGAACCTTTGAAGCAGTTTTAATTTTGTCCAATAAATGAGTTATTGTCTGCTTTGCTATTTTTGAAGAATTTTCACCAACTTCAATACTTATAATCTTTTGAGCAATAGAAATAGATGTTTTTAATAATTTTGTTTCCATTTGAAAAGTTGCTTGTTCAAAAAATGCTGCATAATTTTTTAAATCTTTAATAGCTTGAACAACTTGTGCATCAACATCTTTTCCTTTTATTCCATCACTCTCAATATTTGCAACTTTTTGAGATATTTCATTTATCTTAGCACTTAAATTTCTTACTTCTACTAAAACAGGATCAACTCTTCCATTAATTTCTCTATCATCTAAAATTGCATTTGAAGTAGTGACAATATTACTTTCAGATTGAGAATTAATGAATGTTCCAAGTTCAAATTTTTGCACTTCTTCATTTTTACTTAAAATTTTTGCACTAGAATAAACATTATCAGCCATTAATTATTCTCTCTATCAATAATTCCATCTTCTATCATTTTTTGAGCAACATCTAACATTTTTCTTTGCGCTGCCTCAATATCTTTTATTTTTACTTTACTCAACATTTCCGTCTCTTCTCTAAATCTATCTTTTCCTCTTTGAGACATTGCTGATGTAACTTTTTCAACATCCTCTTCTGTTGCATTTTTCATTGCAATTACAATATCTCCTGTTTCAACACCTTGTAAAATCTTCATTATATATTCTGTATCTAAATTTAATAAATCTTCAAATACAAACATATTTTCTTTAATTTTTGTAGCTAATGATGTATCAATACCATTAATATTTTTTAAAATATCTTGAGCCTTTGGACCCAGTTTATTTAACATATCAGCAACTACTTTTACACCACCAACATCTACAATTGAAGATAATAATGATTCCAATTTTTTTTCTAAAACTAATGAAATTGTTCTTACAACATCAGGAGAAACATCTTTAATTGTAGCAATTTGAATTGTTACCTTTACCCTTATTTCTTCATCTAATTGCATAAGTACTTCTGAAGCTTTATTTGGTTCCATATGAGATAAAATAACAGCAATTGTATGAGGTGATTCTTCTTTAATAAAGTCACTTAGTTGTTTTGGATTAATTCCATCTAAATATGAAAATGCCTGTGAAGCTAACTTCATTCTTGATAATTTTGCTAAAACTTCATCAGCTTCATTTTTTCCAAGGGATTTATATAAAATATCCCTTGCAAAATCATATCCACCAGAACTAATAAAAGATTTAGACCTTGTATACAAATGAAATTCTTCTAGTATAGCCAAAGAGACATCTTTATTTATAGAGCTTACCTGTGTAATTGCTGTCGATATTGATTCAACAATATCTTTTGGTAAATGGTGAAATATTTTAACTGTAGATTCTTCACCAATTAAAACAAAAAATCTAGCTACCTTATCTAACATTGACATTCCTTTTAGAACATCATTTTCTTTTAGCATCTCATCCATTTAGATTACCTTTTTATTTAAAAGTTTTACTACCTTCAGTTAATAATAATTCTATCATTCTAGCAACTTCTGTTGGATTATTATTAATTTCCTTATCTAATTCTTCTATAAATACTTCATATCTAGCTGCTGATTCTTCATCCAAACCATCAATATTATTAAGAATTTGACTTTTTACCTTAGATTTTAGTCTTCCTTGCGCTGTACTATTATCAAATTCATTTTCATAATCACCCAGCATATCTTTTACTAAATCATCATCTTTCCCAGAAGAATTTTCATTATTCTTAGTACCATCACCTAATACAATGATTTCATTATTTACTATAAACTTTTTATAAAAAACAAATAATAAAATTGCAGCTATTATATATTGAATATATTCACTAAAATCTTTTAATACTGCTCTAATCATAGATAAAATATCCGTAGACTCATTACCTACAATTATAGCATTCCCATTTTCATCAACTGTTTGAGATACTTGTTCAAGAGGTTTTACACCAATAAACTTAAAATCTTTAACGGTAATTTTATCTCCTCTTGCTTTATCATAACCAACAGTATCTTGCACTATTGATTCCAAAGAAGCAATAAATTCTTCTTTATTTTGAACATCTTTAAGAACAGAAGAATCAAATGTAACAGCAGCAGTTATACGTTTTATATTAGTATAATTATTGTCTTTTTGGGTAACAATTTTCTTAGATATTTCATAATTTGTTACTGTGTTTGTACCCTCTGTTTTTGAAGTTCCATTATTGCTATTCGTATTAGTTGGTGTTTGAATATTATTGTCTACACCTGTAACTCCACCAGAATTATTCGGACCTTGGGAATTAGAACTATTTTCTATTATTTGTTGAGATCTTATACTTCCTTCAGGATTATAAATCTCTTCCTCAACATCTTTTTTTACAAAATCTAAAGATATAGTAACTTTAGCAATAACTCTACCTACTCCAACAAATGGTTCCAATAAAGCAACTATTTTTTTAGAATAATCATTTTCCATATCATCTTTAAATTTTGTTTGAGCAACAGATTTTTGGTTATTGGCTTCATCTGGAGATTGTTGTAGTAAACTTCCATCTTGATCTATAAGTTGAATATTTTCCTGTTTTAAATCTGAAATTGCTGAAGCAATAAAATTTTTAATTCCATCAATTTGTTTTTGTGTTAAAAAAATACCTGGCTTTAACGAAACCATAACAGAAGCAGTTGTTTCACTCTTTTTTTCTGTAAAAATAGTATCTTTAGGAATAGCAATTTTAACATTAGCCCTTAAAACTCCACTCAAAGCTTCTAAAGACCTTGATAATTCACCTTCTAATGCCCTTAAATATTTAACTTTATTTTCAAAATTAGTAGTACCTAAAGAAGATTTCTCAAAGATTTCCCAACCGACATGTTGACTTGTGGCTGCTTCACTTGTAACTAATTTTATTTTTGCGATATTTATGAATTCTTTTGATGTTTTTAAAGTTAAACTATTACCAGATCCACTAACTGCAAATTGAATTCCTGCAGCTTCTAATTCATCACTTGCCAACATAACTTGTGATTTTGTTAAATTTGAAGCAATTACAAAATTAAGTTTTTTATCTTCTGCTTTAAAACTAGAATAAACTAATAAACCAACTAATAATACAAATAATAAAGAGAATCCCCCTATTATTACAGCTCTTTGTGCCGTATTTAAATTATTAATAAACTTTAGAAGTTGTTCCATAAATTACTTATCCTGATTAATTTTTTGCTGAAGATTCAACTACAGATCTAAATAATTTTGAATCTCTTTTTATAGATGATTGTATAGCATCAAATAGCACTTTATTTTTAGACATTTCACCCATTTGAGTATCTAAGTTTACATTATTACCATCATTTTGTTCTTGTAAACCTTTTACCTCTACTAATCTTGGATTACTAGTTGATAAACTACTAATAGAACTTATATGCATAGAATTTGTTTGTTTTAATTTTAGACTATTATTTGCAGAATTTAATTCATCTTCAAAAATTAAATCTTTTGTTTTATAATTTGGAGTATTTATATTAGCAATATTAGAAGATATGACTTTTTGTTTTTCACCTCTAAAATTTAACTGTTCAAAAAGAGTATTTGTTACGCTACTTGCTTGCATTATTTAGTATTTCCAATTTTTTCTATTAACGATGCATTTAAATCATCTATTGACTTAACAGCTTTTTGAGATTGTTCAAATCTTCTATGAGCATCTATTAACTCAACCATAGCACTTACAGAATTTACATTTGATTTTTCTATTGCACCTTTTACAATTAAACTATCATTATTTTCAAACACTTGAACTTCATTTTGGTTTATTGCTTTATAGGTATTATCACCTACTTTTTCTAAATTTGTATAGGGTATTTTACTAACTCCAATTTGAAATGATGTCTCTTCATCAATAGTAATTGGTTCATTATTAGCATTTAAAACATTATTTCCATTACCATCCACCAAAAAATTATCCAAATTTTTAAAAGCTCCATCTCTTGTATAAACAATATCTCCATTTGCATTTTGTACTTTGAAAAATGTATCTGGATTAGTTAATGCAAAATCTAAAGTATTTCCTGTTGTTACTATTGGTCCCATTTGGCTATCAATAAACTTTGAATCAATTTTTGGTACATTATTTGTAACTATATTTATTTTAGTTGGCGTTATACCTTGTTCTTGAGCTCTTTGTAAATAATAATTAAAAGTAGTTTCTGTTGTACCCTCTTGTTTAAAACCATTTGTATTAACATTTGCTAGATTATTACTAATTTGATCTAATCTATTAAACTGATTAATCATAGATGCTGCAAGAGGATAAGTACCTTGATTCATAAAACTACCTTTCTTTTAAATTATTTAATTATTACCAAACTCTGCGATTAATTTGTCTAAATCATCACCTATTAAATCGCCAGTATTATCCCCATGAATATGCTTTGCAACAGCAATATCTTTTGATGTACCATCATCCTCAAATAAATTATTTAAATATAAAGACAATTTTCTAATTACTGACATAACTCTCTCAATTTTTTGTCTATTGATATCGTTAAACTGCATTAATTCCATAGCTTCAAAAATTTTTGAATCTTCATTATTCATCAAATCTTTCGAACTTTTCAGTAAACCAGCTATATTATTCGCATTTAATAAATGTTCATCAAAAACCTTAATATTCGGAAATCTATTATTCAAAGAAACTAATAAATTTGATTGAGCAGTTACAAAATTTTCTATTTGTTTGATAGAATTTCTTAACTCATTATTATTATCAAGAGTTAAACTTAATACATCAAATATTTGAGAAACTTTTTCTTCAGAATCATTTGCTACTTGACTTAATTGATTTACAACCTTCGTATCATTCTCAGCTGGGAAAGGAATAATTCCCTCTTTAATTTTTGAAGAACTCCAGTCTTTAACTATTTCATCTTCACTTCTATCAGGTTTTTTTTCAACAGAAATTGGTTTAGATTTAATATCTTCATAACCTATAGAATCAAACGAAAATTCCTCATTCAAATCATCTTTTTTAGTTTCATTTCCAGCATTTTCTATTTCACTTAGTAATTTTTCAATGTCACTACTACTAACACTAGATTTAAATTCAGGAGATTCTTCAATATCATCTGAACTATTAGAACTTTCATCTTTTATATCTATTTCATTTTTTATTTCTTCAGTCTTAGATAAAAGTTCTTCTATTTCTTGGGTATTAACACTTACTACTTCTTCTGCTGATGAATCACCATCATCCTCAATATCAAGACCATTCATTAAAGCTTCAATTTCTTCTTGGCTCATACTCATGACAATACCTTATGTTATTTTTTTAATACACCATCAAGCTTTTCTTTTAAAACCTCTGCATTAAAGGGTTTTACTATGTAATTATTAACCCCAGCCTTTAAAGCTGTGATAACTTCACCTTTTCCACCTTCTGTGGTAATCATAATTATTGGTGTTTTTTGATGAACTCCACCTTCAGTTCTAATCTTTTTAACAAGCTCCAATCCATTCATATTAGGCATGTTCCAGTCAGTTAAAATAACATCATATTGTGCTTCACTAAGTGCTTTCCAAGCTTTTAACCCATCTTCAGCTTCATCAAAACTATCCTTAGTAAATCCTAATTGCATAACTACATTTCCAATGATTCTTCTCATTGTAGAGCTATCATCAACTATTAGAATTTTCATTAACTATCCCTTATTTTAAAAATTGTATTCAACTATACTGCATTATATATTATTTGTTTTAAATTTATACTTAATGTTTTGAAAAAATAATTATCTTAATTTATCTAAATTTAATTATTCTTAAAATATAATTAATAAATATATGCTTTCAAGGATTTACTGTGATTAGAGGACTTTACACAGCTGCTACAGGTATGAATTCAATGCAACATCAAATCGATGTAACATCAAATAATATAGCTAACGTTAATACAACAGGTTTTAAACAAGATAGGGCTGAATTTCAAGATTTAATGTATGAATCATTGAATTATACTGCTGGAAGAACAACCCAAACAACGATGAATCCAACTGGAATAAATGTAGGTCTAGGGGTTAAAGTTTCAGGTGTTCAGAAAAATTTCACTGAAGGTGATTTAAAATTAACATCTAATACTTTAGATTTAGCAATAGAAGGAAAAGGTTTTTTTCAAATAACTCTGCCAAGTGGAGAAACTGCATACACAAGAAATGGTGCTTTCAAACTTAGTAGTGAGGGAACTATTGTTAATTCTAGTGGTTATGCTTTATCTCCTGAGATCACTGTTCCAGATAATGTTACAGATTTAACTATAGGAAGTGATGGAACTGTTACAGCTACTGATCCTGAAACAAATACAACAGTAGATTTAGGACAAATTACTATTGCGGATTTTATAAATCCTGCAGGTCTTACACCCCTTGGAGATTCATTATTTATGCAAAGTGACGCTTCAGGAGATGTGTTAGAGGGAAATCCAGCTGAAGCACAATTTGGAAGTATTCAACAAGGTATGATAGAACTTTCAAATGTAAAATTAGTAAATGAAATGGTTGATTTAATTACTGCTCAAAGAGCATATGAAGCAAATTCAAAAGCTATTACAACAACAGATAGTATGCTTGATACTGTTAATAGATTGAAAAGCTAATATAATTTAATAATATTTATATGAATTTAGAGGAATTAAAAAAACTTCGTCAAGAAAAGTTTTTAGCACATAAAAAGAAAAAGAGAGACTATTATTTAAAAAAAAAGACTGAGATAAAAAAAGAGTACGATTATGAGTCAGAACTTAATGATGATAACTTTTTAATTAAAATAAAAGAGATTGCAAAAGTTCAAAAAAATTATCTTGATGATAGGAAAAATATAATAATTTCTAAATTAAATGAATACAAAAACAAAAAAAAAGAGTATTATGAGTTGAATAAAGAAAAAAGACTTGAATATGATAAAGAATATAGAGAAAAAAGAAAAGAAGAGTTAAAAGAATATAGAAAAAATTATTATAAAAAATTAAAAGAAGATAAAACTTTATAAAGAGTAATAGAATATGGCAGAAGAAAATAAAACTAATGAGAATGAAGAAATAACTTATACAACTAATCAAACTTCATCAGAAAATATAATTACCGAACAACCTATTTTACAGGAAAATAGTGCTGAAATAAAAGATGAAATAATCAAACCAAATAAAAACAAAAAAATACTTTTTAAAGTACTAATAGGAATAATAGGTTTACTGATTATAGTCATAATTACTGGTGCAATTCTCTATTTTAGTGGTTTTTTTGAACACAAAGAAGAAGTTATTAAAGAAGAAATGCAACATGCAGAATCTCATAGTGAAATAACTCCTACAAACATCGAAAAGCCTCAAATAAAAGATGAAGGATATAAATTTAATATTAAGGATATTAATTCAAAAAAATTGAATGATCAATTAGCAAATCTAACTAGTAAAAATACAGAAAAAGAAGAAAAACAAAACCCATCAACAGAAATAAAAAATAAAGAAGTTGAACTTGAAAAACAAAAGGCTGAACTTGAAAAAGAGAAGGCTGAACTTGAAAAACAAAAATTAGAGCAAGAAAAAATAAAAGCAGAATCAACTACAAAAGAAATTTTAAAAACTCCTCCAGAAACAAAAGATCCTAATAATGAAAATTTAGTAGAAAATAAAGTATCAATTAAAGAAGAAAAGAAAACAGAAATTGAGTTTTTACTATTTATAAATGTAGTAAAAATAAAAGATGTTTTATATAAAAAATATTTAGATAAAATTATGGCTATTAATCCAAATGTAAAATTATGTAGAGATGAAAATAATAGAATAGAAATCTATTATGGACCTTTTCAAGATGATGAAGAAAGAACTGAATTATTAAATAAATTAATTAAAAATAAATTTACTGAGGCCTATGCATTAGAATTTACAAAAAGTGAATTTGATAAAAGATGTAATTATTAATTTAAGAATTTTCTAAAATTATTAGGGAGTCTTTTACCTCTATTCTTTTGCTATCAATATCAATATCTAAGATATATTTATCAAAAATATGTGGGATTAAAAATACTTTTGGAAGACCTTTTTTAACAAGCTCTTCATTTGTAATAATCTCTAAATAATCATTTAAAGGATATCTTTGAATATCTTTTACTTTCCCTAGTTCTAGCTCATTTTCATAAACCGTGCAAGATATTAAATCAAACCAAAAAAACTCATTCTTTTTTAATTTACAGTTCTCTTTTGTTTGCTCAATTGAAGAAAAAAGCTCTTGATTAGTTAGTATTTTAGCACTATCAACATCGTTGAAATTTTCAAATTTTATCAACTCTCTTGAAGCATTGTATTCTACTACTTTTAATTCAAGTTTTTTATTTGTTTTGAATGTAGCACCTTTTTTGAATTGTTCAGGAAAATCTGAATCGATAAAAAGTCTTAAATGACCTTGTAATCCAACAGCTTTTCCCAATTTTGCTACAAATATATCATTACTATTCATAGATAATTATTTCACTACTACTTGTATTTTATAAGAAATACCATCTTTTGCTTTACAACCATTTGCCATAGTTTTTAAAGCATTAATCATATTTCCACTTTTTCCAATAAGTTTACCAATATCAACACTGTTAACAGTGATAATTATTTCAGCAAAATTATCATCTATCATATGTTTTTCTATTGAAACATCTTCAGGAACACTTACAATTAGTTTTGCATAATTTTCTATAAAATTAGTAATCATAGTATTTTTCTTAATTATTTAGAAGCTAATTTTTTAACTTTTTCAGATGGTTTAGCACCAACACTTAACCAATAGTTATATCTTTCTTCATCAATTTTTAATACTTTTGGCTCAACAACTGGGTTGAAATAACCAATTGATTCAATCCATCCTGAATCCCTTCTTTTTCTTGAATCTGTTACAACGATTCTATAAAATGGTTTTTTGTTTCTTCCCATTCTTGTTAATCTAATTACTGTCATGTTTTCTTTCCTTTTTTAATTTATAGTATTGAATTCTGAACTCCAAAACAAAAGCTAAAGTTCACAGCTCAATACTATTTAATCTATTTATCTAGGGATTTTTGGCATCCCGTTTGGTCCCATTTGAGACAACATATTTTGTAAACCTTTCATTCCACCTTTAGAAGATAGTTGTTTCGCCATTTTTGAAGCATTTTTGAACTGCTTCAAAATTTTATTTATTTGAACCTCAGAAACACCAGAACCTATTGCTATTCTTCTTTTTCTACTAGGATTCATTAAATCTGGATTTTCTCTCTCTTTAGGAGTCATTGAACCAATAAGAGCTTTAATTCTTCTTATCTCAGCAGAGTTTTCAAAATCCATATCTTTGATAGGTCCAGCCATTTGAGAAAGACCAGGAATCATTCCAATAATAGATTTCATTGAACCTAATTTACTCATCATTGAAAGTTGATCTAAAAAGTCATTGAAATTGAATTCACCTTTTTTAATCTTTTTACTAACTTCTTTTGCTTTTTTCTCATCAATAATTGCAGATGTTTTTTCAGCAAGTCCTTCAATATCCCCAAGACCTAATAATCTTGAAACTATTCTATCTGGAATAAACACTTCAAGATCTGGCATTTTTTCACCAATACCGATAAATCTTAACGGAACTTGAACTTGATTAGCAATAGAAAGTGCAACTCCACCTTTTGTATCACCATCATATTTAGATAAGATAACCCCATCTATTCCAATTTTTTCTTTAAATGTTGTTGCTGTTTTTGTTGCATCATGTCCTGTTAAAGAATCTGCAACATAGAAAATCTCATTTGGATTAATTGCATCTCTTACATTTTTTAATTGAAGCATTAACTCTTCATCAATCGCTAATCGTCCAGCTGTATCTATTAAAAGAACATCATAATGCTCTTTTATAGCTTTTTCTTTAGCAGCAAGTGCAATCTTAATAGGATCCTTTTCAACATCATCAAAATAGATATCAACTTCAATTTGAGCAGCAATTTGTTTTAATTGCTCAACGGCTGCAAGTCTTTGTAAGTCACAAGCTGCAACTAAAACTTTTTTCTTTCTAATTTTTAAATAATTAGCTAATTTTCCAGTTGTAGTTGTTTTTCCAGAACCTTGTAATCCTGTCATTAAAATTGTAGTTGGAGGAGTATTTGAGAAAACAAAACCTTGATTTCCAGAAGTTGTTAAAAGCTTAGTCAATTCAGTTTTTAAAGCTCTTAAAAATGAATCTTGTCCAATACCTGCATTTTTTGTTTGTAATTCAATAGCACTTATTAATTCTTTTGTAGTTTTATGATGAACATCAGC
>JACCDS010273930.1_pt1 | contig 16255 bp, 12 predicted proteins | sample 7446441 | NCBI WGS metagenome assembly JACCDS01 (sample SAMN15323445, study PRJNA562643) | freshwater metagenome | isolation source: river surface water | place: USA:Blue River Watershed | collected 2017-08-17
CGGGCGGCGGTGCCCAGCACATGCGCGAGTTGCTGACGCAATACGGCACGCTGAACGCTTCGGTGCGCAACCTGCTGGACGACCCCAAGAGCGCCATTCTGGAAATCGACCGCCAAGTCATTGCCACCCAGCGCGGTCTGTCTGCGGCTGAAACCGCCAACTTCGGCGTGCCACTGGGCGGCTCGCTGATCCCCTGGATCGACAAAGACCTGGGCAACGGCCAATCCAAGGAAGAGTGGAAAGGCATGGCCGAGACCAACAAAATTCTCGGCATGGGTGAAGGCTTTGGCTCCAGCGCCATCCCCGTTGACGGTTTCTGCGTGCGCGTGGGTGCCATGCGTTGCCACAGCCAGGCACTGACCTTCAAACTGAAAAAAGACGTACCCACCGCCGACATTGAGGCCATGATCGCCGCCGACAACCCATGGGCCAAAGTGGTGCCCAACACGCGCGAAGCCACCATCAAGGACCTCACCCCTGTGGCCGTGACCGGCACCATGACCATTCCTGTGGGTCGTATCCGCAAGCTGGCCATGGGCCCAGAGTACGTCGGTGCGTTCACCATCGGTGACCAGCTGCTGTGGGGGGCTGCAGAGCCGCTGCGCCGCATGCTGCGCATCTTGCTGGCTGACTGATCAAGCCTGCAAAACCTAGCATCAATGATCGTGTCAAACGATTGTTGATGCTCAGCACGCGCAATCAATCGTTGCAAACCGACAACGCCTATTGAGGCAAGGCATCTGCCAGATATCTGCTCGGATTCTCTGGCAGAGCTTCAGCTTGTCAGCGTAACGCGTTGATGCTATGGTCAATTGTCGGCCGCTAACGTCGAGGTCTTCGTGTCGCTTCAACCCCATCCAACAGCCCCCAACATGCAACAGTCCCGTACCCAACCCGGTTTTCGTCAGGGCTCCGGGCTGAATGCCTTGGCATTGGCTATGGTTCTGGCATTTGCAGGCACGACAGCGCAGGCCCTGTCACTGGGTCGGCTCAACGTACTCTCGGCGTTGGGTGAGCCACTGCTGGCAGAAATCGAAGTACCTCAAATCACAGAAGCAGAAGCGGGATCCCTCCGTATCGGCACCGCGTCGCCTGACACCTTCCGCGCAGCAGGTGCGGATTTCAACGCAGCGTTAGCTGGTGCAGACGTTCGGTTGCTGCGGCGTGCAGACGGACGCGCTTACTTGCGCGTCACCAGTAATCGCCCAGTGAATGAGCCTTATATGGACCTGATTCTGGAGGCCAACTGGGCATCAGGACGTATCGTGCGCGATTACACGATGCTGTTCGACCCCCCGAATTTACGCCCCAACACCGCGCCGGTCGTACCTATTCAAACGGGCGAGCGTGTGCCAGCGGTCAACATCCCGCCTTTGGCATCAACCCTGCCAGCAGCGACGCCTGCGGCAACGACAAGCAAGCCGGTCGACGCGATTGACAACGGCAGCACCCCCAGGGTACAGCCCTCAACCCAACGTGCTGCAGCCCAAGCGTCACCAAAAATAGACAAGGTCACCAAATCATCACGCGCCTCCCCCAAAGTGGTTGAGCCTGCACCCTCTGTTCCCAGCAAGGGGTCGATCACCGTCAAAAGTGGAGACACGGCAGGGAAACTTGCAAGTGCCAACAAAGCCCGCGGGGTCACGCTGGATCAAATGCTGGTGGCCATGCTCAGGGGGAATCCCCATGCGTTCATTGGCGGCAACGTGAACCGCATCAAAGCGGGTGCCATTCTGGACATCCCCGATGAAAAGACCACAGAGCAGGTAGATGCTGGTGAGGCCCATCAGATCATCACAGCCCAAAGCCAGGACTTCAATGCGTTCCGCCAGCGCCTGGCAGGTGCCATTTCAACCGCATCTGCGGATGCTCCTCAGCGCAAAGCCAGCGGAAAAATCCAGGCTGAAATTGCCGAGCAGCGCCCTGCAGCCAAAACACCTGATCAGCTCAAACTGACCAAAGGTGTCACGATACCCAAAGCAGACTCGCAGACAGAAGAGAAAATTGCCAAGGCACGTCAAGCTCAAGCCAATGCTGAACGTGAAGCCGAGTTGTCACGCACGGTGTCGGAGCTCTCGAAAATGACTCCTGCCCCGGCCACCGCAGTAACTGCTCCGGCCCCTGCACCTACTCCTGTCCCTACACCTACTCCTGCGCCTGTGTCGGCTCCTGCCCCTGCGCCGGAGTCCACAGCAGCAGCCCAACCCACAGAGGCCGCAGCACCACCTGCCGCAACCACCCCTATCCCGGTTGAAAAACCTGTCGCACCTGTGTTAGAGGTGCCAGCACTTGCCCCACCACCCAAGCCTGGCACGGAAACCACCGCACCCGACACTCAGCCAGAGAGCGACATGCTCACTGAAGTCATGGATCATCCTTTCACCCTGCCTGCAGCCGGTGCCATCCTGGCTGCCTTGCTGGGATTTGGTGCATATCGCTTGCGTCAGCGTAAGAAACACGCTGCGGGTGTAGACAGCTCATATTTGGAAAGCAAGCTTCAACCAGACTCATTCTTTGGTGCAAGCGGTGGGCAAAGTGTGGATACCGCCGAAGCGGTGGCAACGGGCTCATCCATGATGTACTCCCCGAGCCAGCTGGACGCTGGCGGCGATGTGGACCCCGTTGCTGAAGCAGATGTGTACTTGGCCTACGGGCGCGACCTGCAGGCAGAGGAGATACTGAAGGAGGCCTTACGGATCAATCCCAAGCGCGTGGCCATCCACTCGAAGATGTTGGAAATTTACGCCAAACGTCGTGATGCCAAAGCATTCGAAATGATGGCAACCGAGGTGTACGCATTGAGTGGAGGCACGGGCCCCGATTGGGAGCATGCTTGCAACCTTGGGCAAGAGCTTGATCCATCGAACCAGCTGTATACCCCAGGTGGTAAACCGCTGCCCGTGGATGGCGCACCCACCGACTTCGCCAGCGACATGCCATTGGGTATGGCAAATACCCAACCGTTCATGCCGCAAGATGAGGCCGTGGAACCACCGTTGGCCCCTGCACACGGCCCGCTGGACTTGGATCTTGATTTCTCGGCCACAGGAGCCCCACCACTCGACGCTGTGTCAATCGATGCACCGCTTGAATTCACGCTGGATGGGGACTTTTCCCCTGACACACCACCAGCGGCCATGGAGCCAATCGCCCCCCCGGCCTTTGAATTGAACCCCGATGACTTGGCTTTCGACTCCACGCCCGAACCTGTCACCCACACGGACATCGTTTCCGCACCATTCGAGAATGAGCAAGCACTGCATTTCGACTTGGACATTGAACCGGACACCAGTCAGCAAGCCACCGCACTGCCCCCTGCAGACCCCGAGCCCTTGGCTCCCACGCAGACCGCGGACGATGATTTGATGTCATTTGACATGGATGCCCTTGCGTTCGACATGCCGGGCTCCGACCCCGTATCGCCACTGGAAGACATTCCGGAAGGTGATCCACTGGAAACCAAATTGTCTCTGGCCGCTGAGTTCATGGCCATTGGTGACATGGAAGGGGCACGCTCATTGGCCGAAGAAGTGGTTGAGCAGGCAACAGGGCGTCTCAAGGACAAAGCCCGCGCCTTCCTTTCAGACTTAGGCTGACCTCACACTTGGGTGTATTTTGAGGATAGCGCTCGGCATCAGCTACTGTGGCACGCACTACGAAGGCTGGCAAAGCCAGCCCAGTGGGCGTACGGTGCAGGACCAGCTTCAACAGGCACTGGGCCAATTCATGGCCAGTCCTTCCCCGAATATGTTGTGTGCTGGCCGTACCGATTCAGGGGTACACGGTCTGATGCAGGTTGCGCATTTCGATACCGACTTGGTTCGCCCGGACACCGCTTGGGTTCGCGGCACCAACCGTTACCTGCCACCGGATATCGCCGTTCAATGGGCGCAAACGGTGCCTGATGCCTTTCACTCCCGTGCCAGCGCATTGACTCGGCGCTACGCCTATATCTTGCTTGAATCCCCTGTGCGCCCCAGCATCGATACCGGGCGCGTCGGGTGGGTCTTTCGGCCACTTTCCGGGCCAGCCATGAGCGCTGCGGCCCAGCACCTGCTGGGTGAGCACGATTTTTCGTCTTTCCGTGCCGCGCAATGTCAAGCGCACTCACCGATCAAAACCTTGCACCAGATCAAAATCAGCCAGCATGGTCACTACTGGCGTTTTGATTTTGAAGGCAATGCTTTTTTGCACCACATGATCCGAAACATCATGGGCTGTCTGGTCATGATCGGCCAGGGTTCACGCCACCCGGATTGGATGCAAGCAGTGCTGAAAGCCCGGTCGCGCGAAACTGCTGCCCCAACCTTCATGCCCGATGGCCTGTATTTCCTGGGCCCGACCTATGCAGCAAACTGGCAGCTACCGACTCAAACGTCGCTTTTTGACTGGCTGCCTGGCCGCACGCTTTGATCAAACATTGAATGCGTGGCAACGGCATGAAGCCCATGGTGACGCGGTGACGGTGATATCTTCCGCGGCCACATCGACACCCTGAACACAACATGCCAGCCCATCACACCAACCACGTCCAATCGACACACCGCACACGCATCAAAATTTGCGGCCTCACGCGTGAATGCGATATCGATGCCGCAGTGGCCGCGGGAGCAGATGCGATCGGGTTCGTCATGTACGCCAAGAGCCCCCGACACGTCAGTCCCGAGCGAGCAGCAGAATTGGCTCGCCGCTTGCCCCCATTCGTCACACCGGTGCTGCTGTTTGTGAACGAGCTCGCCGACCACGTCAAAGCCATCGGTGACCGCATACCAAACAGCGTGGTTCAATTTCATGGCGATGAATTGCCAGCAGACTGTGACGCCATCGGTCGCCCTTACCTGCGCGCAGCGCGTGTGCCCATGGGTCCAGGCGCATCAGGGTTTGACCTTTTAGAATATGCACAACGCTTCCCCCGCGCCTCGGGCATTCTGCTTGATGCACACGTAGACGGCTACGGCGGTGGCGGCCTCACTTTCGACTGGACGGCATTCAATTGGTCACGGCTTCCACCAAACGTCAGCTCTCGGCTCGTTTTGTCTGGTGGACTCACGCCTGCAAACGTGACCGATGGTGTCCTGCAGGTCCGGCCCTGGGCCGTTGACGTGAGTTCCGGGGTCGAACAAGAAGGCCCCGATGGCAAACCCGTCAAAGGCATCAAAGACCCGGCCAAGATGCACCGCTTCGTTGCGGCCGTACGTACGGCCGATGCAGCACTGAACGCCCAGCCACCCACTGCCAGTTGACACACCGTCGCCCCATCCCTGCAAACGGAAAAGGCCACGGCCAACACCACTGCGCAATGGACGCCCGACATGACGGACAGGCTTGGGCACAGCCCCACACCACAGGACACCTAGAGATGTACGACTATCAACAACCCGACGCCACAGGCCACTTTGGCGTTTACGGCGGCAGCTTCACCAGCGAAACGCTCACCCACGCCATTGCCGAGCTGCGCGAGGCCTATGCACAGTACCAGCACGACCCCGCGTTTCTGGCTGAGTTCAAAAACGAACTGGCTCACTTTGTGGGCCGTCCATCGCCCATTTACCATGCGGCCCGGACCAGCCGCGAACAAGGCGGTGCGCAAATCTTCTTGAAGCGCGAAGACCTGAATCACACCGGGGCGCACAAAGTCAACAACACCATTGGCCAAGCCATGCTGGCAAAGCGCATGGGCAAGCCCCGCGTGATTGCCGAAACCGGTGCGGGCCAGCACGGCGTGGCCACTGCCACCATCTGTGCCCGCTACGGGCTGGAGTGTGTGGTGTACATGGGCGCCGAAGACGTCAAACGCCAAAGCCCCAACGTGTACCGCATGAAGCTGCTGGGCGCCACCGTGGTGCCCGTGGAAAGCGGCAGCAAAACGCTGAAAGACGCCCTGAACGAGGCCATGCGCGACTGGGTGGCCAACGTGGACAACACTTTCTACATCATCGGCACTGTGGCAGGCCCTCACCCCTACCCCATGATGGTGCGAGACTTCCAAAGCGTGATCGGCAACGAATGCCTGAAGCAGATGCCCGAGATGATGACCGAACTGGGTCTACCCGGCACCGCCGATGGCCTGCACCCCGATGTGGTGGTGGCCTGCGTGGGCGGTGGCAGCAACGCCATGGGCATCTTCCACCCCTACATCCCTTACGAACACACCCGCCTGATCGGCGTGGAAGCGGCTGGCGAAGGCATGGACACGGACAAACACTCTGCCTCGTTGCAAAAGGGCAGTCCTGGCGTGCTGCACGGCAACCGCACCTACATCTTGCAGGATGACAACGGCCAGATCACCGAAACCCACAGCATCAGCGCCGGGTTGGATTACCCCGGCGTGGGCCCCGAGCATGCCTTCCTGAAGGACATCGGCCGTGCCGAGTACGTGGGCATCACCGATACCGAAGCACTGGCAGCATTTCACTACCTGTGTCGCACAGAAGGCATCATCCCTGCACTGGAGTCCAGCCACGCTGTGGCCTATGCACTCAAGTTGGCCAAGACCATGCGCCCCGATCAGAGCATCCTGGTCAACCTGTCCGGCCGTGGCGACAAGGATATCGGCACCGTCGCCGATTTGTCAGGCGTTGACTTTTACGATCGTCCCTCCATGCGCGGCCTCGCCGTCAAAGGCGCCGCTGCGCCAATCAGCACCCACAACGAAGGAGACCGGACATGAGCCGCATCGCCCAGACCCTCTCTCAACTCCAAGCCCAGGGCCGTCAGGCCCTGATTCCATACGTGACCGCAGGTTTCCCCTATGCCGATGTGACGCCTGAATTGATGCACGCCATGGTCAAGGCTGGCAGTGACATCATCGAACTGGGCGTGCCCTTTTCAGACCCCATGGCAGACGGCCCCGTCATCCAAAAAGCGGGAGAGAAGGCACTGGCTTTCGGCGTTGGCATGATGCAGGTACTGGACATGGTGCGTGCCTTTCGTCAAACCGACACGACCACGCCCGTGGTGCTGATGGGCTACGCCAACCCCGTTGAACGGTATGACCAAAAACACGGCCAAAAGGGCGAAACCAGCGCCTTCGCACGTGACGCGGCGGCAGCGGGTGTGGACGGCGTACTGATCGTGGATTACCCCCCCGAAGAATGTGAAGCATTTGCGGCAACACTCAGGGCTCACGGACTGGACCTGATCTTTTTGCTGGCCCCCACCTCCACGCCTGATCGCATGGATTTGGTCGGACGCCTGGCCAGCGGGTACGTGTACTACGTGTCGCTCAAGGGCGTGACCGGGGCAGGCAACCTGGACACCGCCGCGGTGGCTGAGGCCGTGCCCCGTATCCGCAAGCACATCAGCGTGCCGGTAGGCGTGGGTTTTGGCATACGCGATGCGGCCACCGCACAGGCCATTGGCAAGGTGGCAGACGCGGTGGTCATCGGGACCAAAATCATCCAATTGCTGGACGATCAACCGCGTGATCGCGTGGCACCCATTGCCATCGAGTTTCTGAGCGGTGTGCGTGCCGCCATGGACAACCGCGCATAATCCACCCCATTCGCCGGAAACAGATGGCGCCGAGCAACCCGCGCGCGTCATCTGGCCCCATGCCTACCCAATGTGCATGGTGCGGCAAGCCAAACCGTTTGACCTGAGGAGCACCATATGTCCTGGCTCGAAAAGCTGCTGCCCCCCAAGATTTCCCCCACCGACCCGACCGAGCGCCGCAGTGTGCCCGAAGGGCTGTGGATCAAGTGCCCGAGCTGTGATGCGGTGCTGTACAAAACCGATCTGGAAAAAAACCAGAACGTCTGCCCCCATTGCAGTCATCACCACAGAATCGGTGCAAGAAGCCGCCTCAACGCTTTTCTGGACGGTGAAGGCCGCTATGAAATTGGCCAAGAAGTGCTGCCTGTCGATGCACTGAAATTCAAAGACAGCCGCAAATACCCCGAGCGACTGAAAGAAGCCCTGGAAAGCACCGGCGAAACGGATGCGCTGGTGGTCATGGGCGGTGCGGTGATGGGCATCGATCTGGTGGTGGCGTGTTTCGAGTTCGACTTCATGGGTGGCAGCATGGGCAGCGTGGTCGGCGAACGCTTCGTGCGTGGTGTGGAAACCGCTATCGAGCAAAAAGTGCCCTTCCTGTGCTTCACGGCCACCGGTGGCGCGCGCATGCAGGAAGGCCTGCTGAGCCTGATGCAAATGGCCAAAACCAATGCTGCACTCACCCGTCTGGCCAAAAAAGGCCTGCCCTACATCAGCGTGCTGACCGACCCCACCATGGGTGGTGTGAGCGCAGGCTTTGCCTTCGTGGGAGACGTGGTGATTGCCGAGCCCAAAGCCTTGATTGGCTTTGCAGGCCCCCGCGTCATCGAAAACACCGTGCGTGTGAAGTTGCCAGAAGGATTCCAGCGCACAGAATTCCTGCAAACCAAAGGCGCCGTGGACATCATCTGCGACCGCAGGGAGTTGCGCACCACCGTTGCCAACACCCTGGCCATGCTGCAACGGCTGAGTGCAGATGCCGTTGTCTCCTGAAAACATAGCATTCATCCCTTTAAAATAAAGCGAAGAATGCCATTTTTTATTGAATTTTGACCGAAGCCGCCCCACTCACACTGGAACGGTTGCCATTGTTCCCGCTGCAAACGGTGCTGTTCCCTGACGGCTGGATGCCGTTGCGCATATTCGAGGTGCGCTACCTCGACATGGTGCAGCGCTGCCACAAAGTCGGTGCACCGTTTGGTGTGGTGTGCCTCACGCAGGGCACGGAGGTCATGAAGCCTCCACAAACGAAAACGGCACTGCCAGATCCATCCACCGAAGGTGAAGCCTTTTTCCCGGTGGGTGTGCTGGCCAACATCGAAACCCTGACGCAACCTCACCCTGGTTTGTTGCACATCGCTTGCCGGGGATCGCAGCGTTTCCGTGTGAAGTACGCCAACAAACTCAAACACGGCCTGTGGCTGGCCGATGTGGACATGCTGCCCGCAGACCTGCCAGCCCCGGTCACGGACGATCTGTCGGGTAGCGTGTCCAGCTTGCAACGGCTGTTGCACACGCTGAGCACCCAGGCCAGCAACGACCAGCAGTTGCCAATCCAAAAACCTTACCAATGGCAAGATGCCGGCTGGGTTGCCAACCGTTGGTGCGAGTTGCTCCCCATTGACAACGAACTGAAGCAACGCCTGATGTCGCTCGACAACCCGCTGGTCCGACTGGAGTTGGTCAGTGACCTGCTGGAAAAGCTGCGGCTGGACACGGCCCGCTGAGCAGTTGGCAGACCCACGCAGACCCAGTCAGCCTGCGTGTGTTCACCACACTTGCACACTGAACACGCCAAGCCTTTCAAGCCACTTGCGATGAGGCGTGGCAGTTTGCCTTCAGCTCATTTACCCTGACTGAGGGCATTGCTGACCAGCTTGGATGTGATGTCAACGATCTGGATCATCCGGTCATATGGCATGCGTTGCGGGCCAATGACACCCAGCGTGCCCACCACCTTGCCATCCACTTCATAGGGTGCAGAAACGATGGACAAGTCCTGGTAGGGCACCACCTTGCCCTCGCCACCGATGAAGATGCGCACGCCCTCGGCCTCGCTGGATACCTCCAGCAAGCGCATCAACTGCGCCTTTTGTTCGAACAGGTCGAACATGCGCCGCAGGTTGCCCAGATCATTTGAAAAGTCCGTGACAGACAACAGGTTGCGCTCACCCGAGATGACCACCTCCTCCGTCGAAGCCATGGCCTGCACCCCTGCCTCGACCGCCGTCTTCATCAGGCTGCTGATTTCGCCGCGCAAGCTGTCCACTTCGCTTTTCAGGCGCTCGCGCACCACATCCAACTCCAGCCCTGCGTAATGTGCATTGACGTAATTGGCCGCCTCCACCAGTTGGCTGGCCGTGTAACGCACAGAGGTGTGCACCACGCGGTTTTGCACGTCACCATCTGGCGTGACGATGATGACCAGCACACGTTGCTCTGACAACGCCAGAAATTCGATGTGCCGAAACACTGACGAGCGCTTGGGTGCCATCACCACCCCCACAAAATGGGAGAGGCTGGACAGCAGCTGTGCCGCACTGGAAATGACCTTCTGCGGCTGATCCAGCTCAATGGGCAAGCCATTGAGCTCGGGCGGCAACTCAAGTGCTTCGCGCCGAACGGTCAGCATGGTGTCCACAAACAACCGGTAGCCTTTGGGCGTAGGCACTCGGCCCGCAGAGGTGTGCGGGCTGGCAATCAGGCCCAACTCCTCCAGATCGCTCATGACGTTGCGGACCGTTGCGGGAGACAAATCCAGCCCGGCAGCACGGGACAATGTGCGCGAGCCCACAGGCTGTCCGTCGGCAATGTAGCGCTCGACCAACGCCCGCAATAACAACTTCGCTCGACTGTCTAACATGTGTGTTCGTAGGTTACCTGTGATGTAATTTGACCATGAATCCTCAAGCCACCCCGAGGTGCAAACCCGACCCCACTGCCCCTGTGCAATTCAGGCATGTGGCCATTGTGGGCAAGTATCAGGCCGTGGGCTCCAAAGCTGCGCTGAACAGCATTGCACATTTCCTGTTGGACCAAGGTTGCGAGGTGGCCCTGGAATTTGACACGGCACTGAACACGGGCCTCTCGCCCTACCCGGCGCTGACGTTGGATCAAATTGGCCGCTCATGCGACTTGGCCTTGGTCGTCGGTGGCGACGGCACCATGCTGGGCGTGGCGCGTCAGATGGCCAAATTTGGCGTGCCCGTGATCGGGATCAACCAAGGGCGCCTGGGCTTCATGACGGATGTGCGCTTCGATGAATACCCAGCCGTCTTGGCCGACATGTTGCGAGGCCATTACCAGGAAGACCCGCGCGACCTCATGAAAGCCTGTGTGTGGCGCGATGGCGAGTGCATTTTCGACACCGTGGCCGTCAACGACGTGGTGGTGAACCGCACCTCTGCGGGCATGGTTGAACTGCGCATCGACGTGGGTGGCCGCTTCGTGGCCACACAACGGGCTGACGGGCTGATCATTTCCACCCCCACGGGCTCGACGGCCTATGCCTTGTCTGCCGGTGGCCCGTTGGTGCATCCCGGCATCGGGGGTTGGGTGATGGTGCCGATTGCACCGCACACCTTGTCGAACAGGCCCATCATGCTGCCCAGTTCGGAGGAAATCGTGGTGGAGATCGTGGGTGGGCGTGAGGTGAGTGCCAACTTTGACATGCAGTCCATCACCAGCCTGATCCATGGCGACAAAATCAAGGTCACGCGCTCGTCGCACCAGCTGCGCTTGCTGCACCCGGTGGGCTGGAGCCACTTTGACACCCTGCGCAACAAGCTGCACTGGAATGAAGATGCCATCGGCACCCACTCGTGATGTCTGTCCATGAGCCTGCTACACATTGCCCTGAAAGACTTCGTCATCGTCAAGACGCTTGATCTGGACCTTCAAACCGGGTTTACCGCCCTGACGGGTGAAACCGGTGCAGGCAAATCCATTTTGGTGGACGCACTGCAGTTTGCCTTGGGCGGACGGGCCGATGCCGGGCTGATCAGAACCGGGCAGGCCAAAGCGGAGGTCACGGCTGAATTTCATGTCACACCCGAGGTCAACCGCTGGTTGAGCGACCAGGAACTGCACGCTGACGAGCCCACCATCCTGATCCGGCGCACGGTTGACCAGCAGGCGCGTGGACGGGGGTGGATCAACGGCACAGCCGCGACCGCCACACAGCTGCGTGAATTGGGAGGCATGCTGCTGGACATTCACGGCCAGCACGCCTGGCAAGCACTGATGAAGCCTGACGCCACGCGCGCACTGCTGGACGGCTACGGGCGCATCGATACCGAGGCGCTGCTGCCCTTGTGGCGAGACTGGAAGGTTGCGCAGGACGCGCTGGTGCAAGCGCAGGCCGGTGCCACCCAAAACGAACAAACCCGCGAGCGGCTGGCATGGCAAATTGCCGAGCTGGAAAAGCTGGCGCCCGGCCCAACTGAATGGGCTGACTTGCAGGCAGAACAGGCCCGGTTGGCCAACGTACATGGCTTGATGGACAGCGCTCAAACAGCGGCCGACAGCTTGCTGGATGCAGACGTGAATGCTGCCAGACTGGTCAGCAAGGCAGCCCAGACGCTGGCAGCCAGGGCTCACATCGAACCTCAGTTTGCAGCCTGGTCACAGTCGCTGGAACAGGCTGCGGTGCTGATTGAAGACGCGGCCCGCGACATGCACGGCTACTTGCGCCGCACCGAAGCCGACCCTGCCCGCCTGGCAGAAGTTGACCAGCGCATGGGCAGTTGGCTGGCGCTGGCCAAGCGCCACCACTGCAACGCTGACGACTTGCCTGCCCTGTTGCAGCAACAACGGCAACAGCTGGCCGACCTGCAAGCCAGTGCTGACCTGACAATGCTGGCTCAGCGTGCGCAACGCTGCGAAGCCGCTTTCATTGAAAAATCCAAACAAATAACGGCATTTCGGCATATAGCACGTAAGAAGTTAGCTATTGAAATTACAGAAAGCATGCAACAACTGGGCATGGTCGGTGGGCAGTTCGACGTGAAACTGACCCCGCTGGACACGCCACAGAGCTTTGGCATGGAAACCGTGGAATTCCTGGTGGCCGGGCATGCTGGCGTGGAGCCGCGTCCGGTGGCAAAGGTGGCATCGGGAGGCGAGTTGTCGCGCATTTCGCTGGCCATTGCGGTCACCACCAGCCAGTTGGGTGGGTGCCCGACGCTCATTTTCGATGAAGTCGATTCGGGCGTGGGCGGCGCAGTGGCCCACACCGTGGGCAAGCTCATGGCCCAGCTGGGCAGCACACGCCAGGTGCTGGCCGTGACGCACTTGCCCCAGGTGGCAGCCTGCGCGCACCACCACGTGAAAGTCAGCAAATCAGACAAAGGCGACGGCGTGACCAGTGACGTTGCCATCCTGCCCACCACCGAGCGCGTCCACGAAATCGCCCGCATGCTGGGCGGCTCTGCCATCACCGCCACCACGCTGGCACACGCACAGGAGATGCTCGCAACATGAACAAGCTGGAACTGGTGTTGATCACCGGCATGTCGGGCTCGGGGAAATCAGTGGCGCTTGCGGCACTTGAAGATGCTGGCTACTACTGCGTAGACAACCTGCCACCTGAGTTGTTGGAGGCATTTTTGGCCCTGCAAACCGGGGGGCGCACCCACAAAGTGGCGGTGGCCATTGATGCACGCAGCCAAGCCTCGTTGCCCGAGTTGCCCGCCTTGCTGCAAAAACTGATGCAAACTGGGCTGGCGTTGACCTGTGTGTTCCTGGATGCAGCCGATGACGCACTGGTTCGACGGTTTTCCGAAACACGCCGCTCGCACCCCCTATCCAACCTGGCGGCGACCGATCAGGACAGGCACGCGCTGCTGGAAGCCATTCAACTGGAACGCGAGCTGCTGTCAACATTGCGCGAGCAGGCTTTGGTCATCGATACCACGCTGCTCAAACCCGCTCGCCTGCTCAACCAGATCAAGGACATGGTCGGCCAAACCCACCTGGGTTTGACACTCGTTTTTGAATCCTTTGCATTCAAACGTGGCATGCCCTTGGACGCCGATTTTGTGTTCGACGTCCGCATGCTGCCCAACCCCCATTACGACCCGGCCCTGCGCCACCTGACTGGGCACGATGCACCGGTGGCAGCGTTCCTGGCGCAACAGCCCGAAGTCAGCCGCATGCAGGCCCACATCAGCAGCTTCTTAACCACTTGGTTGCCAGCCCTGAAGGCGGACAACCGCAGCTACGTGACCGTGGCCATTGGCTGTACCGGTGGGCAGCACCGGTCGGTCTATCTGGTGGAACAGCTGACGCAAGCCTTTGCCCAGCCCTGGCAAGCCAGATCGCGTCACCGCGAACTGTGATGACCCCGCACTAGGCCCCAGCGATCACGCGCTGCGCGGCCAACATCGACAGGATGCGGCTCACAGGCACAGGCACGCCCACCGTCAACGGCGCTGAGGGGTGAACCCAGGCGCCTGACAACAAGGCAGCATCGTCCGAAGACGGATGCCAATCTTGATTCACACTTACATACACAGGTTGAACCACCATATCGAGGTGTGTAAGGGCGTGGACGAACGGCTGCGCCTCTTCTACCGAAGGCGGTGATGTGAGGCCAACCGCCTCAAAAGCCGCCTGCATCGTGTGCGCAGACGGAAAGGCGTGCAACGCAGCCCAGATACCTTTGCTGGGCCGTCGCTGCAACCACACGGCACCGTCTGGCCGCACAGCCACCAGCAAAACCCACAGCTGCGTCTTGCGAACAAGCCGACGGGTTTTATGCGGCAGCACAGCTTGCTTGCCAGACGCACGGGCCACACACGTCTGGGTCAGCGGACAAACCTCGCAACGCGGCTGGTGGCGCGTGCACACCGTGGCCCCCAAGTCCATGAGCCCTTGCGTGTAGGCAGGCATGTCAACAGCCTGCGCCACACTGGGCAACAGCGCTTGCGCGTGGGCGTGCAAGTTACGCTCGGCGTCGCGTACAGACAAATCGCCTTCGAAACCCAGGTAGCGCGCCATGACCCGTTTGACGTTGCCATCGAAAATAGACACCGGCTGGCAAAAGCAGAACGATGCCAGTGCTGCCGCAGTTGACGGCCCGATACCCGGCAACGCCTCCAACGCAGCCACATCGGCGGGAAACACACCACCATGGCGGGACATGACCACCTGCGCACAGCGGTGCAGGTTGCGCGCCCGGCTGTAGTAGCCCAAACCGCTCCAGAGCGACAGCACATCATCAATGGATGCAGCAGCCAAGTCAGCAACGGTGGGGAAACGGGTCAAAAACCGCTCGAAATAGCCCAGCACCGTCACCACCTGTGTTTGCTGCAACATGACCTCGGACAACCACACGCGATAAGGGTCTCGCGTGGCTTGCCAAGGCAAGCCGTGCCGTCCATGCTCACGCTGCCAAGCAACGACACGTTGCGCAAACGGGTGTTCCACGTCCTTCTGAATGGTCATGTTCACTCAGGCAGCGGCAGCGGCTGGGTCACGTGCTCGCGGTTTATTTCGAGCATGGCACCCATCATTTTTTCAAGCTGGAAGGCCTGTCGATCGAGTGCGTCCACTTGTTGGGCCAACTCACGCATGCGAATGTCCAGGTCACCCGCGGCCTCCTGAATGCGCACCACGGCCTCCACTCGGCGGGAGTAGTTGCGGCGGCGGTCACGCAACTGCGCATCCAGCTGACCTGCCGCGGTCTTGTTCCACATTTCCAGATCATTGGCAGCCGATTCATAGACCACGCGCAGCCTGCCGGCCAATGCACGGCCCAGCCGTTCACAGAACTCAGGCTGCGTCAGTTTGAAGGTGTGTCCAAACCCCAGGTAACGCACGTGGCTTTGCTCGATGTCAGACAAATCTCGCAGGTATTTGTCCACATCGGGCAGAGGCGGAACTTGCAGGGACAGGCCATATTCGGTGTTCAACTGCGTGAACGCCGTCAGCAGCATGTTGCTGATTTCTTCAGCCAATTTCTTGGCTTGCAGCAACAAGTCGCGCAGATTCAGGAATGTCTGCTCGTAAGTCTTGCGCACACCCAATTTCAAACCGGGAGCCTTGAGTTTTTCGGTCAGGCGCAACACCTCTTGCTTGAATTTGGCGTGTCCAAGCACTTTGAACAGTTCGCGCAGCAGTTTCATGTGAACGGAACGCACAGCCTGTATGCGCCCACCACCGCTCTCAAACTCGTGCTGTTCATGTTCGATGCGGTGACGCATGTGTTTGATGACCGACACGTTTTTGCCACGCAAGCTCTCCAGCTCTTGTATTTGCTCTGTCAGATCACGGACACGCGCGTGCGTGGTTTGCTTCGTTTGCGCAACCAGGCGAGTGACCCCTTCAGTCACCGCGTCAACCAACAACTCACGCCGCTGTCCAATGATGCCTGCCACCAGCAAATGCTCCAGAGCAGGCAGCTGACTGGCCTTCAACAGCGCATCGTCACCTTGTATTTTGGCCACCAACCCCTTTTGTGCCGACACGGCAAGCACCCGCGTCCGCTCGACACCGAGGATGCTGGCCGAATTGCTCACCTGACGCTCAATCTGTGCAGCCACCTGTTCTGGCGTACTCAACTCATCCCAAAGCGTGTCGATCTTGTTCAACACCACCAGCCGACCGACATCGGTGCCATGCGTGGGTGTCAAGTGTTCACGCCAGATACGCAAATCAGACTGGGTAACCCCGGTATCAGCCCCCAAAATGAACACGATGGCGTGCGCCTGCGGCAGCAGGCTCACCGTCAATTCAGGTTCCGCGCCAATCGCGTTCAGCC
>JACCDS011063718.1_pt1 | contig 16254 bp, 11 predicted proteins | sample 7446441 | NCBI WGS metagenome assembly JACCDS01 (sample SAMN15323445, study PRJNA562643) | freshwater metagenome | isolation source: river surface water | place: USA:Blue River Watershed | collected 2017-08-17
CATGGCGGAGCCCTGAACGCGCAACGCCCGGGCTTGCTCACCATGGCTTACATGGCGACAGGCCCTGATGGGGTCTACCCGCCTGCCCACGCCCACCTCAAAAACCGCATCGTGGCGCGCGGGCGTTGCATCACCGAATATTTGCCTGGCGAACGCGCTCGCAAAATGCACTTCCCCCTTCGCAACCGTTTGCTGGCGGCCCTTTCGGCGGGGGTGGTCGTGATCGAAGCCGACTTGCGCTCGGGCTCACTCATCAGCGCCCAGTGCGCGCTTGACTTGGGGCGAGAAGTCATGGCCGTACCGGGATCCATCCGCTCGCCGCTCTCGCAAGGCTGCCACGCACTATTGCGTCAGGGCGCCACCTTGGTCACCTGCAGCGCCGACATCATAGCCGCCTTGTCGCCTTTGGGGTGCTCCATCACCCCGGCCCTGACTTCACCAGCGCCAGAACCCACACACCCTACGGCCGGACTCCATAAAGACTGGGTGACCCGTGTGCGCCAAGCGCTCGGCCATGATCCTTGGACCCTCGATGAGTTGCAGGCTCGCCTGGGTGATTCCTGGGACCAATTGCATGCTGGATTGCAGGCTCTGGAATGGCAAGGTTTGCTGGCCAGACTGCCCGGTGATCGGGTTCAATGGCTGGGCCCATGAAGCGGGTGCAAGCCGCCCTGCAAATGATGCGCAGGTTTTGACACGCCCGTGCCAAAACAAGTTATATTGGAACCATGTTTGAAGTCCTCGTCTACGTCTACGAAAACTACTGGTCGGGGGACAATTGTCCCCAACTGGATCAGTTGGGGCGCAAACTCAGCGCCGCTGGATTCGAAGCCGATGAAATTGAACAGGCGCTGCAGTGGCTGGCAGGTCTCAGCCTGGTGTCCAACCAGGCCGACCCGATCGACATTTCAGACCCGACGCCCAAGTTGCCCCTGTCACCCTCGGCGCTCAGCCTGCGGGTATACACCGTCACAGAGCAGGACCAATTGGGCGCTCAGTGTCTTGGCTTCATCAGTTTTCTCGAGTCAGCCGGGGTGTTGCCCCCGCACATGCGCGAAATCGTGATCGAAAGAGCCATGGCATTGGGCGGTCGACCCATGTCCATTGAAGACCTCAAAATCATCGTCCTGATGGTTTACTGGAGCATGGGCATCGAGCCCGATGCCCTCGTGCTCGATGAATTGTGCGACGACTCCGACCGGGTCGCCCACTGAATCAACGCTCCAGCTCGATCGGCTGCCCGTGCGGCGTGCGCTCGGCAGCTTCGGCCCAGGCCTGCTGCAAGGCCTTCAAGTCCTCGGCACTGCCCAGACGATGGCGCTCGATCATCTCTTCCAGAGCGGCCAGCCAGTGCGCGTAATAAAGCCTGCCGTCATCGGAATGGGCGGCGATGTGGCGGCTCAGCGTGGCCGCCCAGTCCGGCCAACTGAACAAGCCGCGTTGGTGCAAGGCCACGGTCAGCGCAAACGCAGTGGCCTGCCAGGGCTCTTCAAACACCCCCTGCCCTGATCGGGTTTCAGGGGGAACAAAGCCACCGCCGCACTGAGCGGCAATCTCGGCCAGCGTAGCCCGGGGATCCGAATCGCCTTGCATCATGCCTGCTCCAGATAAGATTCCCAGGCATCCACACTCACGCTCAGCCCCGGCTCGGATTGCGGGCCCCACAACTCGGTGCCCTCGAAGCGCACGTTGTAAAGCCACTGCCCAGCCTCATTCGATGCATCATGCACCCGGTAACGGTCACGGGCCGCCGCATCGGGCCACACATGAAAACCATGCACCCCCGCGATCACCCCCACATGGCCGCGCACATAGCGGGGCAAGCGGGTATGACTGCCCGGATGCATGGCGCGTGCCTGCACCCGCTGACCCAGCGCATAGCGCGGCACAGACTTGGTTTCCCGGATCGAAGGCGAACCGCGTCGAAGCGCCGCATCCACCGCTGCGCGCGCCAGCACCCGAACGCCGCCCTTGGGGGGCTCGATCATTCGCCCGGCACGAAGCTCATGGGGGGTCACCAGCCCACGCGCCAGCATCATGTCGCACAGCGCCTCAATCCAGATTTGGTAATAACTCAATCCCAGGTACTGAGCCGGCGGCAACGACTCGCGAGCGCTGCGCATCTGGTCGATATTCCATTGTCCCGAAGCACCCATGGCCACCGTCAGCGCCATCGCCTCTCGTTCCCAGGGGGCATGGAACAAAGGCTCATCACGCTCGGGACGCACCGGCCCGAAACATTGCAGACCCCCCATGTCATGAACGCCGTTCATCCCGCCACCTCGGGCTTCAAAAACTCCGGGCGCAACGCCAGCCCGGTGCCAATCATGCTGTCGCGCGTGACCAGCCGGGACAATGCTTCAGCCTCCCAACCCTCGGTACCGGCAGGCCGCTGCGGCACCACCAAATAGCGCACTTCGGCAGTCGAATCCCAGACCTGAATCTGGCGACCCGCCGGCAAGCTCACACCGAACTGGGCCAAAACCTCGCGCGGTTGCATCACCACCTGCGACCGGTAAGGTGCGCTCTTGTACCAGACGGGAGGCAACCCCAACACCGGCCAGGGGTAACAACTGCACAAAGTGCACACCACCATGTGGTGCGTCGTCTCGTCGTTGAACAGCGCCACCATGTGCTCGCCTTGGCGACCGCTATAACCCATCTCTGCAATCGCCGCCGTCGCATCACGGCGCAACCAGTCGGCATACCCCGCATCGATCCAGGCCCTGGCCACCACCCTGGCACCATTATGAGGCCCCACCTCGGACTCATAGGTTTCAATGATCCGATCCACCGTGGCCGGATCCACATAACCCTTTTGCGTCAGCAAGGTGTGCAAAGCCCGCACCCGAATCTCCATCGGATCCAGATGCGAATGATCATCATCGTGATCGTGATCATGAGCGTCCATCACCCCATATTATCGAAATTGGGGTCAGACCCCAATTAATGGTTGTTTTTTTGCCACGGGCGAAGAATTGGGGACAGATCCACAGAGCCAACCCCGATGCGGGCAGGGTTGGCGCACCCTCTACAATGGAAGTTTGTTCAAACACAGGAGTAGATCCGTGCTGATTTCCAATGCTTTTGCCCAACCCACAGCTGCTGCCAGCGGCGATTTGGGTTCTTCCCTGATGGGCATGTTGCCTTTGGTGCTGATGTTCGTCGTGTTGTATTTCGTCATGATTCGCCCTCAGATGAAGCGCCAGAAGGAACATCGCGCCATGATTGAAGCGCTTGCCAAGGGCGATGAAGTCGCCACTGTGGGCGGAGTGTTAGGCCGCATCACTCGAGTGGGTGATCACTCACTAGGCCTGCAAGTGGCTGAAGGCGTCGAGCTGGAGATCCAACGATCGTCCGTTGTGCAAGTCTTGCCCAAAGGCAGTCTGAAGTCGGCATGAACCGCTACCCGCTCTGGAAGTACCTGCTCATCGGACTGACCCTTCTGCTGGGTTCTGTGTACGCTTTGCCCAATTTGTTTGGTGAGCAACCGGCGGTGCAGGTGGCAGCAGCCAAGTCCAGTGTCAAGTTGGACGCTTCGGTGCAAACGCGCGTCGAAGCTGCTTTGCAGGCGGCGGGTTTGACGCCAGTCGCCCAAAGCCTTGAGCCCAACACCCTCAAATTGCGGTTCATCGATACCGATCAGCAATTGAAGGCCAAAGATGTGGTGCAAACGGCGCTCAATCCCAATCCGGCCGATCCGCTTTATGTGGTGGCCCTGAACTTGGTCTCGACCTCACCAGCTTGGCTGTCTGCCCTCAGCGCTGCGCCCATGTATTTGGGCCTTGATTTGCGCGGCGGGGTGCACTTCATGCTCCAGGTCGACATGAACGCCGCCCTGATTCAGCGCGCCGAAGGCATTGCCGGTGATTTGCGCACCCAACTGCGCGACCAAAACATCCGCCATGGAGGCATCACCCGCCAAGGCGATGCCATTGAACTCAGATTGCGTGAGGCCACCCAGCAAGCCCCCGTGCAGAAACTCCTGGCCGATCGCTTCCCCGACATGATCGTCACGACCCAGACCAGTGGCTCCGACACGCTGCTGAGTTTGCGCATGCGGCCTGAAGCGGCCCGCAAGGTGCAAGAGCAGGCGCTGAAACAAAACATCACGACCCTGCACAACCGCATCAACGAACTGGGCGTGGCTGAACCCGTCATTCAGCAGCAAGGGCTGGATCGGATCGTGGTTCAGTTGCCTGGTGTCCAAGACACCGCCAAAGCCAAAGACATTTTGGGTCGCACGGCGACCCTGGAAGTTCGCATGGTCGACGAATCTTCCGAAGCCCGTGCAGCCGAACTGGGATCGGCTCCGGTACCCTTTGGCAGCGAAAAATTTACCGAGCGCAATGGCCAGCCGCTGGTGGTCAAAAAGCAAGTGGTGCTCACGGGAGAAAACCTGACCGATGCCCAACCTGGCTTTGACAGCCAAACCCAGGAACCAGTGGTCAACCTGACGTTGGACGGCAAAGGGGCGCGCATTTTCCGCGACGTCACCCGCGTCAACGTGGGCAAGCGCATGGCGATTTTGCTCTTTGAAAAGGGCCGTGGCGAAGTGGTGACCGCCCCGGCCATTCGTGGCGAAATTGGCGGCGGACGGGTGCAAATTTCGGGTCGCATGACCACCGTTGAAGCCAACGACGTGGCGTTGCTCTTGCGTGCCGGTTCATTGGCCGCGCCGATGGAAATCATCGAAGAGCGCACCATCGGCCCCAGCTTGGGCGCCGAGAACATTGCCAAAGGCTTCAACAGCGTGACTTGGGGCTTTGTGGCGGTGGCTTTGTTCATGTGCATCTATTACATGCTGTTTGGCGTGTTCTCCAGCGTGGCACTGGGCTTCAATTTGCTTTTATTGGTCGCCATTTTGTCCATGTTGCAAGCGACTCTGACCCTGCCCGGCATGGCGGCCATGGCCTTGGTCTTGGGCATGGCCATCGACGCCAACGTGCTGATCAACGAACGGGTGCGTGAAGAGTTGCGCAACGGGGTGTCTCCGCAAGCTGCGATCCATGCCGGTTACGACCGCGCCTGGGCCACCATTTTGGACTCCAATGTGACCACACTGATTGCCGGCCTGGCCCTCTTGGCCTTTGGCTCTGGACCGGTACGTGGATTTGCCGTGGTGCATTGCATTGGCATCGCCACCAGCATGTTCTCGGCGGTGTTTTTCTCGCGCGGCCTGGTCAACCTTTGGTATGGCCGGCAGAAAAAACTGAAAACAGTCTCCATCGGTACGGTCTGGCGTCCTGAAAACGCCTCGACCCGCCGCGACGTCGAAGCCAATTAAGGGGTATCCCAGCATGGAATTTTTCCGCATCCGTCGCGACATCCCGTTCATGCGACATGCCTTGGTGTTCAACGCCATTTCGTTCATCACCTTTGTGTTGGCCGTGTTCTTTTTAGTCACCCGAGGCTTGCATCTGTCGGTCGAATTCACCGGGGGCACGCTGGTCGAAGTGGCTTATGCCCAACCGGCTGACTTGCAAAAAGCCCGTGCCCAAATTGCCAAATTGGGATTGACCGATGTGCAGGTTCAAAACTTCGGCAGCGCCCGTGATGTGCTCATTCGCATGCCTGCCATCAAGGGCGTCAGCTCGGCACAACAAACCGAGCAAGTCGTGGCAGCCTTGAAAGAAGCGGACGCCTCCGTCGAATTGCGTCGCAGCGAGTTTGTCGGCCCCCAAGTCGGCGACGAGTTAGCCACCGATGGCCTGTTGGCTCTGGCCTTTGTGATCATCGGCATCATGATTTATTTGGCTTTTCGCTTCGAGTGGAAATACTCGGTGGCGGCAATTTTGGCCAACTTGCATGACGTGATCATCATTCTGGGTTTTTTCGCATTCTTCCAATGGGAATTTTCATTGCCCGTCCTGGCTGCAGTCTTGGCGGTGTTGGGTTACTCAGTCAATGAGTCGGTGGTTATTTTTGACCGGATTCGCGAAAACTTCCGCCGCTATCGCAAGATGAGCTCGGTCGAGATCATCGACAACGCCATCACATCCACCATCAGCCGCACGATCATCACGCACGGCTCCACCCAAATCATGGTGCTGTCAATGCTGATTTTTGGCGGCGCCACACTGCACTACTTTGCCTTGGCGCTGACCATTGGCATTTTGTTTGGCATTTATTCCTCGGTGTTTGTGGCAGCCGCTATCGCCATGTGGCTTGGGATTCAGCGCGAAGACCTGATCAAGGGCCCCAAACGCAATCCGGGTGATCCGGATGATCCCAATGCGGGGGCGGTGGTTTGATGGATGCTCACAGTTGAGCCCATACTCCTGACCCCGCTTGCCCAGGCACAGGGGAGTGACCTCACTCCCACTGTTTCAGAACGGGTGCCAAATGGCGCGCCTTGACATGACCAAAGCCCTTGAGGGCTTCGGGTGACCGGGCGAACGCCAACGTTTCCTCACGCGTCTGGGCGCTCAAGCGCTGCAGCCTCGACATCACCCCTTCGCGATAGCGCCCGATCAGCGCCCGCTCGGTTTGACGCTCTTCGGTGTAACCAAAGGGATCCAGCACGCTGCCGCGCAAAAAGCGCAACTTGGCCAGCACCCCAAACACCGTCAACATCCAGTGGCCGAAGGTGGACTTTTGCAGTTCGCCGCGCTCATTGCGGCGCGCCAGCAAAGGTGGCGCCAAATGGTAGTGCAAGCGAAAATCGCCATCGAATTGATCGCGCAGTTGCGCCAAAAACGCCGGGTCGCTGTGCAACCTGGCGACTTCATACTCGTCTTTGTAGGCCATCAATTTGTGCAGCCCCTGAGCCACCGCGCGCGTCAAGCTGTCCTGACCTGGCAAAGCCGTTTGCTCGGTCGCCCGAACTTGCGCCACGAACTCGGTGTACTGGCGCGCATAGGCGTCGTTTTGATAGGCCCGCAGGTGCTCAGCCCGACGCTGAATCAGCTCATCGAGCGACACCGGGCGATGCAAAGTGATGGTGGCAACCGGTTTGAGCAGGGCCTGCACCGTCGCCCAGTCATGGGCGCACCGGCGGCCCCATTCGAACGCCGCTTTGTTCTGGGCAACGGCGACCTCATTCAATTCGATGGCGCGCAACAACGACTCGCGCCGCAGCGGGACCCAGCCCTTTTGCCAGGCATAGCCCAAGACCATCGGATTGATGAAAATGCTGTCGCCCAGTAACTGAGTGGCCACCCCATTGGCGTCAAACACGCCCAGCAGTTGGGTGTGCTGATCCGCTCCGATCGCCGCCCCGATCTGCGCCACACAGTCTTGCGAAGGATCGCGCCAGCCGCCGTCTTTGACGAAAGCTGCTGTGGGCGTGCTGTGCCCGTTCAGGGCCACATGAGTGCGCCCCTCCAGCATGCGTTGCACCGTCTCTTTGCCGGCCGTCACGATGGGGTCGCAACCCAGCACCAGATCGGCGCTGGCCATGCCCACCCGTGTGGTGCAAATATCGTCTTGTCGGGCAGCCAAAAACACGTGAGCCCAGGTGGCACCGCCCTTTTGGGCCAGTCCGGCAGAGTCTTGCGTGACCACGCCCAGGCCTTCGAGGTGCGCGGCCATGCCCAACAACTGACCGATGGTGATCACGCCGGTCCCGCCGACGCCCGCCACGACCACCCCCCAGGGGCGGCTCAGCGCCATGGGTTGCGGTTCGGGCAGTTCGAGTTCAGGCAAGGCCACCGGCTTTGCCGCTGTGACCTTTTTCAGTTGGCCGCCGCGCACGGTAATGAAGCTGGGACAAAACCCTTTCAGGCAACTGGTGTCTTTGTTGCAGGTGCTCTGATTGATGGTGCGTTTGCGCCCCAAGTCGGTTTCGAGCGGTTCGACGCTCAGGCAATTGCTTTGCACGCCACAGTCGCCGCAGCCTTCACACACGGCGGGGTTGATGACCACCCGCACAGCCGGGTCGACCATCGTGCCGCGCTTGCGGCGACGGCGTTTCTCGGTGGCGCAAGTCTGGTCATAAATGATGACCGTGCAACCGCGGATCTCGCGCATTTGGCGCTGGATGGCATCGAGCCGGTCGCGGTGCTCTATCGCCACCCCTTGGGGCAGACCCCGGACCCCTTCGTATTTCTCAGGCTCATCGGTGACGATGGTCACCCGCTGGGCACCCTCAGCGATCATGCTCTGGGCAATTTGCACCGGCGTGTGCCCCTCGGGTCGTTCACCGACCGGTTGACCGCCCGTCATGGCCACGGCGTCGTTGTACAAGATCTTGTAAGTGATGTTGACCCCGGCAGCCACACTTTGGCGCACCGCCAGCAATCCACTGTGAAAATAGGTGCCATCCCCGATGTTGGCAAACACATGGCGATCGTTGCTGAAGGCTTGCTGACCCACCCAGGGCACACCCTCACCGCCCATTTGGGTGAAACCGGACGTGCTGCGGTCCATCCACAAGCTCATGAAGTGACAGCCGATGCCGGCCATGGCGCGCGAGCCTTCGGGCACCCGGGTGCTGGTGTTGTGGGGGCATCCCGAGCAGAACCAGGGCAGCCGGTCGGCTTGCACGGTTTGCGATTGCAGGCTGCGCTCTTTGGCATCGAGCAAAGCCAGTCGGGCTTCCATACGGACCCGGGTATCGGCATCCACGCCCAAGCCCAGCAAACGCTGTGCGATCGCTCGCGCCACCAGCCCGGGGTTGAGCTCGTGATGGGCGCGCAGCAAATGAGGACCATCGGACACGCCTGCGGGCCATTTGCCGCTGACGACAGGCCGCTCGGCGTCGGGCCAGGTGTAGAGCTGCTCTTTGAGTTGGGGCTCGATGATCGGGCGTTTTTCTTCGATCACCAGCACCTCGCGCAGGCCACGGGCAAAATCAGCCACGCCCTGTGCCTCGAGCGGCCAGACCACACCCACTTTGTGCAACCGGATGCCCAACTGATTGCAGCGCGCTTCGTCCAGACCCAGGTCGACCAGGGCTTGTCGGGTGTCGTTGTAGGCTTTCCCGCTGGCCATCAGGCCGAGCCGGTCGACGGGTCCCCGGATGACATCAAAGTTCAGGCGATTGGCGCGCAAATAAGCTTGAATGGCCGGCACCTTGTGCTGAAACAGGCGCGATTCTTGCGCCAGCGCTTCGTCGGGCCAGCGGATGTACAAACCGTCCGGTGGTTGCTCGATCTCGGGCCACACGATCTGCACCCGTTGCGGGTCGATCAGCGCAGTGGCGCTGGATTCAACGATCTCCTGGATGGTTTTCATGCCCGCCCAAACGCTGGCAAATCGACTCAGGGCGATGGCGTGCAAGCCATGGTCAAGCACGTCTTGTACGCTGGCCGGAAAAAACACCGGAGTGCCGCAAGCGATGAAAATGTGATCGCTCTGGTGCGCTGCGGTCGAACTTTTGGCCACGTGATCGTCGCCAGCCACGGCCAGAACACCGCCCCAGGGCGTGGTGCCGGCCATGTTGGCGTGTTTGAACACATCGGCGCAACGGTCTACGCCCGGTCCCTTGCCGTACCAAATCCCGAACACCCCATCGAACCGGTTGTTACCTGGCGGCGCAAAGCCCAACTGCTGGGTGCCCCAAAGGGCCGTGGCCGCGAGTTCTTCGTTGACACCGGGTTGAAAAACAATCTGTTGGGCTTGCAAATACTTTTTTGCGCGCCACAAGGCTTGGTCATAACCGCCCAGCGGCGAGCCCCGATAGCCACTGATGAAGCCGGCGGTTTGCTTGCCCGCCAGAGCATCGCGTTGGCGTTGCAGCATAGGCAGCTTGACCAAGGCCTGCACACCACTCATGAAAGCGCGGCCGTGATCAAGGGCGTATTTGTCGTCCAGCGTGATGGTTTCGAGGGCCTGTCGGATGTGTTCAGGCAAAGGGGCGTTCATGAGCGGCTCCGGTCAGAAAGGGGAAGAACCATGACGACAATCTTATTTCGAAATGCCTGCTTGCGCATCGGTGAACCCCGGTGCCGAGTCATCTCGGCCACAAAGCCCACAAACGCAAGTCCTGGCGCACCCGCCCCGCCCATTCCCCCGCCGCATCGCCGCTGCCCGCAAAATAGTCGGCGCGCACGGCGCCCACAATGGCGCTGCCGGTGTCTTGGGCCACCACCAACCGCTGCAAAGGTGTCGCGCCCGAAGAAACCAGCCACAGCGGCGTGCCGTACGGGATGCTGCGCGGATCAATGGCAATCGAGCGTTCAGCCGTCAATGGCACACCCATCGCTCCGGTCGGGCCCGATGACGGGTCATTCAGGGGAGCCTCGCGGAAAAACACATAGCGCGGATTGGCCCACAGCAACTCGTTGCGCCGGTGCGGGTTGGCGGCCAGCCAGGCTTTGATGCCCGGCCAGCTTGCATCCTGGGTCAGGCGCCGATCCAGCAACCAGCGACCGATGCTCTGATAGGGGTGCTGATTGGTGGCCGCAAAAGACAAGCGCACGGCACGGGTCTGGCCGTTGGGTTCTTGCACCATCAGCCGGCCCGAGCCCTGGATGTGCAGCACCATGGCGTCCACCGGGTCGTGCAAAAAGGCAATTTCCCGCCCTCTCAGGGCGGCCTGAGCCTGGGGCAAAGTCTCGATCTCACGCCGGCTGAACCAAGGGTTTTCAATGCTCGCACGCGCCAGTCCAGCCGGTGGGGCATACACAGGCACCTCGAAACCCGGCTTGCGCACCCGGCTGGCCGACAAGACCGGTTCAAAATAAGCCGTCAGCAAGCCTTGCGCCCGCCTATCAGGCGACTCGATCCGGTGCGGCATCAGGCGCTGGACAAGAAACTGCTTTTGCTGTGCCGAATCGGCCTGCGCCAACTGGCGCATCCCGGCGCACACCGACGCCCAGTCGGCGCGTGGCTTTTGACAACTGTTCAACAGAGCGGGCCAGGCATTGTGCAAGTTATCGCCGCCCCAACCAGGCAAATCGCTCCAGGGCACCGGCACCCAGCGGCTGCCCGGCAGTCGGGGCACAGCTGTCGGCCCCAGGGGGAGCGCCTCGGTGGCTGACTCCGGAACCGGTGTCGATGAAGACACCGTTTCCACCGGGGGCATGCGCACTTGTGGCGTCGAGCAAGCCGACAGCATTCCTACAATCAACACCCCGTACAACACATTCAGGACATTTGCCATGGGACTCATTTTGCTGGAGGCGTTGGCCGCCGGTGGCATCTTGGTGCTGATCGTCTGGTGGACCATGTTCAGTGGCCGTGACAAAGGCGAGTTGAAAGATCGCGACGACGAACGCTGAGCGCGATCATCCTGCCGTCCCCGAGCGCACCAGGTTGGACAACTCCACCGCCGACTTCACCCCCATTTTCTCGAACACCCTGGCCCGATGAACCTCCACGGTTCGCACACTGATGCCCAACTGATCGGCTATTTGTTTGTTCGGCAGGCCCTGCACCACCCGCTCCATCACTTCGGCCTCCCGTTCGGTCAGGTCTTGCAGGCGTTGACGCTGAGCCGCCACCAGTTGTGCTTGAGCCAGATGATTGCGCGATCTAGCCAGCGCTTGTTCGATCCGGTCGACCAGTGCGTTGTCCGAAAACGGCTTTTCGCAAAAATCGAAGGCACCGCGCTTGACCGCATCGACTGCGGTTGGGACATCGGCATGACCTGTCAGAAAAATCACAGGGCAGACATCGATCAGGTCGCGCGCCACCCACAAGTCAAACAAGGCCAAACCGCTTGTACCGGGCATGCGCACATCGAGCAAAAGACAACATGGCTGAACAGGGGGGCGTGCCGAATCCCATTGAGCCAAAAAAGCATCGGCACTGTCGTGCGTGCTACTGAGCAGCCCGCGCGAACGCAACAGCCAGGCCAACGCATCGCGCACGCTGGCGTCGTCATCAATCAAGTGCACCAAGGCGTTTTGTGTCGGTTGCATTCAGACCTCAGCTGAGCCCTGTGGAGTGCGACAGGGCAAGGTGAAACGGAAAATGGTGCCGCACGGCTGATTGGGCCGGTGAGCCAATTGACCGCCATGCTGCTCGACCACAGTGCGGCACAAACTCAAGCCCAGCCCCATCCCCTCTTGTTTGGTGGTGAAAAAAGGCGTGTACAGGTTGATTTCCACATCCGGGTCAATCCCGCAACCCAAGTCAGCCACCTCGAAGGACAACATGTCGGCCCCTTCGTCGGGTGTTGCCCGATCGAGCGTCAGCGTCAACTGCCGCAGCGGGGCTGCCTTGGGGCGGGGCTTGTGCTCATCGCTCATGGCCTGCATGCCATTGCGCGCCAGGTTCAAGATCACCTGCTCCACCATGGCCCGATCGCACCACACTGCCGGCAAATGATCGGCGACCCGGACTTCCAAATCGATCATCAACTTGCGCGCCTGCAAACGCACCAGGGGCATCACACTGTCGAGCAAATCGACCGGCCGGACCGGCTCCCGGCTGGGAGTGCGCCGACGCACAAAATCATGCACGCTTTTGATCACCTGACCGGCCCGCTCGGCTTGCTGGGCAATCCGGCCGACAACGTCATCGAGATGCTTTTTCAGATCTGTCATGGCCAGCTCAGGCTGGTGCCTCAGCAAATTGCGACTGCCAATGGCATAACTCGAAATCGCCGCCAGGGGCTGATTCAACTCGTGGCTGATCAGCGAGGCCATTTCGCCCACGCTGGCCAGCCGTGCCGTGGCCTGCAAGCGCTCTTGTGAGGCGCGCGAGAGCTCTTCGATGCGGCGTTGCTCGCTGACATCGAGGATCGCGCTCATCCAGCCGGTCTGTGTCCCGTTGGCATCGATCAGCGGCGCCTCAAAAATCAGCACGGGAAAGCGTTCGCCATTGCGGCGCATGAAGACCGATTCGATGCCCTCGCGGGGCGCGGCGTTGCCGGCCAATCGCAGGGCCTGCCGCCGGCCATACTCGGTGATCATCTCGGGTGGCCAATACCTGGGCGGGGTCGAGCTGCCCAGCAAGTCCTCGGCCGGCCAGCCCACCATCTCACAAAAAGCCGGGTTGACATACGTGATGCGACCTTGCAAATCGCGCGCACGCAAGCCAGTCACCAGCGAGTCTTCCATCGCCTTGCGAAAAGCCAAAGCATGAGCCAACTCCCGCTCGGCTTTTTGCCGTCGACGGGTGTCTCGCCCCAGCAAGCCCAACACCGTCAACAGTGCCAGGCTCAACGCAGCGACAGCGGCCGTCAGGAGATTGGGAAACACATCGGGCCCCATGCGCCGGCTGTCCACCCGCAAAATCAAAGATGCACCCGGCAGGTTCAGCAACTGCTCGCCCTGAAAAGATCGCTCGCCATCGCGCGCCTGTCCCACCATCGCCAGCCGGGTGCCATCCGATTCCACAAACGACAACTGCTGGCTGCGATACAAATTGGAGGACACCAAATGCAAAAGCAATTCGGGCAAGGAATAGCTGGCGATCAAATAGCCGCCCAATTGCCCCTCGCGCGACCATGGCAAACACATCTGAATCACTTCCATCCCGCCACCCTCCTCGGGGGCGATGTAGACGCTGGGCGAATAACTGGCATTTCCCCAGCGGCGCGCCTGTGTGCACGCCAGATTGATTTCGGTCAGCCACTGGTCGCCCCCCCAATGACGCATCAAGGGCGGGCGCGACGGGCTGTTGGCTGCCGTCACCAAACCCAGTTGCGGATTGCGCCATTCCAGCCGCAACCAGCCGCGCCGCTGGCGCAACAAAGCCTCGGCCTTGGCGGCCCAATCCGCCGGATTCATATCGACCGGCGTGATCGACTCGATCAAGTTCAGATTGCGCGCCAGCCCGGAGCGCAAATCGCTGACCCCATCGCTCGCATCACGGTCGGTTTGCAGCTGCAGCTTTTCAGACTCGTACCGCCCAGCCAGCCAGACCAGCGTCAGCAACATCGACAAGACCAGCGCGACCAAAATGGCCCACAGCAAACCCCGGCGTCGGGGCCGCAGTGGCAAATCCAGCGCCAACAAGCTCATGGCTTGCCGTCCCCCCGGAAGGGAACCTGGGTGACGCGCGGGTCGCTCCAGGTGCCATCGACATGGAATTGCTGAGTGGCAGACTCCATCAAAGGTCGCCGCAGCACATATTGCGCCAAAAAGGTGGTCAAGCCCACGACCGGATTGATGGCCGAATAAATCAGCGACGCGCCCCCCGCGTTGATGTCCGGGATCACCAGCACCTTCAGGTCTTGGGTTTCTTGTGCGATGTGAGCCTGGCCCTCCATCAACACCGCCACATTCACCCCTTTCATTTGGAGGTTTTGCGAACTCGCCACACCTTGCTCGATATTCACATCACCGCGAAAGAAGTCGAAAGCAAATCCCTCACTGAACACGTCCCTGAAATCGAGCATCAACCGCCTTGGCAAAGCCTGCAAACTCAGCACACCCATCAAGCGTGCCGCACCCGGTTCGGTTTTCAGAAACTGACCGCGCTCCACATCCACCCGGAATTGACCATTCATGCTCCCCACTGCAGGCGCCATCGGCGAGCCGTTCCAGGCGATCTTGCCCTTCAAAGTGCCATGACCATTGCGCACGGCATCGGGCAAACCCAAGCGCCTGAGCATGGCGCCGGCGTTTTTCAAATTCAGCTTGAAATCAAAAGCGGTCAAACTGACCGGGCTGGCCGCTGGCTTGCGCCACCCGCCATCGGCCTGGAAGCTGCCGTCCTCATTGCTGATCAGCAGCTTGGACAACTGCCACTCGGGCGTCCCATCGGACAGGCGCCGGTTTTGCGCCTGCAACTCCAGAGACCCCAGCTTTTTCCCTTTCAATTCCAACGACTGGACTTGGACATCCAGTGTGGGCAAATCTTGCGATGGCACTTCAAGCAATTTCTCGGCGTCGGCCAGCGCCGTATCGGGCACCGTCAGGCGCGTCAGACGCGCTTGCAAGCGCGCTGCATCCGTGACCCGTTGTGGCCAATAAGCCAACTCCCCTTCAAGCTCGCGACTGCGCACCTGCCCTTGCCAGCTGTCGCCTGTCCGCCTGGCGTTCAACGCCACCTGATTCAACTGCCGGCCCTGTGCGGTCAACTGACCCGACTGAAACTCCAGCCGCTGCGGCGCATAATTCCAGCCTCCGCCTTGTCCAGGCTGCTGGGTGAACGGTTGCAACCAGTCGGTCCACTCATCCAAGTTGAACTGGTCGGCCTGAACCCGCAACACCACCCCTTGCGCCGGCATCGCCGCGGCGCTTTCCGCACCCCATCGAATCAGACCTCGCAAGACCCGTGCCTTGGGCTCAGTCAAGTCACGCACATAGCGTGCCTCCAGACCGCTACCCAACCGCAGGCTCACCTGTTCCTGCAAGGGTCCCGTGCCTGTCGTGGCGGCGGGGGTCAGCTGGGACTCCCAGCGCAGCGGCAAAGCCGTCGCAGCAGGCTTGCCCAACCCGGTGGGGGCTTGCACCGCCAGCCCCACCAAATCGCTGTTGACCTGGGTTTCAAGTTGGCCCCGTCGCCACTGCAACTGGGCCTGATACTGGGTGCGTCCTTGCAAATGCTTGAGCTGCGGTGCCCAATCGGTCAACTCCGGGGCGTTTTGCAATCCACTGGCGCTCAACTGACCCTGTGCCCGCAGCCGGGCGCTGGGGGCCGACGAACTCCCCTGGGTCAGCGTCCCCCCTTCGAGCTTCACTTCCCCTCCCCACAAATCGGCCAGCACCCCTTGCAACTCAAACCCTGTTTCGGTGAAGGCCAGCGCCCCGCGCAAGCGCGTCAAGGCCGGTGCGCCCGGCGCCATCGAAACCTCATTGCCTTGCCAACTCACCGTACCCTTGGCCCGTGTTTGATCGGTGTCGGCCAGAGGGATCGACAAAGCCATCCGGTATTCCGCCTGACCCTGCGCTCGTGTGCCCGCCAGGGCCTGGTCGGTCCAGTGGTGCAGGGGAGTGCTGCGCCAGGCGTTCAAGGCCTCGGCCAGTGGACCCTTGCCTTCGGCCCTGACCTCGACCACCGCCTGCTGAAGTTGCCGGATGTCAGCTTGCAGCGTGTTCCAGACGATATTCGGCGCCATGCTCAGTCGTGCCTTGACCTGAGTCAGCCGCATCGACCCCCGGTCAAACACCAACTCGCCGCTCAAGTCCTGCAACAGGGGCCATTGGCCGGGGCTGTTGGGGCTCAGCAGCGAGGTCGGGACGGTCTGATAGCGCACCTTGGAAAGCTGGGCCTGGATGTGGAATTCACCGCTTTCGGGTCGTTCGAACGGGAAATCCCGCAGGGCGCCATGAAGCCGAGCCTTGATCTGCCTCGCCTCGCCTTGCAGCACCGCCGACTTCACATACTGGCGTACCGCATCGGGCAAGCTCAAGGGCAGCCAGCGCTGAACCTGACCCACGGTGGCCTGCGGCACGCTGGCCGTCAAATCGAGCG
>JACCDS011838496.1_pt1 | contig 16253 bp, 17 predicted proteins | sample 7446441 | NCBI WGS metagenome assembly JACCDS01 (sample SAMN15323445, study PRJNA562643) | freshwater metagenome | isolation source: river surface water | place: USA:Blue River Watershed | collected 2017-08-17
ATTTCGATGCGGTTGGTTCCCGACCAAGACCCCGACGAGGTTACGGAGCTGTTCGCCACGCACTTTAAAAGCATTGCGCCGTCGAGCGTGAAGGTCGAAGTGCGCCCGCACCACGGGGGCCACGCCTACGTGTGCCCAACCGACCACCCGGGGTACCGAGCCGCCCACAAGGCGATGGCCGAAACCTACGGCCGCGAGCCGGTTCCGACCCGCGACGGCGGATCTATTCCCATCGTGGCCCTTTTTGAGCGCGAACTCGGCGTTAAGTCGATTTTGATGGGTTTTGGTCTGGACAGCGACGCGATCCACTCGCCCAACGAGCACTACGGATTGGACAACTACTTCCAGGGAATACGCACCATTCCACGCTTCTACCTGCACTACGCCGAAGAAGCCAAGGCATAACCCGGCTCCTTTTGTACGAAAAAAGGGGTTCCCGCAAGGGAGCCCCTTTTATTTTGGTCGTTGTGAACGGGCCCTAGGCCACGTAAAGCTGGTGCACGCGGTGCATGAGCGCCGTGATGTCGCGCAGCTCCATGAGCAGCTTGGTCTGCAAGTGGGACTGGCGGGTAGAGATCTCGCCGTTGCGGTAGCTCTGCAGTTCCCGGTCCAAAATGCGCTGAATATCCGTGATAATTCGGCGTTTGGCCGCAATCAGGTCGCTGTTGGACTCGCTTTTGCCCGTTTCGAGGGCCAGCACAATGCGGCTGGAGTAGGCGGTAAACAGCGCAATCACCTCGGCGTAGGCCAGCAAAAATGCGCCGTGGGGACGGGCGTGAAGGTTGGCCAAATGCGTGTGCTCTGCCTCGACCATTGCGCGAGCGCTCTCGGTCATGTCGCAAACGTAGTCAAACGCCAGCAAGTGCGCGCGGTAGGAATCCGTCTTTTCACCCTTAAAATCGCGAATAATGCGGACCATGCGCAGCTCAAGCTGCTCGTGCCGCTTGTTGAGGAGCGAAACCTCCTTGCGCAGCCTACGCGTCGTTCGCTTTTGGTTGTTCGCCAAGGCCTCTGCAGCCATGATCACAATGTTGGCCGTTCGCTCAATATCGGAACCCATCAGCACGCGGCTGCTGTTCATCGGTTCCTCCGCGTTCGCGAGCTTTTCAATGACGTCCTCTACAAGGTTTTCCGCTTTCATTTGGTCTGCGAAGCCCATGTGGCTGCGAATGATGAGTCCCAGCGCGAACACGGTCAAAATAAGTGCGGCGATAAATTCTCCGTAAAAAAGGAACGCGGCAAATATGGCTGAAGCGATAAACGCGATAACCGCGGTGAGGAGCCAGCTTCCGATGACGTTGACAACACCCGCCACGCGGTAGACAGCCGACTCTTGACCCCAAGCTCGGTCAGCGAGCGAGGTGCCCATGCCCACCATAAACACGACAAACGTGGTGCTCAGCGGCAGGCCGAGGCTCGTCGCGTAGGCAATAAGCGTAGACGCGAGGAGCAGGTTCACACTGCCGCGCACGTAGTCAAACGCGGGCTGGGTGCGGATGTCGACCACACCATCTGGCTGAACCTGGGTAAATCGCGCGTCGGTCCACGTGCGCACCCCGCTTCCCGTAAACTTTGAAAAAACCTTTGCTACGGCAAGCGTCGATGAAGTAATACCGCGGCTGACTGAGTTGGGCTTGAACTTCTCGCTTCCTTCGCCTTGGCGTGCAAGGTTTATCTCGGTCTCACTGACCTTGCGCGCTTTGGCATTCGTCCAAAGGGTTAAGATCATAATTCCGCCCGCAACCAACAAAATAGCGAAGGGAGTCGCTACTTCTTCGGCCATGGAATCCATCATGAGCAGGTGCGGATCCATACCGCTCGCAGCGTAAACTTGGTAGGCCTGAAAGGCTGCGAGCGCCGGGCCAATGAAATTCACCAAATCGTTGCCGGCGAAGGCCATAGCTAACGAAAAGGTCCCGAAGAGCACCACGTACCGCAACGGGTTGACTCCCCGAACTACGGCAAACTGAGCGAGCAGCGAGAAGCCGATAAAAAACGCCAACAGCAGCTGATTTTGGTAGGTTTCGAGCCAGGATCCGAGCTGGGCATCGACCAAAACACTTCCCTTTAGGCCTTTGAATATCAGGTAATTGAGGATGAACGTGGCCGCAAGTCCGCTAAAAATTCCACCGAAATAGCGCAAGGTGTTCTCTAAGCGGTAGGTAAACACAAGGCGGGCAAGCCACTGCACCACTAACCCCGTGATGAAGGCAACGCCCACCGAAGAGAAAATTCCGTTGATGATGCGCACGGTGCTGCTGAGGTTCAGGTATTCCGAGAACTGAAACGGGTCCATGCCGCGTTCAATAGCGGTGAGAAACCCAATGGCCGTACCTGCTCCGAAGAGCTCAAACACGAGTGAAACCGTGGTCGACGTGGGGATTCCAAACGAATTGTAGACGTCGAGCAAGATCACGTCGGTCAGCATCACCGCCACGAAGATGAACAGAAGGCTGTGGAACGAGAAGTAGGACGGGTCAAACACGCCGTTGCGGGCGACCTCCATCATTCCGCTCGAAAACAGGGTTCCGAGCACCACCCCAAAACTGGCAACAGCCAATATGACGCGCATGCTCCCCGCGCGCGTTCCTAGTGCGGAATTCAAAAAGTTTACCGCATCGTTCGCTACTCCCACAATTAAGTCCAAGGTTGCCAGGGACATAAGAAGCAGTACGAGCAAAAAGTATGGATCCATGGCGGCAAAGGTAACCCCACCCCAAAGGCCCTATGTTACGAAGAGGTTAAGAAGCAGGGCACCCAAGCGGAATGTACCTTCGCTCGGATGAGAAATGCGCTTGGAACGGCTGAAAGCCTTTACTTGAGGCAGCACGCCCAGCAACCCGTTCATTGGCAAGCGTGGAGCCCTGAGGTACTCGAGCGCGCGGCCGCTGAGGGAAAATGGCTTTTGGTTTCCATTGGCTACTCCACCTGCCATTGGTGCCACGTGATGGCCCACGAGGTTTTTGACGACCCTGAAGTGGCCGCCGTGCTCAACGAACGCTGGATTTCCATCAAGGTGGATCGAGAAGAACGTCCTGACCTCGATCAAGCCTACATGGCGGCCTGCTTGGCCATGACCGGCCAGGGCGGTTGGCCCCTCAACGCGATGTGCTTGCCCGACGGCCGACCAATCTGGGCCGCAACCTACCTCCCCAAAGAGCGATTCCTAGCGGCATTGCACGAACTGGCGCTCGTAAAAAACCGACACGGCCTTCAGGCCGAAGACTACGCCGCCCAGGTCGCCGAAGCGGTCCAAGGCACGGAACCTGAAGAGGCCAGCGACGTGGACATTCCGACTGCCGTACGCACGGAAGTCGCAGCCAGTTGGGACCTATTCTGGGGCGGATTCCGCGGCGCCCCCAAGTTTCCGCTGCCGTCGACCTGGGTGGCCACAGCGCGCTGGGCAAGCCTCCAGGATTGGCCCGAAGCGTCGGCGCACGCGGAACGAACCGTGGCAAGCCTTTTGCGCTCCGGCACCTACGACCTACTTCGGGGCGGACTCTTTCGCTACAGTACCGACGGCGCGTGGGTAGTGCCCCATTTCGAAAAAATGCTGTACGACAGCGCGCAGTTTGCCAGCCTCTGCGCCCTTGTGGGATCTCCCCTTGCGCTCGAAGGAATGCGCGAAACCTTGGCGTTCATGGAACGCGACCTCCTTCGCGAAGACGGACTGTTTGCTGCGGCGCTTGATGCCGACCACCCCGAGGGAGAAGGGCGGCACTATACGTGGACCGAAGCAGAACTTGACACGGTCTTTGGAACGGGTCCAAGCGAAGTACGCGGCGTGTGGAAGTCGCTGCTCGAGCGCGAAAGCCGCCTGCACGAAGGGGCTTGGGTCCTCGCGGCCGGGCCCGCCGACGCGAACGACCCGCGAAGCGTTCCCGGATTCACCGCCCTCAGGATGGCTGCCCTAGGTCGCCCGTTGCCCGTTCGCGACACCAAATGCGTGCTTGCGTGGAACGCGCTTGCGGTCACGGCATTCGCCGACGGCTACCTGCGTTCCGGAGCGGAGTCCGACCGAGCGCGCTTGATTCGCCTCGCCACAGCCCACAAAAGCGCCTTTTCTCACGGCGCGACCCACGTCCACTACCCCGACGGAACTTCGAAAGGTCCAGCTTTTCTCGACGACAGCATCTACAGCCTCCAGATGGCCATACGCTGCGGCCAGGTGCTCTTGGACCCCGAGTGGATCGGCATTGCCGCCGAGTGGTTCGAAACCGCCCGCACGCGTTTCGCAGAAGGCGGACGCTTTCGATTTAGCCGCGAATCCATGCCGGGCGGCGCCTTCGCCGACACCCTAAACTGGGACGACGACGTGCTCCCCAATTCACTGAGCACTTGGGCAGAATGCGCCTTAATCCTCGGTCACATTCGCCAAAACACCGAATGGATTTCTTGGGCAAGGTCGCTGATTTCCAAAGGATTAACCCGCGCTTCGACCTCGCCATCTCGCCACACATCGTGGTACGTGCTCGCGGCGCTCGCCGCACCCGACACAACCCATTGGCTCATTTCACCGCATGTTCGGCTGGGCGCACGCAGCATCCCGAAGTCTCCCCTTTGGGGACCGATGGAACGCGAAGCATCCGTTTATGCCCAGCTCTGCCGAATGGATGCCTGTACGTTTGCTGCAGCAACCGAAACCGAATTCAACGATGGCCCCAACCCCTTCTCCTGATCCCGAAAAATGCCCCTGGTGCGCAGGCGACGCCCTAATGGAGGCCTACCACGACACCGAATGGGGCGTACCTGTGCGCAGTGACGCCGGCATGTTCGAGCACCTGGTACTCGAAACGTTCCAAGCTGGGCTTTCGTGGCGTACGGTCCTGCACAAGCGCGAGGCGCTTCGAGCCAGCCTTCACGGGTTCGACGCCAACGCCTTAGCCGATGCGAACCAAGCTGACCGCGAGGCCTTTCTCGCCAACCCCAGCGTGATTCGCAACCGCCTTAAGTACGACGCCGCCGTGCACAACGCGCGCTGTGTGGTGGATTTTTCGCAGCGCCACGGCAAGGGATTCAGCGACGTTCTTTGGTCCTTTGTGGGCGGACAACCGATTGACGGACAGCGCCACGGAAGCTGGCCCGCGACCACGCCTGAGTCGGACGAGCTCGCCAAAATGCTCAAAAGCTTTGGGTTCAAGTTTGTCGGCTCCACCACGATCTATGCCCACATGCAGGCCACCGGAATGATCAACGACCACTGGACGTCGTGCCCGCGCTATGCCGAAATCAAAGCACTTGCCCGAACACCTTGAGGTAGCGGGGCTCCCAGGTCGCAAGGTCTTCAGCGGCACCCGCCGCCATTTGGCGCAGCACGGGGTTGAGCGCGTGCCGCGCTGAGGCGTAGCGCACTCCGCTGTCGCGGAGCGCTGGCCAGTAGGCACGGACTTTTTGGACCCCGTCGCCGCCGCCCCAGGCGGCGGGACGGGTAGACCATTGTTCGCCCGCGATCGCGGGCGAATCCTCGGATTCACGCTCCAGACCTGAACCAAAAAAAGCTTCATAAACCTCCATGCGGCGGGCATCCATGGCCGCCCAGACCCCGAGCCCGTCCGCCGGCACGGCCTCACGAACGGCCTCAGCGAGCAGCTCAAGCGAACTCACCCCGTACACCGGAAGATTCCACGGCAGCGCCAACCCCTTGGCCGCCGCCAAGCCAATCCGCAGCCCCGTGTAGGACCCCGGACCCTGCGCCGCCCCGATTGCGCTCAGCTCCCGAACAGCAACGTCCGCGGCCCCAAGCACCTCGTCAATCATCGGATGCAGCAACTCCGCATGGCGGTAGCCCGCGGGGTCCGTCACCGAGCGTTCGACCGCCACCGTTCCGTCGACCGCCAGCGCCACACTGCAGCAGCGCGACGACGTCTCCAAGAGCAGAATGCGCTGCATTACTCCTCTTTAGCGCGCGTAACGGTCTTGCCGTCCTCTAGGATGCGCGACACCGCGTCAAACGGACCGCGAACAACCTCCACGCCTTCTTTGAGGCCTGAAAGCACCTGAATGACTTGCTCATCTTGAATGCCCGTTTTGACTTTGGCTTGGCGCACCGTGCTGCCTTCCAGCACAAAAACCACTTCGCTCAACTCGCTGCTCGTGCTGTCTCCGCGCAAGGCAACCGCCTCCACGGGAACAGCAAGCACCTTTTCCGCGCGTTTCGTGCGCACCTCCACGGTGGCCGTCATGCCGCTTCGAAGCGGTTGCGCACCGTACTCCGCGGTCAGCGACGCATAGCTCTCGGGCACTACCGACAAAGTCACCTTAAAGTTGGTAACCTGGTTGACCCCCGCGGCCGCATTGACGTTGGCGGCGTTGCGCACCTCGGTTACCACCGCCTTGAAGCTGTGGCCCAAAAAGGCATCGACTTTGACGTCGGCGGAGTCGCCAACATGAATGCGCACGATGTCGTTTTCATTCACGTCCACGACCACCTCCATGCGGGTCAAATCAGAAATGCGCATCAATTCGGTTCCGGCCATCTGGGCGGTGCCCACCACGCGTTCGCCCAACTCAATATTGAGTCCGGTTACGGTTCCGTCCATGGGCGCAAAAAGTGTGGTTCGCTTGAGGTTGTCGCGCGATTCTTTGAGTGAATTTTCTGCGGACTTAACCTGAAATTCAGCCGACTTCACGGCCAATTCCGCCACCTCATGGGCGCGCTGCGCGGCTTCCCATTCCGCCTTCGAAAGTACGTTTTGCTCAAACAGGCCCTTGCTTCGGTTGAACGCCGCCTTGACCTCCACGTACTGCGCGCGAGCCTGAAGCAAGCCTGATTTGGATTGATTTACCAAAGCTTCAGCGCGACCCACCGCAGACTGATAGAGGTCCGGATTGATGCGCGCAAGGAGGTCGCCACGGCGCACAAACTGTCCTTCAACCACGCGCAATTCGATAATCTCGCCACTTACTTCGGGCGAAATCTTGACCTCTACCGCGGGCTGGATACGGCCCGAAGCGCTCACCGTTTCTACGATGGTGCGGCGCTCGACTTTAGCGAGCTCGACCTGCACTTCCTCGTCGGTTTGACCCCACCAACCCTGCTTTTTGCCGACCACGCCCACAACGAGTAGCGCGGCTACGGCGCCGCCGATCCACCAAATGTGCTTCTTTTTCATAACTCTAGGGGGTTGTTCAGGTAAAACTCGACGACGTAGTTTTTAAACTGGCTGTCGTACAGCGCGCGGACTCGATTAGACGCCGCGGCAATAAACGTATTCTTGATCGAAATAAACTCGTACACGCTGATGCTTCCCGCCTCGTAGCGCAGCGTTGCGTCCTGAAGGGCCCGCTCCGCGGACTGCTCTGCAGCGACCGACGCGTCGTACTGCGTCCAAGCCGCCACGGCGTCGGCGTGGGCGCGCTCCACGTTTTGGCGGTACGTCATGCGCTGCTGCTCCGACTGCAGTTCCGCATTCGACTGCGCAATTTTGGCGCGGCGCACCGCGTTTTCAATGCGGAATCCGTTAAACAACGGAACCGAAAGGTTGAGTCCGACAAATTGACGTACGTTGTCGCCAATCTGGTCGCGAAAGCTGATGTCGGTAAACTCCGGGGATTGAATAACGGAATAGACCGTGACCGGATCGGCCCCGTTCATCCAGTATCCCACGGGCAGGATTTCGGTGCTAAATCCGTTAAGCTTGCGGGCACGATCTGAATAACTCGTGGACAGCTGACCCGAAACGGAAAGCGTGGGAACGCGGGCTCCTTGGGCTTGCTTCACCGCATAATGGCTAGCCATCAGTTGGTGCGTGGCCGCGCGAACGCTCGGCTGCTTTTCGACCGATGCCGAAAAAATGGCCTCTGGCGATAGTGCGAGCACCGAAGAAGGCCCCTTTGGTAGATTAATGGGTCGCACCAGCTGCAGCTCCACCGAGGCGGCGAGCCCCATCAACTGCTTGAGCGCGAGCTGGGCGAGTGAAGCCTGGTTGCGAGCAGCCACCCGACGCTGAATGTCGGCCATCCACTGCGCTTCCACTGACAGGTACTGGTTCGCCCCGATGGATCCGGCGTCGAGAAGCTTCTTGCTTCGATCCTTTTGCTTGGCCGTTGCGGCCTCTTGCTCTTCGGCGATTCGCAGGGCCTCGTCGGCCAAGAGGACTGCAAGGAACTGCGACGCGGTGTTGAGCGCCACACTGTTTCGCGCTTCGTCGCGTTGTGCTTCGGCTACCTCAACCTGAACTTGGGCTTGCCGATAGGCATTCCAGGTTTGGAATCCGTCAAACAGCGTCCATTGCGCCGAAAGTGACCCACTCGCGGTCGACAAGCTGCTGCGGTTTACCTCGTTGGTTACCGGGTCAATACTGAGACCGCTGTTGAAAAAATTACCCGCCCCCGCGTTGACGCTGGGCATCAGTCCGCCGGCAGACGCCAAGCGGTCGGATTTCGCTGCGCGCACGCTGTTGTTCGCCTGGCGGATGCTGAATTGAAACTCCAGTGCTTTGTCAACGCATTCCTGTAGGGTCAGTGAAACCGCTTGGGCACGAGCGCCGTAGTGCGCACCGAAAAGCGACAGCGCTAGTACATAGCGAAATAGGTAGTTGGACTGCATCCCCGTAAATGTGCAAATACCGTGCAAAATGACCTTAAAGGTTGGCCGACTTTTTCTTTTGGCTGCGGTACCATGCTATCGCCACAGCTGCCATGAGGACGTATGGAAACGCCATTAAGTAAAGAATTCCGGAATTGAGTCCAGCTGCCTCAGCTGACCCCGCCGCTTGCCCTGACTCGGCGGTAGCCTTGCACATGGCGCACTGCGCCCAGCCCGGAAGGCTTGCGATGAACGAAAGTGCGACTAGGACTCCACGCATTATTTAGGGTAGTATGGAGCCATGAATACGTACACTAAGACCCCCGTAACGGCAACGTACAGCCATACAGGAAAGGTCCATTTTACCCATTTCTTATGGGCCGAAATTTGGTTGTTCAGCGCGCGGTAGATGCTGAACATGGCCATGGGCAGCACGGGGACGCTCAGCACGATGTGGCTGATTAAGATGAAAAAGTACAGCGGACGAATCCAACCTTCGCCGCCAAACTTAGCGTCGGGATTCGATAAGTGGCTCACCACATAGCTCACCAAAAACACCGCTGAAAGCGTAAACGCCGAAAGGTTGGCCAAACGGTGGGCGGCCACATTCTTGGTTTTAATCATGCCGAATCCCACAAGGAGCAGGACCGCGGTAGCGCCATTGAGCACGGCATGAAAAAACGGAAGGCTGCGCACGTTGGCATTGCCCCATTGAATCTTCCAATCTTCGGGAAGCAGGAACAGCAAGGCCACCGCGATCGGAACGACCACAGACAGTCCCACAATCACGGGCACAAAAACACGGTCACGAGGGTGGTTATTCTGGCTCATTTTCCCATTTTTTCGCTTCGGTATTCCTTGACAAGCACGCGCAAGTCTTCCACAAGGTCATCGACTTGAACGGGTTGAGAAACGTCGTAGGCGCCCAGTACTTGGTTGTGGTCGTCAATGCGGCTACGGATTCGTCCGTTCCAATCCACCAGCACCGCAGATTGGGAATGCGTGTACCCACCCTCGGCCGCAGAATCCTTCACCGCGGTCAAGTAGTAAGCCTGCGCAAGGCGGTAGATGGTCTCGCGGTCACCGGTAATGAACTTCCATTTGGCGCTTCCGCCCACATCGAAGCGCTTTTTGTAGTCCTCGAGCACTTCAGGAGTGTCGGTTTCGGGATCGATGCTGTAGCTGACGAAGATGACGTCTTTGAACGCAAACATTCGGTCGTGGGCCTGCTTGAGGTGAAAATTCATAGCCGGGCACACGGTCGGACAGCTCGAAAAAAAGAAGCTTACCACGGCGATTTTGCCCTTCATGCTGTCTGCAGTCCAGGGCGACCCGTTGGACTGGGTCAAGTGAAATCCGCTCCGCTCGTGGCTGGGCGCACTCGGACCGGGCCCCAGATCCTCGAGGGTACGAAAATTAACGGCTCCACTGATCACCAGGGAGCCGAGGTACATAGATACCGGAAGCAGCAGCAATGCCGCCAAGATGAGCTTTTTGGCGACCGGGCTTGCCATGCTTAGTAGCCGAAAACTTTAACGCCTTCGTAGAGAAGGATAAAGGTCAAGTACGGGATCAAAATAAAGGCCGGCAAGTAAATCGCCATGCGCAAGGTCTGGGTCTCGTACTTGAGGTGCATGAAGTACTGCACGATGTAGCCCGCTTTCACCAGTGTGAGGCCGATGAAAATCAGGTTGAGGATGCTGGTGCCCGCGAGCGGGGTCAGCAGCGGAGCAGGCTTGATGATACCAAGCGCTACCTCTACACCCGTTACCACGAGCAGGAGCCAAAATACATTCCAAATCCAACGAGTTCCTGAAGGAGCGTGTGCGTCTGCCATGATTAAACGAGGTAGAAGAAGGTGAATACAAATACCCAAACAAGGTCAACGAAGTGCCAGTACAAACCGACTTTTTCGACCATGAGGTAGCTCTTGCGGCGTTCGTAGGTGCCCATCAGGACGTTGTAGAACACAATGATGTTCAAAATCACCCCAGAGAACACGTGGAATCCGTGGAAGCCCGTGATGAAGAAGAAGAAGTTGGCGAACTGCGTCTGACCGTATTCGTTGCGCGTCATGTTCGCACCTTGCACGACTTCGGCTGACTGAATAGCGGCAACCGACTCCGCGCGCGACAGCTGAGCGTGGCCCTTTCCAGGAGACTGAAGTACGACGTCGGCGTTCGCGGCAAAGGCTGCGCGCACTTCTGCACTGGTAAAGGTGTCGTGGTGGTTCGACGCGTGTCCGGCTTCACCGTGCACGAGCTGGCTCAGCGAAAGCACCTCACCCGATTCTGCATCGGCTACTTTGAGGACGCGTCCGTCAACGAGTTCCACAGCGCCCTTATCGCCAATGATGAAGTGGTACCATTCCCACGCCTGTGAACCCAAGAAGATGAAGCCTCCAACGATGGTGGCAATCATCCACCACGCAACAGCTCCTTGCTTGCGCTCGTGGCCTGCGTTTACCGCGAGTACCATAGTTACCGACGACATGATGAGGATGAAGGTCATCAGGGCCACGTAGAGCAACGGCTGATCGCCGGCCAAGCCCGGGAAGTGGGTGAAGACGTCTTCGGCAATCGGCCAAGTTGACTCATGGGCAAAGCGCATGAATCCATAGGCGGTCAAAAATCCGGTAAAGGTCAGGGCATCAGAGACGAGGAAGAACCACATCATCAATTTGCCGTACTCGGCCTTCATGGGCTCGTTGCCTCCGGACCATGTGCCTGTCGCAGCTGAATGTGCCATTTAGTTTCTGGGTATATCAGTTTAGGGATCGAGCAAAATTAGCGCAAGATGAGCAAAAACCCGAGGAGGTAAAACCAAAGAAATCCTAGGAAATGCCAAAATTGCGCACCGAGGGTAAAGCGAAGCACTTTGGGGCCCACATAGTAGCCCTTGTTTGTGCGCCAAAGCATGCGGGCCAAGACGACGTTTCCAACGAGCACGTGCATCCAGTGAAACCACGTAATCACGTAGAGCCAACTGGCTTCGGGGCGGCTACCTACCCCAGTAAAATAGATGTTTTGGCTGGTGAGTTCGGTCCAGCCCAGCACTTGAAAGACGGCAAACAAAATGCCCAAAATCAGCGTGAGCAGCATCAGGTTTCGGGGGGAAGTTCCCGATTTAAGTTGACGCTGGGCTTGGAAAAGTACCGCGCTCGACAGCGCAACCATGGCCGTGCTGGCGTAAAACCAGGTTGGCAAGAGAATGGTTTGCCATTCGCTTTTGGCTACGAGCGCGGAGCGTGCCACTACATAACCAGAAGTGAGTCCGGCAAACGACATGGCGATGCTGGCGAGTCCGAGGTAAAGTAGCGGGCGTGCCGCCTTTTGCTGGGGAGTGAGTTCCATAGTGCGTATTAAATGAACCGATCAAGCACCCAAATGGTTTGAACCAAGGGCAAATAACGTATCGTGCTGAACATGAGCGCTCGGGCAGAAGCGTCCTCCTGGGCGCGCCAGTGGCGGACGGCGTGGTACAGTACGTCTATGCCCAGTAGTCCCGTGGCCACCGCGGCCCACACGTCTAGGGTAAAGGTGCCGGCCAAGCCCCATGCGGGCATGAGCGAAATCAAAATCATCCAAAAGGTGTAAAAAAGGGTCATGCGCGTTGCCAGCGCATCCTTTACCCGATTGGGAAGAAGGTAGTATCCCGCTTTGGCGTAGTCGTCGTATGCCAGCCAGGCAATGGCCCAAAAGTGGGGAAACTGCCATACAAACTGGTAGGCAAATAGGACGCCGGGCTCCAGTCCAAACGTGCCCGTGGCGGCCACCCAACCCAGCATGAAGGGAATGGCGCCGGGCACCGCTCCGACGAGCACAGCCCAGGGTGACTTCGCTTTGAGTGGCGTGTACACCAAAACGTAGATGAGAAGGCTCAGCGCCCCAAAAGCCGCCGTTTTCACGTTGAGCAGCGCGAGGGCGGCGATGCCGGCAAGGCCGAAGGCAACGGCCCACATCAGCGCCACGCCCCGCGTCATTCGGCCGGCGGGCAACGGTCGGTTCTGGGTGCGCCCCATTAATCCATCTTGCTGGATCTCCCAAACTTGGTTGAAGGCATTGCTGGACCCAACTACAGCGAAACCGCCCAGCGTCAGCAACAAGAGGTTAAGTAGCTCAATTTCAGGGGCCGCAATCAGGTATCCCGCGACCGCTGAGATGACGACCGAAAAGGCCAACCGGAATTTCAGCAATAGCCCGAGGTCACGCATCACCGCAAAGATACGGAGCGCCACAGGCTAGGAAGGGCGGATTGAGCAAGTTCTCTTTGTTGTACGTCAGTGCGGACCCTACTTCAAACCCATTGGGTCCATGGTGTAGTTGGCGCAGCTCCATTCCCGCACCAAGCAGTACCGCATGACCGGCGGCCGTGTCCCACTCCATGGTCGGCGCTGCCCTCGGGTAGGCGTGGGCCCGACCTTCTGCGACCAAGCCAATTTTGAGGGAGGAACCCATGCTTACCCGCTCAATCGGGCCAACCTTGGCCTCCCAGCGGGCAATGAGCTCTTCGGTCTCCGGTGTGGAATGCGATCGGCTCGCGACGACTGTCGTTTGCTGGGGCAGGCGAGCCGGCAGCACTTGAGCTTGGGTCCAGAGTTCGTCCCAGGCCACGCGGACCATGGACTTGCGCGCGCCGTAGCCGGGTCCGCCCACATAAAGCCAGCCAAGCACCGGGGCATACACAAACCCCATTACGGGCGAACCCTCGTGCACCAAGGCAACGTTCACGGTAAACTCGCCGTTGCGCTTGATGAACTCTTTGGTGCCGTCCAACGGGTCCACGACCCAGTAAGTGGACCACGTGCTCCGCTCGGCATAAGGGATGCTCCTTCCCTCCTCGCTCATCACCGGGAAACCCGTCGCTTCGAGCACGGGGTCCAGCACAGCATGGGCAGCGTGGTCCGCGGCCGTCACAGGGCTATTGTCTGCCTTAAGCTCCACATTGAGCGCTTGATGGCCGTCGTATACTCGAAGGATGGCGTCGGCAGCCGCATACACCGCGTTGAGGACGTCTGGTCCCCATACTAAATCACGTGGGCTGGCATTCATTTTCTGCGCGTTAAGGTTGAAATCAAAAGGATTGGGTATCAATAAAAAACCCCGGCCTAAACCGGGGCTCGTTGTGTGGTTGCGCGCGCTTACTGAAGGCGAGCGTTGATCGGGAGCGAGTAGCGCATGCGCACCGAGCGACCACCCACTTTGGCGGGAGTCATCTTGGGGAACAACTTTACTACGCGCATCGCTTCTTCGTCGAGCAGCTTATCTACGCCACGGTCGACCGCCACGTCGGTGATGCGGCCGTCCTTCTCGATGATGAACGAAACCCAAACCTTGCCTTGAATGCCCATCTGGCGGGCCATTTCGGGGAACTCAAAGTTCTTGCCGATGAACTGGCGGGTTTTCACGTTGAAGCAATTAAAGCGCTCTTCTTCGGTCGCGAGGTTTTCGCAGCCTGGGAAAACCGGCTTGTTTTCTACGTTGACGAAGTTGAAGACCTCTTCCACGGCCTCAACTTCCATGATTTCTACCGTGGCGTCGTCGTCGATTTCGGTCGAAACGAGGTCAAGCTCCACAATGTCGATCTTGTTGTCGACAATTTTGAACACTTCCACAGGCGCAGGGGGAGGCGGCGGCGGGGGCGGCGTTTCGCGGTTCGTCACCAGCATTTCTTCATCTTCAATGACGGCGTCGAGCTGACCCAAATCCATAACGCCCCCTTCGTAGGTGCGCCATTCGAAGGCCATCCAAGACAAGCCTAGAGCAATAACGAGTCCCAACTGCAGGAACATTCCCTTGCGGGCATCCAGGTCGGCCTTGAAGTTTTTACGCGGATTCATACTTCCTTGTGTTTGGGGTTAAAGATACGCTTTCTAATAAATAGCGCAAGAACTATACCGCTGGCAATTCCCACCGAATTCGCCACGACATCGTACCATGAAAAGACACGCCCTTCAGCAACAACGGGTTGCAGCACTTCCACCGCAAGTCCGTAACCAAAACTTAACACCGACACTTTGAGCGGACCGGCACTTGAGCGGCTGTAGCCCATGAGCAGAAAGGACACGCCTGCGTACGCGCCAAAGTGGAGTACAAGGTCTTGAACAAGCCGAAAGATGCCGGGCAACTCGACGCTGGGCTGAAGGGAATAAAAAAGCACAATGCCCGCCCAAATCAGGGCGAGCACTAGCCAAACTTGCCGCATTTGCAGCAAATGATATATGTTTTGCTTACGCACCGACGAGCGCACGGTAGGCGTCAGCGTCCATCAGGGCTTCGACGTCTGCAATGCTCGCGACTTTCACGCGGACCATCCATCCGGCACCGTAAGGATCCGAATTCACGAGGTCGGGCTGACCGTCGATCGCTGCATTCACCTCGAGCACCTCACCCTCCACGGGCAAGTAGAGGTCGCTGACCGTCTTCACGGCCTCCACGGAGCCAAAAACTTCTTCGGCTGCCAAGGTTTCGCCCTCGGTCGGAATGTCAACGAAAACGATGTCGCCAAGTTCGCCTTGGGCAAAATCAGTAATGCCAACGGTGGCAACGTCGCCTTCAAGGCGAATCCACTCGTGGTCTTTGGTGTAGCGCAGGTTGCTGGGGAATTCCATGGCACAAATATAGCGAGCCGCGAGGGCACTTTGGGGGGTCTAGCCTCCGAGATTTAAGCGCAGCGCTACGCCACTTTGCCACTGGTTCGTGGGGAAGGTCTGCGACGTTTTGAACTTGCTGACGGTCTGGTCGTAGTAGAACTGCGCGGTAAGGCGGCGGCTCATGCGGTAGTCCGCGGTGAACTTGACCGTTGTTCGGGTCTGGCCCGCAGTGGGCTGGTTGAAGTCCTCGAGGATGCGGCGAATGACCGTTTGGTTGTCGCTGAACTTGACGTCGAGCTTGAGTTCGAGGTTCGACTTGATGGTGCGCGGAGCTCCGCCCTGTTCCACGATGCGGAACTGCACGTCTTTAATGATGTAGCCCACCCCGACGGTGACGTCTTTCGACTTGCTCTCAGTGAGCTGGTTGTTGGCCATGCTCAGGTTGAGCTGGCGCATCATCCCGTAGTTCAGCTTGAAGGAGGCGTTGGACTTCGTGCGCAAGTCGACGCCAAGCAGCGGCGAAAACGACTCGGACACCGAAATCTGACCCACTTGGCGCTCGGGCATGATGTCGTAGTTGTCGTTGCGCGGGTACAGGTCCAGCGGGTTGTCTTGAAGGCGCTGCGCGCGGAGCATGTGGGTTTGTAGCCCCGTTACCGTCATCGTGCTGGTATAGGCGTGGCTAACGCTTAGGGCCGTGAAAACGTTGCGCACCGCTTTTAAGCGCATGAGGCCCGTGTAGGTCGCGTTCCAGTTCGGGAAGAACGGCAGGCTTCGGTATTCCCCAATGGGGAGGTTGGCGGTCGCCCGGTTGCCGTAGGCCGCCAAGAACGCGTTGGCCAAGACGTCGGTATGTAGGACCGAGAAGCCGTCGTAGCCGTAGCGCGACGAGTCGGCAATGTCGATGAAGTTCGCGACGTAGTTCGGGTCGACCGCGGCCTGCGCGTCGGCCATGCGCTTCGAAACTTCGAGTCGCGCTGCCTTAAAGCGGTCGTAGGCTGCGCTGCGGTACTCGGGCTCCTTGCTGACGTCGAAGGCCGTGGGCCACGAGATCCAGGAGCTGCTGTAGGTCAGGACTTCTTGGGGGTTGAAGCGGTGGAATCCTTGAGCGAACAGGGAATCCAGCCCCATTCC
>JACCDS010477956.1_pt1 | contig 16252 bp, 15 predicted proteins | sample 7446441 | NCBI WGS metagenome assembly JACCDS01 (sample SAMN15323445, study PRJNA562643) | freshwater metagenome | isolation source: river surface water | place: USA:Blue River Watershed | collected 2017-08-17
AAGAGAAAGCTCATGCGGTACATCCGAAAGTACAACGAGCAACCAAAGCCCGTAAAGTGGAAGTACTGCGATCTGTCACGACGCATTACTCCCGATTCAATCGTTACGGTCCACTAGTGCATTGATTGACAAGTTTTTAAGCTAACGGCTTGGAAATCAACTCGCAAGGACACCCCATGAAAATCGTTCTCATCGGCGCCACCGGTTTTGTCGGCTCGGCTGCACTGGAAGAACTGCTGCAGCGCGGCCACCAGGTCACGGTGCTGGCGCGCCATCCCGGCAAACTGGCTGCACGCGCTGGCCTGACGGTCGTGCAGGCCGACGCCCAGCAGGCAGAGCAGGTCCGTCGCGCGGTGGCTGGCCACGACGCGGTGCTCAGCGCCTACAACCCGGGCTGGACCTTGCCCGACATACACGACCAGTTCCTCAAGGGCACGCGTGCCATCCATGCCGGCGTGCGCGAGGCCGGCGTACGCCGTCTGCTGGTGGTGGGCGGCGCGGGCAGCCTCTACGTGGCACCGGGCGTGCAGCTCGTGGACACGCCGCAGTTTCCGGCCGAATGGAAGCAGGGTGCCCTGGCAGCGCGCGAGGCACTGGACCTGATCCGCCAGGAGCAAGAGCTGGACTGGACCTTCCTCTCCCCGCCCATCCTGCTGGTGCCCGGCGAGCGTACGGGCAGTTACCGCCTCGGGCAGGATGCACCGCTGATGAACGGCGAACAGCCGGGCACCATCAGCGTCAAGGACCTGGCCGTGGCCCTGGTCGACGAGCTTGAAAAGCCGCAGCATGTGAAGCAGCGTTACACCGTCGCCTATTGAGATCGGCCGTGCGCCAGAAGGGGCCGCAGGGCCTCTTCTTACAATACGCACATGACCTTTCTCGACATGCTGCGTGCCGCCGAGCGGCAGAACGATTCCATGCTCTGCGTGGGCCTGGACCCGGAACCGGCGAAGTTTCCCGCCGCCCTGAAGGGCGATGCCACGAAGATCTACGACTTCTGCGCCGCCATCGTCGAAGCCACGGCCGATCTGGTGATCGCCTGGAAGCCGCAGATCGCCTACTTCGCCGCGCACCGCGCCGAAAACCAGCTGGAAAAGCTGGTCGCCCATATGCGCCGCGTCTCGCCCGATGTCCCGGTCATCCTGGACGCCAAGCGTGGTGACATCGGCAGCACGGCCGAGCAGTACGCGAAAGAGGCCTTTGAGCGCTACGGCGCCGATGCCGTGACCCTTTCACCTTTCATGGGTTTCGATTCGCTGCAGCCCTACCTCAAGTACCACGGCAAGGGCGCTTTCCTGCTGTGCCGTACCTCCAACCCTGGCGGTGACGACCTTCAGGCCCAGCGCCTCGCCGGCCTGCCCGGCGAGCCCTTTGTCTATGAACACATTGCCCGCCTGGCCCAGGGCCCCTGGAACACCAATGGCCAGCTGGGCCTGGTGGTGGGCGCCACCTACCCGGCCGAGATCGAGCGCGTGCGGGCCGTGGCCCCCACCGTGCCCCTGTTGATTCCGGGTGTGGGCGCGCAGGGCGGGGACGCCGCAGCGACAGTCAAGGCCGGCTGGCGCGCCAGCGGCGGCGAGACCACGGCACCGATTGTTGTCAATTCCTCGCGGGCGGTGCTGTATGCATCCCACGGCACCGACTTCGCCAGCGCCGCGCGCCGTGTGGCGACCGAGACCCGCGACGCATTGCAGGCCGCCCGTACGGGTCTATAACGGACAGGTCCCCCGCATATGCTGCCCAGGTTCCGGCTTGATCCCCAGGCGCAAGCCGTATTGGATCGCGCGCAGGCGCAGGGCGCCAAGCCGCTGAGCAGCATGCCGCCTGTGGCGGCGCGGGCCGCCTACAAGGCGGGACGATTGCCTACGCAGCCAGTGCCGCCGGTGGAGGTGGTGTGCCGTGAGTTGGCGGCGGCAGGGCCGGCTGGCCCGATTCCGGTGCGCGAATATCGGCCTGCGGCATGTGCGCCGGCAGAGGTTTTACCGGCCCTGGTCTTTTTCCATGGCGGTGGCTGGGTGGTCGGCGACCGGGATACGCACGATGTGCTGTGTCGCAGCTGGTGCCTGCAGGTGCGCTGTGCCGTGTTTTCCGTGGACTACCGGCTGGCGCCGGAGCACCGTTTCCCGGCGGCATTCGATGATGCCTGTGCGGCCACGCAATGGCTGGCGCAGCAGGCGCCGAAACTCTTTATCGATGCCGGACGCATGGCGGTCGGGGGTGACAGCGCAGGGGCCAATCTGGCTGCCGCTGTCACGTTGGCTTTGCGCGCTGCTCCGCAGCCTCGTCTGGTGGCGCAGATGCTGGCCTATCCCGTCACGGATGTGTGCGGTGGCACCGCGTCCTACCATGACTGCGCCGAAGGATATGTGCTGTCCGCAGCTGACATGCACTACTTCCGGAGCCACTATGTAGCCGATGCGGCGCAGTACACGGACTGGCGCGTCTCGCCCCTGCGGGCGGCCTCCCTCGCCCAGCTACCACCGGCGCTGGTCGTGACGGCAGGTTTCGACCCGCTGCGCGATGAGGGGCGCCTTTACGCCGACAGCTTGTCCGCCGCGGGAAACGCCGTGCAGTTCGTGTGCTTCGAGCGCCAGATGCACGGCTTTCTGGGCATGGGGGGCGTGATCGAGGAAGCCAATACCGCCGTGCGGCTGTGCGGCGACTGGCTTGCCCGCTATTTGCGTTGATCGACGGCGTCGGTCTGCAGGATCAGCGGCAGGCCGCCCAGGAACGAACGCACCTGCAAGTCGATGACGCGCTCGACCGGAATGGCCGAGTCATTGTGATAGATGTGTCGCCGTATCGCCAGGTGGGAGATGGCGCCATGCAGTATCCAGGCAATCTCCTGTTGCTCGGCGCGGTTCGCCGGCAGGGCCAGGCCGGCTTCATGCGCGGACTCCTCGATCACCGTGTCGAGCAGCTGCATGATGATCGAGCTGATGTAGGTGGATGCCATCTCGACCTCCGCCAGCGAGGCGTAAAGAAACAGCCGCATCCAGCGCCGCGTGAGGACCGCGTCGTAGTACTCGCGGTAAAAGGTATTGAGGCGTTGTGCCATGGGCTTGTTGCGCTCACGCAGCTGAACGAACCAGACCGCCTTGAATACCCCGGCGATCTCGGCCTCATACACGGCACTGAGCAGCGCCGACTTGCTCGGGAAGACGCTGTAGAGCAGGCGCTGTGACACGCCGCAGGCTTCGGCCAGCGCCCGTGTCTGGGCGGTGAGCCCGTATTCGGAGAAAAACTCGAAGGCCTTGCTGAGGATCTGCTCGCGTCGCTCGGTCGCGGGCATGCGCACTGTGGCCCGGCGCCCCACGCGTGGTGGCGTCGCGCTGGCCGGTTTCTGGCGCGCGGCGGTCAATAGGTCGGATTTGGCTTTCATGCAGGGCTCCGGTGCAGTCTACACAGTCCGTGGCTTTGGTGGCAGAATAAATCGTCAACTGACGAATTGAAGGCGACGTGATGCTTAGGACAACGTCGTCGATCGCAACTTTCTATACAGGTGGTGGAACATGATTCTCGAGATGCGTACCTATCAGGTTCAAGCGGGCAAGGCGCCCGAGTTCCTGCGAATTTACCAAGACAATGGCCTGCACATCATCACCCGCTACGCCCGGCTGATCGGTTGCTGGACCAAGGAGTCGGGGGTACTGAATTCAGTGGTTTTCCTCTGGGCGTATGACGACATGGGCCATCGTAGCGCGCAACGAGCCAAGATGGGGCAGGATCCGGAGTGGACCGCCTTCGTGCCTTCCATCCTGCCGTATCTGGTGCACCAGGAAAGCGTTTTCCTCAATCCGGTGGCCTTCTCCCCGCTCAAGTAAATGCTGGCGCTGGCCCGGGTGGTCCGGGGTGCGGACCCTCCAGGCGCCGATGGCTGAATAGCTCGCGACTAGGGAACACCCTAATATATCGTCACTTGACGATAAGTGTGGGCACGAGAACAATCGAGGCAGGGTTGGAACTGCTGGGTCTGCCGCGTGCGGGTCGCCGGTGGTGACCCCCCGGCCTTGGCCGGGACCATCAACATCAGGAGTTGAAAATGAGCAATGCGTGGACAGACGGATCGAATCGGCGGGACTTTCTCAAGTTGACGGCGGCGGCCGGCGTGGCGGGCTCCGGCCTGATGTCGCTGGACGCGCAAGCGCAGGCGGCGGCCTTGAATTTCCACACCTGGTCGGCGGGTGTCGATGTGGTCAAGAGCCACCTGACGGCTTTCGAGGCCAAGACTGGCCTCAAGGTCAATTACAGCAACGCACCCTGGGCCCAGTACCGGGACAGCATGGTGACCAAGTTTGTCGGCAAGGCGCCGATGGATGTGATGTGGGTGTCCGACAGTTGGCTGCCCGAATGGGCCGATGCGGGCTGGCTGGCGCCCATCAACGGCTACCCGGAGCTCATGAAGTACAACGCCGAGACGGATGACTTCTGCAATCAGTCCATGCAGTACCAGGGCAAGCAGTATGGCCTGACCTACTACTCCGATTACATGGCCTTTTTCTACGATGCGGAAAAGCTCAAGAAAGCCGGCATCAAGGAGCCGCCCAAGACCTGGGAAGAGGTGGTGCAGCAGTCGCTGGTGCTCAAGAAGGCCGGCATTTCCGAGCATCCGCTGATGTTGTCGATGGCGCGCGAGAGCTGGCTGATCGAATTCCTCACGGCCATGGTGTACTCCAACGGTGGACGCTTCGCGGACGACCAGGGCAACCCGCTGATGCAGGACCCGCAGCGCGGTGCACACAAGGCGCTGCAATGGATTGTCGATGCTGTCAACAAGCACAAGATCGTGTCGCCGGCCTGCGTTGAAACGGGTGAGCTCAATGGCCTGAAGTCCTTCACCTCGGGCAACCACGCATTCGCCCTGCTGGCCCGCTACCGTGTGCGCACGCTGAACGACCCCAAGCAGTCGTCCATTGCCGGCAATGTGAAGCAGGCGCTGATGCCGGCGGGCCCCGGTGGTTCCAATGCCACCGTGGGCTGGATGCGTTTTTACGGCATGACGCCGCAGGCAGCGGCTGACAAGGCGCGTGCCGCCAATGCGGTGAAGCTGATCGAATGGTTCGGTGGCAAGGCTGATGGCAAGTATCAGTTCCAGAAGATGATGTTCACGGACATCGGTTCTGGCTTCGGCGTCAAGGAGCTCTTCCAGGACCCCGAGGTGAAGGCCATCTACAACAAGTATTCCGATATCTCGATGTACGAGAAGCAGCAGAAACTTGCCCGTAAGAAGGACGTCATCTCGCGCTGGTTCGGCGAGTGGGATGAGGTCAACGGCACGGCCTGGCAGAGCGCCATCATAGGCAAGAGCAGTGTGGCCGATGCGCTGAAGAAATCCATGGTGGCCTGGAACGACATGCGGAAATAAGGGCCGGGGCGGCGAACGGGTCACGTTCGCCGCCTTGAAGCCCTGCCAGGAGACTGTCATGAAAAACCCGCTCGCGGCACTGCGCCGACTCCTCCCCGCGCCGGTCAGCGCCTACGACCAGAAAAGCGCCATGCAACTGCTGGCGCCCATGATGGTGGTCTTGCTGGTGGTGGCGGTTTTTCCTGTGCTGTACTCCTTCTGGATCAGCCTGTTCGACCTCAAGCTCACGCGGCCGCACCGCGCGCCGTTTGTCTGGTTTGACAACTATGGCCGCATCTTCCAGGACGCCCTGTTCTGGGAGTCGCTGCTGCGCACCTTCTCCTTTACCGTGATGTCGGTGGCCGCCATCATGCTGATTGCCATGCTGATGGCGCTCTTGCTGAATGAGGAATTCCGCGGCCGGCGCATCCTGTCGGCTGTGCTGCTGATCCCATGGGCCATTCCCTATGTAGCCAACGGGCTGATGTGGAAGTGGATCTACGACTCGGGTTACGGTGCGCTGAACGGGCTGCTTCTGCAGCTGGGGCTGATCGACAAATACATCGTCATGCTGGGTGACGTCGACAAGACCATGGGCCTGATCACCAACTCCTTTGTCTGGAAGGAGGTCCCGCTGGCCACCATACTGCTGCTGGTCACGCTGAAGTCCATCCGGGCTGATCTGTACAGCGCGGCCAAGGTCGATGGCGCCAATGTCTGGCAACGCTTTCTGCACATCACGTTGCCGGCGCTGGTGCCGGGTTTCACGCTGGTGATGATCTACGAAACGATGATGGCCATCCGCCACTTCGACCTGTTCTTCATCCTGACCGAGGGCGGGCCCGCTGACGCCTCGAACGTGCTGGCCTGGCAGGTTTATGTGGAGACCTTCCGCAAGCTGTCCTTCGGCACCGGCGCCGCCCTGGCCTACATCATGGCCATTGCCACCTTCACGCTGGCCTTCTTCATCATCCGCAGCACGAGCAAAAAGCTATGAGACTCGATCTACTGGGCAAGAGAGTCCTGCTGTTCGCCGGTTCACTGCTGTTTGTGTTGTACGTGCTGGCGCCGATAGGCTGGCTGCTGTCGTCCTCTTTCCAGTCGGAGGCCGAGATCACCTCCATCCCCCCGCACTGGATCCCGCACGCACCCACGTTGGAAAACTTCGAGGCCATCTTCAAGGCCAAGGATGAGGTGATCACCTATGAAAACCGCAAGCAGGGAGACACCGCTAGCGGGGGTTTCATTCCCTCCACGGCCAAGAACCTGTTGCCCTCGATGTGGAACAGCCTGCTGGTGGCCGTTGCCGTCGTGATACTGAACCTCCTGGTGAGCGTGCCGGCAGCCTATGCGCTGGCCAAGATCCGCTTCATCGGGCGCAAGGCTTCGATCTACTTCATGCTCACGACGCGGGTCATCCCCGACATTGCGCTGGTGGTGCCGTTCTTTCTCTTTGTGCAGCGCCTGGGCCTGCTCGACAACCTGCTGTCATTGGTGATCACCTATTTGGCCATCACCGTGCCGTTCTCGATTTTCATCCTCACGAACTACTTCGAGTCCCTGCCCGATGAGCTCGACAAGGCGGCCCGGGTGGACGGCTGCTCCCGCCTCCAGACGCTCACCCTGGTCTATCTGCCCTTGGCCTTGCCCTCTCTGGTGGCGGTGATCCTGTTCACATTCCTGACCAGCTGGAACGAATTCCTGCTGGCCTTGATGTTTACCCAGACGCCGGCTGCGCAGACCATGCCCATCGTGGTGGCGTCGTTCACTTCGGACTTCACCATCAGCTTTTCGTTCATCAACGCAGCCGGCGCGCTGGCCATCATTCCGCCGGTGATCATCGCCGTGATGTTCGAGCGTTACATCGTCTCCGGCCTGACGGCTGGTGCCGTCAAAGGTTAAAGGAGTATCCAATTGGCTCGCATCCGTTTTGAAGGCGTTGGCAAACAGTATCCCAATGGCTACGTTGCCCTGAAGAGTCTGAATCTTGACATCGCCGACAAGGAGTTCCTCGTGCTGCTCGGTCCCTCCGGCTGCGGCAAATCGACGACGCTCAACATGATCGCCGGCCTGGAAGACGTCACGGAGGGCAATCTGTTCTTCGACCACGAGGTGATGAACATCGTGCCGCCCCACAAGCGGGATGTGGCGATGGTGTTCCAGAGCTACGCGCTCTATCCGAACAAGACCGTCTACGAGAACATCGCCTTCGGTCTGAAGATGCGCAAGCATTCCAAGGACGAGATCGACCGCCGCGTGCGCGATGCCGCGCGTCGCCTGGAGATCGAGCCCTTGCTCGATCGCCGGCCCGACCAGCTCTCGGGCGGTCAGCGCCAGCGCGTGGCCCTCGGGCGCGCCATGGTGCGCCAGCCCCAGGTCTTCCTGATGGACGAGCCGCTGTCCAATCTGGACGCAGCGCTGCGCATATCCATGCGTGCCGAGATCAAGCAGCTCCACCAGGCGATGCAGACCACTTTTGTCTATGTCACGCACGATCAGGCCGAGGCCCTGACCCTGGCCGACCGCATTGTGGTGATGAAGGGTGGCGTGGTGCAGCAGATCGGCGCGCCGGATGCGATCTACGAACGACCCGCGAACATGTTCGTGGCCTCCTTCCTGGGCAACCCCTCGATCAACTTTCTGGAAGGCAAGCTGGTGCGGCAAGGCGCTGCGCTGCAATTCCGGCGCGGCGAACTCAGCCTGAACTTGCCGGCCGATGTCGCGCAGCGTCTGGGTGCCGAGGCGGGCCGCGCAGTGGTGATGGGCCTGCGCGCCGAAGACGTGGAGCCGGCGGCTGAAGCCGACGGCGAATGTCTGCAAGGGCGCATTCTCTCGGTGCTGCCCGTGGGTTCGGACCAGTTCCTCGAACTCGAGGTCGAGGGGGCCAAGACGTTCCTGCGCGTGGGCAAGGAAGGTCAGTACAAGGTGGGCGAAAACGCCCGGCTGAAGGTCAACCTGAACCGCCTGCATCTCTTTGACCAGCAGAGCACGAACAACCTGCTCTGGACGGCATGAAACCAGCCGCCTTTGCCTACGCCCGTCCCGATTCCATCGACGATGCCCTGCGTCAGCTGGCAGCCGGTGGCGGGCGGTCGAAGGTGATTGCCGGCGGGCAAAGCCTGGGCCCCATGCTCAACATGCGCCTGGCCGCGCCGGACGAGCTCATAGACCTGAACGATTTCACCGAGCTTGCCTATATCCGCGATGCCGGCGATTCGATCGAGATCGGCGCGCTGACCCGGCACCACCAGCTGGCGGAATCCGCGCTGGTGCAGGCCCAGTGCCCCTTGCTGGCGCAGGCGGCACGCACCATAGGCCACTACGCCATCCGCCAGCGTGGCACCCTGGGTGGCAGCCTGGCGCATGCCGACCCGGCCGCACAACTGCCGCTGGTGGCCGTCACGCTGCAGGCCCGCATCGAACTGATCAGCGTCCGGGGGCGTCGAAGCCTGCCTGCCACCGAGTTCTTCCTGTCCGCCATGACCACGGCCATCGCACCGGATGAAATCATTCGCAGCGTGCGCTTTCCGAAGGCCACGGCGGCCGAAGGCAGTTCCTTCAAGCTTTTCAATCGCCGTCACGGTGACTTCGCCATCGTGGCCGTGGCCGCATCGCTGGCGCTGGAGGGCCAGCGCATCGCGCGCCTGAGCCTGGGTGTTGGCGGCCTGGACGCGGTGCCACGCAATGTGGATGCGCTGGTGCAGCCCGTGCTGGCCCAGGCGCCGCAAGCCGGCTGGACCGAGGCAGCGGCGCGCGCCGTGCTGGCGGCGCTGGTGCCCGAGGACGATGCCCGCATTCCGGCGCAATACCGCCAGGAGCTGGCCCAGACGCTGGTGCAGCAGGCACTGACGCGTGCCCTGGAGCGCGCCATCGCGAAGCGGGATGGAGGATCTTCATGAAGGGGATGGAGCCACAGGACATCACGCTGACCGTCAACGGTTGCAACCATGAGATCAAGGTTGTGCCGCGCAAGCTGCTGGCCGATGCGCTGCGTGAAGATTTGCGCCTGACCGGCACCCATGTCGGCTGCGAGCATGGTGTCTGCGGCGCCTGTACCGTGCTGGTGGATGGCCGGCCGCAACGCGCCTGCCTGACCTATGCCATCCAGATGGAGGGGCATGAGGTCGCCACCATTGAATCGGTGGACCGTGACGGCCGTCTGTCCGCCCTGCAGCAAGCGCTGCACGAAGAACACGGCCTGCAGTGCGGCTTTTGCACGCCGGGCATCGTGATGACCTTCGAGGCTTTTCTGCGGCAGAACCCGGACCCGGATGAAGAGACCATCCGCGAGGCGCTGTCCGGCAATCTCTGCCGCTGCACCGGCTACCAGAACATCGTGAAAGCCATCACGAAGGCCGCCGCGCGGATGCGTCAGGAGAAGGCATGAGCCAAGCGCAATTCCATTACATCGGCCAGCATCTGCCGCGCAAGGAAGACTACCGCCTGCTGACGGGACGCGGCCGTTATGTGGACGACGTCGAAGTGCCCGGGGCCCTGCACGCCTGTTTTGTGCGCTCGCCGCATGCCCATGCGCGCATCCTTGGCATCGATGCGAGCGCGGCACGCGAGATGCCCGGGGTGGTGGCGGTTTTCACGGGCACGGATCTCGCGCAGTGGGTCACGCGCCATCGCATGGCTCCGCCCATCGAGGGCCTGCAGCCCATGGAGATGGACGCGCTGCCGATCGACAAGGTGCGCTTTCAGGGTGACCCGGTGGCCTGCGTGGTGGCGCGTGACCGTTATCTGGCCGAAGACGCGGCCGAGCAGGTGCAGGTGGACTACGCAGCACTGCCGGCCGTGAGCTCGATGTGGAAGGCGCTGGAGGCCGCGGCACCGCGCGTTGATGAAACCCTGCCGAGCAACCTGCTCTCGCACCAGCGAGCGGTGTTCGGTGATCCGCAGGCGCGCGCGCGCGTGGCGCATCGCGTAGTGGAAAGCACATTCTCCATGCACCGGCAGACGCATCTGCCGATCGAAACCCGTGGCTGCGCGGCGATCTGGGATGCCGGGCGGGAGCACCTGACATTTCATGTCGGCAACCAGGTGCCGCATCCCTATCGCACCACGCTGGCAGGCCGCCTGCGGCTGTCGGAGTCGCAGGTCACCGTCGTTTCGCAGGATGTCGGCGGGGGCTTTGGCCAGAAGATTGCGCTTTACCGCGAAGAACTGGTGGTGGCGGCGCTGGCGCGTGAGCTGAAGCAGCCGGTGCGCTGGCGCGAGGATAGGCTGGAGAATCTGCTGGCCTCTTCACAGGCGCGCGAAGATTTTTGCCGTACCCGCGCCGCGGTGGATGCCGAAGGCCGTCTCCTGAGCCTGGAACTGGAAATCCTGGAGGACTTCGGCGCCTACAGCTTCTATCCCGGCAACTACCTGGCGCGAGTGGTGGCCATGATCCTGACCGGCCCCTACAAGGTCCAGGATTACAGCTATGACGTGAAGGTGGTGCTGAGCAACAAGGTGGGCAACGGCCCCATGCGCGCACCCATGGCCATCACGAGCTGGCTGATGGACGGCACGCTGGACGCCGTGGCGCGCGAACTTCAGCTCGATCCGCTGGCAGTGCGCCGCCTCAATATGCTGCACCCCCAGGATCTGCCCTATCGCATGGCCACGGGCGAGGTGCTGGAAGACATCACCCCGCGCGAGACCCTGGAAGGTGCGGTGGCCGCGATCAACTATGCGGACTTCCGGCGACGTCAGCAGGAGGCGCTGGCCCGGGGACGCTACCTCGGCCTGGGCATCTGCACGGTGGTCGAGTCCACGACCTATGGTTCGCGCTTTTACAAGGCCGCCGGCATCCAGGGTTCGGGTCATGAGGCGGCCTGGGTTCGTATCGAGCCGACCGGCGTGGTCAATGCCTCCGCAGGTCTTGGTCCCACGGGTCAGGGTTATGAAACCTCGCTCTCACATGCTGTGGCCGAAGGCCTGGGCGTGCCGGTGTCTCTGGTGCGGATCCATCTTGGCCATACCGATATCGCACCCTATGGCATGGGCAGTCGAGGCGCTCGCGGCGGCACGGCCGGCGGCGGCACGCTGTATTTGTGTGCAGGGGAGGCGCAGGCCAAGGTGCTGGCGATTGCGCGTCATCATCTGGGGGCGGACGCTTCGACCGTCCTGCGCGTGCGCGAGGCACATGTCGAGCGTCAGCGCGATGGTGTCTGGCTGCCCACCGGGCTGAGCTTGGCAGACATCGCACGCAAGGCCTATCTGGACCCGACCAGCCTGCCCGAAGGCATGAGCCCTGGGCTTGATTTCCATACAACCTATGACCCGCCACCCATGACCTATTCCAACTCCACCCATGTGTGTGAGGTGGAGGTGGACGCCATCACCGGCGCGGTTCGCTTCGGCCGTTATGTGGTGGCTGAAGACTGCGGTACCGTGCTCAGCCCGGTGGTGGTGGAGGGGCAGCAGCTCGGCGCCATTGCCATGGGTTTGTCGGGCACGCTGTACGAGCATGTTGAATACGACGAAAACGGGCAGAACCTTTCGGGCACGCTGGCCGACTATCTGGTGGCCACGGCGCATGAGTTGCCGCACATCGAGATTCTGTCCATGCACACCCCCAACCGCTCCACGCCGGCCGGCATCAAGGGCATGGCCGAAGGCGGGGTGATGGGCGCCATCGGCGCCCTGTGCAACGCGGTGAATGACGCGCTGCGCCCGCTGGGCGTGGTCGCTGACCGCCAGCCGCTGACCCCCATGTACCTGCGCGGGCTGATCCGCCAGGCCCGGCATTCTTGAATCAGGAAACACCATGAACAATCAGAACAAGCCGAGCATCGGTTTCATCGGCCTGGGCAATATGGGGCGCCATATGGCCGGCCATCTGCTGGCCGCGGGACATCCGCTGTGCGTCTACAACCGTTCGCGAGACAAGGCCGATGAACTGATCACGCGTGGCGCGAGCTGGTGCGCGACACCCGGTGAGGTGGCCGCGCAGGCCGATGTCATCATCACCATGGTTGGTTATCCGCAGGACGTGGAGCAGGTGTACCTCGGCGAAGGCGGCATCCTCGCACGCGCCAGGAAGAAGGCGCTGCTGATCGATATGACGACGTCCAGCCCCGAATTGGCGGTACGCATCGCCGCTGCCGCGAGCAAGGTGGGCTGTCAATCGCTGGATGCGCCGGTCTCCGGTGGGGACATCGGCGCGCGCGATGCCAAGCTGGCCATCATGGTGGGCGGCGAGCAGGCTGCCTTCGATGCAGCACGGCCCATTTTGCAGGTGATGGGGGCCAACATCGTGCGACAGGGCGGGCCTGGTGCCGGTCAGCACACCAAGATGTGCAACCAGATCGTGATCGCCTCCACCATCATGGGGGTGAGCGAGGGGCTGGCCTATGCCAGAAAGGCCGGCCTGGATCTTCCGACCGTGTTGCAGTCCATTGGTGGCGGTGCGGCCTCAGGCTTCCAGCTCACGGTGATGGGGGGCAAGATGATTGCCGGCGACTTTGCACCGGGCTTCTACATTGAGCACTTCATCAAGGATCTGGGCATTGCCCTGGCCGAGGCCGAGCGCATGCAGCTGGATCTGCCGGGCCTGGCCCTGGCGCGCAAGCTGTTTGAGGGGCTGGCTGGGCAGGGTCTGGCTCGTCTGGGCACGCAGGCCCTGATCAAGCGTTACGGGGGCTAAGCATGGCACTCGAATTCTCAGGTGAATACCGCATTCCGGCGCCGCAGCAGCGCGTCTGGGCCGCGCTCAATGACCCGGCTGTACTGCAAGCCTCCATCGCCGGCTGCCGGCAGCTCGACAAGGTGTCGGATAAGGAGTTCAGCGCGATCGTCGTGGCCAAGGTGGGCCCGGTGTCGGCCACCTTTCGCGGCAGCGTCGAACTCAGCGAGATCGATGCCCCCAACAGCTACACCCTGACCGGGCGCGGCCAGGGCGGCGCGGCCGGTTTTGCCCGCATGACGGCGCGCGTGATGCTTCGCGCCGAGGGGGACGACACCGTGCTGCAGTACACCGCCAACGCCGACATCGGCGGTAAGCTGGCCAGCGTGGGCAGCCGTCTGGTGCAGTCCGTGGCCAAGAAAAACGCGGATGACTTCTTCTCGGCTTTTGCGCGTCAACTCGGCGCTCCCGTGGCCCTTCCGGCGGCGGAGATCGGTGTCCCCGCTGGCGTGCCCGTCGCGCCCGCACGGCCGGGCCAGGCACCGGGACCGGTGGTTGGCGGTGGCGGCTTGGGGGCGCTGGTGCCGGCCTGGCTGCTGCTGTTCGTCTCAGGGCTGAGTTTTGCCTTGGGCTATTGCGTGGCCGTTTTGCGCTGAGGCCGGCGGGTCCCGGGCGGACGGAGTTCTGTATGGCGATTTCGGTGTTTGACCTTTTCAAGGTGGGCATAGGTCCCAGCAGTTCTCACACCGTTGGGCCGATGCGGGCGGCGCGCATGTTCGTGAGCGCGCTGGAACAGGCGGGCCTGCTCCAGGCGACAGCCACGCTCAAGGTCGAACTCTACGGCTCGCTCGGAGCCACGGGCAAAGGTCACGGCTCCGATCGCGGTGTCATGCTCGGTCTCATGGGGCATGCGCCGGATACGGTGGCGGTGGACGCCATTGCGGGCATTGTTCAGCAGGTCCGGGCCGAAGGCCGGCTCACGCTGGCCGCGGGACCGAGCATCGCGTTTCGCGAGAAAGAGCATCTTCTGATGTACCGCCGCGAGGCCTTGGCTGAACACCCCAATGGCATGCAGTTCAGCGCCTATGACGCGGACGAGGTGCTGTTGCGGCAGTCCAAGTACCTCTCGGTCGGCGGTGGGTTCGTCGTGCGGGTGGGCGGCGAGACCGAGAAAAGCCTTCCGGCTTATGCGGACGTGCCCTACCCCTTCGCTTCGGGCGAGCAGTTGCTGGCGCTGTGCCGGCAAGAAGGCTTGCGCATCAGCCAACTCATGCTCGCCAATGAGCGGACCTGGCGCAGCGAGGCCGAAATCCGCGAGCAGCTGCTTCAGCTCTGGCACACCATGTGCGCCTGCGTGCAGCGCGGTCTGTCGCAGGAAGGCGTGTTGCCGGGGCCGTTCCGGGTGCAGCGGCGTGCCCCTGTCCTGGCGGCGCAGTTGCGCGCGCGCGCGGAAAAGACGCTGGGCGATCCGTTGTCGGTGATGGACTGGGTCAATGTCTACGCATTTGCCGTCAACGAGGAGAACGCCGCAGGTGGGCGTGTCGTCACGGCGCCCACCAATGGCGCAGCAGGCGTGATCCCGGCCGTGCTGCACTATTACGATCGCTTCGTGGCGCAAGCCAGTGAGGACGGTGTGATCGACTTCCTGCTGACCGCTGCGGCCATCGGCATCCTCTACAAGCTCAACGCGTCGATCTCGGGCGCCGAGGTCGGTTGCCAGGGTGAAGTCGGCGTGGCCTGCTCGATGGCGGCGGCCGGGCTGGCGGCGGCCATGGGAGGCAGTCCGGAGCAGATCGAGAATGCGGCGGAAATCGGCATGGAGCACAACCTGGGCCTGACCTGCGACCCCGTGGGCGGGCTCGTGCAGGTGCCCTGTATCGAGCGCAATGCCATGGGCGCGATCAAGGCGATCAATGCCACGCGCCTGGCCTTGCAGGGCGATGGTCACCACGTGGTGAGCCTGGACAAGGTCATCAAGACCATGCGCGAGACGGGCGCAGACATGAAGACGAAATACAAGGAAACATCGCGTGGCGGGCTGGCCGTCAATATCGTGGAATGCTGAACCCCGCGCGGTGAAGAGGAAGAGCTGAACAAGGACATGCCATGAAACAGATGGAACCGGCTATGGCGGCGCAATTCAACGCGCTGGCCACATTGCGGCGCGATATACACGCTCACCCTGAGCTGGGTTTTGAGGAGCACCGCACGGCGGCGCTGGTGGCGGACAAGCTGAGCGAATGGGGCATCCCCGTGCACCGGGGGCTGGGTGGCACGGGCGTGGTGGGGATACTCAAGAGCGGTACGTCCCCGCATGCGATCGGGCTGCGTGCCGACATGGATGCATTGCCGCTGCAGGAGTTGAACACCTTTTCACACACCAGTCAGCATGCCGGCAAGATGCATGCTTGCGGGCATGACGGTCACACCGCCATGTTGCTGGCAGCTGCCCAGCATCTGGCCAGGCATCGCAATTTCGATGGCACGGCCTACCTGATTTTCCAGCCCGCCGAGGAGAGCGGTGGTGGCGCACGCGACATGATTCGTGATGGTCTGTTCGAGAAGTTTCCGATGGAGGCTGTATTCGGCATGCACAACTGGCCGGGTATGCCGGCGGGTGCTTTTGCGCTCAGCCCGGGGCCGGTCATGGCTTCCAGCAGCGAGTTCACGATCGCTGTGCGGGGCAAGGGCGGGCACGCCGCCATGCCCCATAACACCATCGATCCGGTTCTGGTGGCGTGCCAGATGGTGCAAGCCTTCCAGACCGTCGTCAGCCGCAACCTCAAGCCCATCGATGCGGGTGTGATCTCGGTCACCATGATCCATGCCGGACACGCCAGCAACGTGATCCCTGACAGCTGCGAGCTGCGCGGCACGGTGCGTACTTTCAAGATGGACGTGCTGGACACCATCGAGGCGCGCATGAGGCAGGTTGCCGAGCACGTTTGCCTGGCCCACGGCGCAACGTGTGAGTTCCAGTTTGATCGCAAATATCCTGCCACCGTCAACAGCGCGCCCGAGGCGGAGTTTGCGCGGGCGGTGATGACGACGCTCGTTGGCGCCGACAAGGTGTTGGTACAGGAGCCCACCATGGGGGCGGAGGATTTTGCCTATATGCTGCAGGCCAAGCCCGGGGCCTATTGCTTCATCGGCAACGGTGACGGCGTACACCGCGAGATGGGGCACGGGGAGGGGCCTTGCACTCTGCACAACCCCAGCTACGATTTCAATGACGAGCTCATCCTCTTGGGCGGCACGTACTGGGTACGTCTGGTCGAGGCCTGGCTCGCGCA
>JACCDS010881374.1_pt1 | contig 16252 bp, 6 predicted proteins | sample 7446441 | NCBI WGS metagenome assembly JACCDS01 (sample SAMN15323445, study PRJNA562643) | freshwater metagenome | isolation source: river surface water | place: USA:Blue River Watershed | collected 2017-08-17
ACCCCAACCCGTCTGGCCTCGATAGATCGGAATGGAACCGTCTGTCGGCCAAGCGTCGGGATAAGCGACCAACGCTCGCTGTCATTGTTGGCCGACATGCCCTGTATATTGAGTTGGTGCCAAGCTCAGGCCAAGGATCAGTATTCTCCCCTGTGGAATAGCGGCACAACAAACCAATGTCGTCCCAGCGCGCCGTCTTCGTCGGCCTCGCGGGCGGGGTGGTGCGCCGGGAACATCCGCCGCTTCGGCGCGGGACGCGAATCGGGATTCATCTATCACCGCGCCAAGGCCAGCCTGATCCCGCTGGCCGTGCTGCCGTGGGTGACTTACCTGGCACTGCCGGTCAACGTGAACTCGCTGCTGATCCTGCTGCCCAGCGCCGCACTGCTCGGCGTGGCGATGGATATCGCGGCGGGGAGTTTCAAGAAGTACCTATGAAACTCCCAGGAATGTCGCTCACGCCGGCGCCACGATCCTCATGGAGACCAACGCGCGCAGATGCTCCTCCAGCGTCTGGGGGATATGTCCTCCCGAGATCAGAAGTCCAGCTTCCATGTTCTGTTCCATCGCATGGCCTGTCAGGTTGGCGCTGGTGATGAAGCACACGTCGCCATCGGCGACCGCGACTTTGGCGTGAACCCGCCCATCCGCAAACGGGGCCGCTCTTTCACGCCAAGCGTAGAGCTTCGCGGAAGGAACCAGCGTCCTCATCTTGCCGATTACGTCGAACGAAATGCTACCTCCGTGATCTTGCGACGATTCAAGAAGCATCGAAATGCTCACCCCGCGCGTGCTTGCGTCGTTCAATGCCTCCACGATGGCCGAGACGTCATAGGCCACGAAGCTGGTGACGAACAGGGTTTGCTTGGCCGCGTCGATGACTTGCAGGAGCGCCTGTTCCGTTCGACGGGCGGAGACGAATGGCGTCGTCGGCCCCGTCCACACGAGCTCGGTGGACTGGCGCCTCGAAACGTTCTCGAATGCATGGCTTGCAGCGAGAAGCATCGAGGCCAACTCGCCGGAACCGGTCGACGTGGCTCCCCACGCATCGACAAGACGATCGACGACGGCCTTGGCCGTGGCCGTGCCCACGACATCCGATAGCGAGGCGTTCGCTTTTCCGGCCTCGATCTTTCGAAGCCTGCCCGCCAGTGCTCGTACCTTCTCGGGCGAAATCAGACAGACCACGGCCGTGACGGCTTCCAGCAGCCTTTCCATGTCACAGCCCCGCGAAGAATGCGGCATCCCCTCGTTCGAGGGTCTGCACCAGCAACGATCTGTCGAGGTAACGGTTGCCGCGCTCGCAGGAAGTCTCGGCGACCAGACTGCATGCATGGCAGGCAGCGGCGTGTAGCGAGCGGTCTTTGCCCGGGTCATGCTCCGAGCAGAGCGGATCGGACGAGCAGACCTTCGAACGGTTCAGCGCCTGCCGAAGCAGACGACCGAGGTTGTCCGGTTTGCCCAGATCTACGAGGCCACCCAGCGTCCCATCGGAATCGGCTGCCGCCGTGTAGATGAGGATGCCTGCTTGGTGATTCGCGCCTGACGTGTCGGCGTAGATTCGTTCACGGATGCTCGCCGCGTTGTAGCCGCATTCGAGTGCCAGTTCTCGGATGAGCAGGTGCGAGAGCGTGTGAAGCATGGCGTACCGGATGCCGGGATAGCCCTCGTTGGGATCGAGGTGGCGCGAATTTCGCCATCCTCGGTGGCCAGCATTGAGCATCTGATCCACGTGTTTTACGCCGCCGAGCGCCTCCCACGTCCGGAGCGCATCTTCGTCGAACTGAATGAAGATGCCCTCGCCATGAACCTGATTGGCGGGAACCCAGTCCGGCTTGCGGCGTGCGAGCCCCGCCATCTGAGGACGCTCATTCGGATCGCTCGTTTCTTCGGGAGCCTCCACGCGGGTGAAGCCCAACAAGGCGTTGACCTCGCGGAGTCGCTCCAACAGCAGTACCCTGCCGATGCGCTGCTCGAAGCCCGTGGGCGTGGCGACCTTCTTGCTCATGAAGTGCGGATAGTCCGCGGGTGGATTGGCCGCCGTCAGCACCTCCCACTCCGGGCCCTTGATGTCGGCCTCGCCGACGACCTCCTGTTCGCCGCCGAGGCGATGGGCTTCGATGGCCGACCAGATGGCTGATGCCGGGTACTTGTCGATGCCCGGCAAGGCTCCGGTCTTCTTCAGCGCCTTCACCGTTACGGCAACCGAGGCTTCGGAATCCAGATCCTCGAAGAACTCCCAGCCGTCCTGAATCAGTTGACCGAGCGGGTCTTTGGCCTGCGGGATGGCGAGCGCCGACAGGGTGATCGGGAACCAACTGTTCGTCGAACCCAGCAGGACTGCCCGCGCCTCTTCGTCGCACTCGTCGTCGAAATGATCGAGATGGGGGTGCCTGCCTCGGCAGCTCGGCAGATTTTCCTTCCCGGCTTTGCCGAAGGCGTGCGCCATGCTGCGCGATGCGCCGCAGGCATCGCACTTCACCCACAGGTTCTCGGTCTGCAATGAGGCTCCGCTCTCGAAGAAGCGCAGCGTTCCCTTGCATGAGCTGTTGCCGCCGTGGACGAAGTAGTGCCACGGGAAGTCGTCGAGGTGGCCATCGCGGCAGGCCAAGAGGAAACGCGCCGGAACGGCATCGGCATCTTTCGCGGGCTGGTCACCCTTGGAGCCACGGCACCCCTTGTGGACGAAGCGGGTTCGCTCCGGGCGGAAGCGGTTTTCCTTGATCTCGAAGAGGCCCGCGTCGAAGGGCGACAGCAGACCGCATTTCACGCAGCGCATCCAGCGCGGGAACGGACGGACGGGGACGCCGATGTTCGCCTCCGCCGACCACGGATCGACGAGTTCGCTCTTCTGGAACGGTGGCACGCGCAGGTTCTCCACCTGCGAGCCGAGAACCTTGCGGACGGCGGCGAGCAGGCGCGGCTCGGCGATGGGCTGGCAGCGATCCTTTTCCCACTGGTCGATGCCCAGCGTCACCACCGAGAGGCTCGGCAGATCGATCAGCGCGCCCGGCCCGTATGTCCAGAGCAGTTGACTGGGGCGGACTTCCCCGACGGGTGTTCTATTGGTGGTCATGGTCAGTCCTCGTCCTTCGGCACCGGACGGGGCTTCCAACCGTGGTCGTCCGAAATGTGTCCCGTGTTCATGATCAGGCGCACGCCCGGCTCCACCTCGCGCATCGACATGGGAACCGTCCAGTTGTCCCACGCATGGATGCCCGGCGACTTGACCAGCCCGACCATCGTCGCGGCCTGTGCGCCGCGCTTTTCGTAGGCCAACGTGCGACCGGGAACGCTCACCTCTTTGGCCCACTCGTCCGCGCGTTCCTTCAGTTCACGCTCGGCCAGATTCTTGATAGTGGTCGTCTCGCTGACGTTCCAAGCCCGCCTCACCAGCACGTCGATGGCTTCGGTGATCTCGGGCTTGTCGGACTTGTCCAACTCGCTCGCGCCCACGTTCGGGCTGAAGGCATCGTTCTCCAGTCGCATCAGGGAGAGGAGCGCACCGGTCAGGCCGCGATCCATAGCGCGCGGCGAGAACGGCGTCACCGACTGCGCTTCCACATGCTTGTAAAAGGTCGCGTGGTAATGCTCGAAGGTCTCGTAGTGCGAGAGGTCGCGCGGACGCGCCCACGTGAGCACCGTGCAGACCAAGCCGGGGAAGGAACGGCCCACGCGGCTGGTGGCTTGGATGTATTCCGCCGTGCCCTTGGGCTGGCCGTTGACCGCCATCAGGCCCAAGCGATTCACGTCCACGCCCACCGACAGCATATTGGTCGCCAGCACCACGTCGATGGCGCGGGTGTCGCCCTCGTTCCATTTCGTCACGTACTTCCCGGTGGCCGCATCGAGCGCGGCCTTGAACTTGACCTCCAGATCGTCGAGGTACTTCGGGATGTCCTGACTGGAGACGCGCGAGGTCAGCTCGCGGATATTGTTGACGCTGCGCTGTGCGAGTGCGGGCCGTTCGACCATGCTCATCTGCACGCGATAGGAACGTGTTTGCACATCGTCCTCGGCCAAGCGCCGCATCCCGCCCAGTTCGCGCAGCGAATTGAAGTAACCGACCATCGTCATGTACGGGTCGGCGGGCTCGCCGAAGCGATCGAACAGGGCTTGGGCGGCGGTGAGGAAGGCGGTATAGATACGGATCAGCATCGCGGGCCGCGAGCTGCCGGGCGAGCACACGCCGAGATAGCGCCGTCCGGGCCGCTCTTCGATCGGGCGCTGCACCGAGAAGTAGTTGTCCTCCACGTCCAAGCCGTGCGGCGGGAACACCGACACGCGCCGCATGAACACGTTGTTCACCTGTTCCTTGGCCTTGCGCACCGTCGCCGTGGACGCGACGATCTTGGGCTTGACCGTCTTGCCATCGAGCGTCCAGCCGGACAGTTCGTCGACGGCGGATTCGTACAGGCCGACCATCGTGCCCAGCGGACCGCTGATGAGGTGGAACTCGTCTTGGATGATCAGGTCGGGCGGGCGGATCGGCGCAACGTTCTTGACCTTGACCGCTGGCGAACTCTTCGACGCGGTGTGATTGCCTGTGCAATCGCAGTCAGGCCACAGCAGGCCGTGGCGCTCGCATTCCTGATTCACACGACCGAACAACGTGCGCACCTGACCACGCCAAGCCATCATGGCGAACTTGTCCACGGTGGCGATCATCATCGTCGGCGGGCGGTGGTAGATCTCCTCGTCCACTGTAAGCACCGGGATGCCCGGATACGGCGAACTGCTCGACCTGCCGCGAGAGAACGCGCAACTGCTTTTTTTGTCACCGCAGTAAACAACCGTTCTACCGCGATCCTTATCGACGACAACGTCTTTTCCAGGGTCGATCGTGGAGCCACACCAAGGGCAACTGGTGAGCTGAAGAGGCGAAGTACGTCCTGCCTTGTTCTTTCCCGAATCACGCAGAGCTTGAATGGCGTAGTGACTTTCCTCGGTCGTGCCCGGCGTCACCTTGTTGCCGACCCATAGTCCGATGGTGAAAGGCTCCTTGCCGAGCGACTCATCACCCTGAACGAGAGCATCTCGCCGAAGTTTTTCCATCGCGCAGATCAGTGCGGTGGCGCGCTGAAACTGCTGCAAGGTCAGCAGGCGCAGGGTGTAGCGCATGATCACGGCCAGACCGCGCGAACCGTCGTAGCCGCCGAGCTTGCCTTGCAGGCGGCGGATCGCCATCGTGAACGCCGCCACGCCCAGATAGGCTTCGGTCTTGCCGCCGCCGGTGGGGAACCACAGCAGATCGGCATGGGCTTCCATCGGTTGCACGCGATCCGGATGCGTGGGGTCGGCCAGCGACGGGATCGACAGCAGCAAGAACGCCAACTGGAACGGACGCCAGCTCCGGTTCTTCGGCTGGTCGAATTGATCCACCGTCACGTCACGTCCGCGCCGCACTTCGAGCGCATACTGGCTTCGCACGCGCTGGATGGCCATCGCCCGGTTGGCGAAGCGGAAAGCGGCCAGCGCCTTTTCGTCGTTCCTCAGCGTGTCGATGCCCTGCTGCAAACGTGACTGAATTTCCTGACACCGATCCAGCGCCTGTGCGGCCTGCGCGTCATACCCGACCACGTCCTCGCCGATGCGCTCGCGCTGCTCGGCGATCCACGCCGCGTAGTCCTTCGTCAGCACGTTCAGGGCATCGACCAACTCGGTGACGCCCAGTGTGGCGAGACGATGCATGTCGAGCAGACCGCTCGACACCATCTCCTTCATCGCCGGACGGTCGGCGGGGTCGAGGCCCGGCGTCTCCGTGACCTGCACTTCGTATTGCGGCAGGACGGTGGTGCACACCTCGGTGGCCAGCGTCACGTCGTCCGCCGTCTCGGCGTGGATGGCGACGCCATGCCCGACTGCGAACTCCACGCGGTTGCGGTAGATCATCTCCAGCGATTCGCGCTCGGTGTCTATGCCGTCGGCGTCCAGCACGGGACGGCGGCGAAAAATGGCGCGAGTGGAAGCCGCTGCTTCCGCACGCACGATGAGCTCCGGCTGGAACAGCCACGCCGTGTCGCGGTTGGTGTCGGGTTCTTCCTGCGCGTTGATAAGGAACAACGTCACCAAGCGGTCGCCGTTGGCGTTCTTGGCGCGGACTGAACCCTGTATCCGAACCGCCGGACGATTTGCGTCCGGCGCCTGATGGGGGATCACGCCTTCGGTGAGCGGCAGCATCAGCTTTCCGCCGCAGGGGATGCGCTGCCAGACCTTGGCTTTCTGTCCATTGGGTCGCGTCAGCTCGTGTTCCTCGTTGGGCACGCGCTCGTAGCTGCCCCAGCGCGCCTCGACCTCGATGCGCTCGGCGTCGCCATCGACGCAGAAGGTCATGCCGAAACTGCTGGGCACCAACGATTGATTGCTGGCGGCGTCGATCTCGTCCGATGCATCCGATTCGGGTTCCACCCTCCCGGTCGCGGTTCCGAACTCGGCACCCGGTTCGTGCTGGCCAGGCACGATCGGGTCGCTGGGTTCCTCGACCTCGTCCTCCGCCAGTGGACCTTCCAGCCCTTCGATGCCACCCTGCGCCGCTTCGCGTGGTGCCAGCTTGCCAACCAGATAGCGGTCGCGCACACCCATGTCCACGATGCGCTCGTGCGGGCCGCCCGCCGGGCCGAGCAGGTCGTCCACCACGGCTAGTTGCAGCAGTTCGCGAATGTAGGCGCGATCTTCGACTACCTGCACGCCAGCGACGGTCTGGTTCAGCGCCGTGGACAAGGCTGCGACGAACTCCTCCCACTGGATGCGACCGACGTTCCCCGAAGACGGTGGGGTCAGCGCGACGCTCGCGACCGGCATCGGCGCTTCGGCGGCGCATACCCGGTCGAAGAAGATCGTGGTGGTTTCGAGGTCGGAGCGAACCCGAAGCACGCGCCCGGCGCGGACGACGTCCCCGGCGGGGTTCAGGACGAGCACCCAATCGTCCTCGGCGATGGCTTGATACACGGAGCGATCGCCCTTCAAGACCAAGGTGTAGGGCGCGAGCCTACGGTCAGTGCCGAGACCATGATCGACGGCGATCCAAGCAGGAGGCTGCTTGTCTGCCCCTACATTCGATTCGTTCTCGTCCTTTTCTTTCATCAGTCTCACCTCATCAGTATCCTGTCGATTCAAGAAGCTTCGCGTCGTTTCACCGGTCGCCATAGATCTCGCTATGGTCGTCCCGCGCCTTCGTGGCCCGGGAAATCGGCTCGATATCGCGATGCGGGACGACGCGAGCGATGTTCTCGGCATCCTGCGTCAGACCGATCGCAACGGTGAGTCTGCCTCCCATATCGATACCGCCGTGCGGGACCGTCGCGCCAAGCGGATCCAGTTCGACGAACTGGAAGCGGCTCGACGGACCCAGTCGTCGATTCAGTTCGATCTGTACCGCTTCGATAGCCCGGCGATAGAGTTCGCAATTTGCTCCCCCGCCGGTGACAAAAATCGGCAAACCTTCAGCCCATACTGAGCCCTTGGGATAATGCCCGTACCGGTCCCGCTGAATTGGAACGCCACGGTTGGAGGTGCGGGTCGCGTCTATCACGCCCACGATGCGATCCACGACCCTTTTCGTAAATCCGGCGTCGACGGCATCGACTTCACGTCGGCGTTTTCCGTGTCGTTTCGCAAATCCATCGGCCAAGTCGACCGGAGCGGCATCGTCCCATTCCAAATCGAGGTCAAGTCGGGAATGGCGGTTGTGATACAGATAATGGGTTCCGAGTGGGGGGACGGCCGAGAAGAATATTGGGATACGTGGTGGAGACGAATCGAGGTCTTTGGACATGACGACGTTGAACGTCGCCACGTCGAGCGTGGCCGCACCGACGTCGATCAGCGCGTGCAATCCTCCGGTCACCTGGGGCGATCCGAGGTAGCCGGCGATCTGCGCCACGAACTCCGGCACGACGCCCGGTTCCGTCTCCAGGCCGCTGTCCGCTTCGTCGGCCATCCACGCGACAGCGATGTCGGACTCTCGGAGATTGTCCCCCGCTGCCAGTCGCCAAGCGGTCCGCGCGATGCGTCCGAACAGCCGGACGACCTCCGGTTTCTCGTGCGGCTCGGTGGGGCAACCGACGTTCAATTCCCAACGAAGCGACCGCGCCACGAGTTTTCGCCCGATCTCCGGGTGCCGATACAGGAATGCCCTGGCGTAACGGATGACCAGGGCGAAGTAGGCCAGGGTGGCCGCCGGGCACTCGTCAGAGCCGGCCATCTCGATGACCGAGAGCTTGAGATTTCCCCGGACATCGGATTCGGCGAGCCGCCGCCAACAGTACTCGCCATCCGGCGCACGAACGACAAAACCAGGCATCACATAGCGCCCCGTCGGCGACTCGTCACCAGTGACCGCGAACCAATCTACGGGGACCAGATCGACACCCGCCCGAATCGCCACTTTCGTGAAGGCGGTTCCGAAATCCACCCCGACTCTGACGACCATGGGTGCGGCCTTCCCGGCCTGTCGATCGGGATGCTGCAACGACCTGCCGGCTTCGCTCCATTCGGGCATGACCAGGGCTCGCGCCCCATCGATGCGTGGCCGGAAGACGGGGGGCGGCGGCGTCCTGTTCAAAGGTGTCGACGGCTTGTCAGAAGACGAACTGACGGCGCTTGGAGCGGCGGGCTGCTGAATGGGGTTCCGGACAGTTGGAGCAACCTGAGGGGGGGCACCGGTCTGTCGGTCAGCCACCGTCGAGGGAATCGCAGCGGGGCGGGAGCTCCCCTTCGATTCGCCATCCCTTCTCGATGTCGAACGCTCGTCGGTCAACCAGGACTTCGGTGGCTCGAAGTCGACCTTGGCCGGCTTTTCACCTCGTTCCTCGCCTGGATCTGCCTCACGCAACGCTCGCTTGACATCCTTCAGTTGTTCTTTCCAGCTCTTCACGGCCTTCACCCCTCCCGCACCACATCCACGAGCAACACGCAGATCTCGCGCGTTTCTGCCGAAAAGGACTGGCTCTTCCTGGCCAGCGCCGCCCGACGCGTTTCCATCCGCGCCAGGAAGTCCTCCAGCTTCTTCCGCTCCGCGTTCGCCAGACCCTTGCGCCGCTTGCCGTCCGGGCTGTTCCCGTACAGTGAAGCGAAGGTCTCGTGGCTGGCGATCCGCCTCTCGAATCCTTCGCGCTTCTTGCGGACGTGGTCGTCCAACAGATGCGAGAGCACGTCGGCGCGGTCTCGGTTCTCGCGCCATTTTTCGTCCTTGAGTGCCTTGTAACGCTCCCTGAGAATCGCCTCGCATCGCTCCGCGGCTGCCACCCCGGCTTCCGGAGCGACGTCGACCGCCACCGTCGGCCAGTCGACACCCGACTTCCTGACCAAGTCGAGTAGGGTTTCCGCCTGTCGATCGTCGAGGGGTGAATCCCGATCGAGAGATGCGGCGGCGACGAGCAGGTGCTCCTCTTCCTTCACGCCGGAGAAGCTCGCCAATCGGGTCATCAGAACGTATCGACCCGCCGCGACGCTACTGGTGGCAACTCTGGACGCATAGAGCGGAAAGCGATCTCCCTCGTCTTCGGTCTTACGCGACAGGAAGCGGACGATCGGATGAAAGCGATGGACGATCTCCTCTCCGGGCTTGGGCTTTTCGGTGATCCTGTCGGTGAAGCGACAACGCCTCGTCTGACCCGTGCCGAGGCCGGTTTTCCCCACCAAATTCTCTCTCCGGAGGAATTCGTCCAATTCTGCTGCCACGGCGGGGCTCAAGACGATATCGAAGGTGTCCGATTCGCCACGTGCAGCGACGAACCGGCAACCGGAAACGTTCCGCAGGTATCCATCGACATATCGAACCAAATCGTGATGGGTGACGGTCTTTCCCTCGCCCCGAGCCGCCTCGATCTGTGCCAGCAACTGCTGGCCGTGAGCCACCAGTTGGATCGCCTCTCGTTCCAGCTCCTCTTGCTTGCGCTTGGCGTTCTCGATTGCGAGCGCCACTTCCTCGATCAGGCGCGCTTCCTCCTCGGCGGTCAAATGCCTAGACAACAGGATGTCCTCAAGCCGTCTGACCTGGCCGAGAATTTCTTCCGTTTCCCCAAAGGTGCTCTCGAACACCCCGATACGTTTCGCCAACCTCGCGAGGATGAGCGCGTCGATGGTGTCCTTGTGAACGAAATTCCATACGAGGATGCGCTTGGATCGTTGCCCGATGCGGTCGATGCGCCCGATCCGTTGTTCGATGCGCATCGGATTCCACGGCAGGTCGTAATTGACGACGAGTCGACAGAACTGCAGATCCATGCCTTCCGCCACGATGTCGGTGCACACCAACACGCGACAATTGCGATCTTCTCGAAAAGCCGTAAGCACAGCCTCCTTGTCGAACCCCGCGCCGCCCATCAGCAGACCGGCCTCCACATTCTCGGCGGACAGCCGATCGACGACGTAGCGGGCTGTAGGACGGAATGTGGTGAATACGATGGCTTTCGCTTCACGGCCCTCGCTCAGAAAGCGCTTCAGCGCCTGGGAAAACTCGGCGAATTTCGTATCGTTTCGGCTCAGATCTCCGAGATCGAAGTCCCGCAGCACCCGACGAGCCAGCCAGCCCTTCAGGCGAGACTCCGCTTCACGCAGCCTTTCCTCGTCTTCGTCCGTCTCGTCCATTGCTACCGCCAGCGCGTCGGCGTCGAGGCCGTCGTCACGCCAGGTTCGAAGCAGGGCCGCAGGGCTCGACGCAACCATCCGTTGCGGTGTTGAGAGCAAGAAGCCGTGCTCGATGCCGTTGGCCAGCGCATATTCGCGGGTGCCTTCGGTGATCGCCCGATAGAGTTCCCGCTCCACCGGTGACATGTCGGCCTCGAACACGGATGCATCACGCACGACCCGCTCGGCCTGCACTTCGCGCTTGCGCGTACGGGTGACGATGTGCGCGAGTAGGTTGAGTCGTTCGAGCTTGGCTGCAATGTCGATGCGCCTCTCGTTCGTCCATTCCTCGACCGCCTCGACCTCCTCAATCAGACGATCGACACGTTCTGATCTCTCGAACCATCGCGACGACTTGATCTCGCGGATCGCCGCCAAGATTTGGTCGGCATCGCTCGTCGGATCACGCACCGCGTCGCTTGCGGCAATTACCGGACGGTTGGCCAGGACGATGTTGCGGAAGTCCTCCGGATACTCGAAATGATCCGGGTCGAGGAGACGCAAAACATTGAACAAATCGTCCGAGCCGAGGTTGATCGGAGTGGCCGAGAGCATCAATTGATGCGTACTGACGTCCCGCAACAGGCTGCCGGTTCGCCACGCGCCAGTCTCTTCGTTGCGCATGTAATGCGCTTCGTCGAAGATCACCAGATCGAGCAGAGGCTCCCGATCGGCATTGCGATAGAGGAGGTCGGCGAGACGGGCGCGGACCGAGCGCCTGGGCGTGTCGCTCTCGGCGGGTTCCCAGCCGCTCGGCACTCGGATGCCCTGGTAGCTGACGATCCATGCCCGTTCCCGGTTCTCGTTCGAATCCAGCTCCTGCAGGAGCTCCGCCGCGTCGACGATGCGGGCGTCGAGACCGAATCGCGACGAAAGCTCCGTCCGCCACTTTTCCCGAAGCATCGCCGGACAAACCACGAGTAGCCGACGCATGTCGTAGCGGGCGCGCAGCTCGGTCCAGATCAGCCCCGCCTCGATCGTCTTGCCCAGGCCCACTTCGTCCGCGATCAGCAGACCGTTGACCGGTGAATCCAGTAGGGTCAGCAGTGGCTTGTACTGGTGCGGATAGAAGTCGGTCTGAGTCAGCCCCATGGCGTAGACGACGTTCGCCAGCCGTCCCGCGAGGTGGACGTGGGTCAGCAAACTCCGCAAGTCGTCCACTCGCCCGTAGCGTCCTTCGCGGATCAGCTCCAGGGGGTCGTCACCGCCCGCATCGGCCGCAACCAGCTCGTCCTCATAGTGCCAGTCCAGCCGGCCGTTCCAGTTCACGCGATACTGCTGGCCAGAGGCGCGCGCCCGGGTCTGATCTGTGACCGTACCGATCTTGGCCGGATCATCGATATGGCGGACGAGTTGTCCTGGACTCCATGGCATACCTGAAATCCTCACGCTTTCCTGATGGAAGCAAGCGTTCCCAAGTGCGCCATGTTTTGCGCTCGGGTCTTCTTCTTGTAATCCAGCGCATCACAGACCGCCTCGATCTTCTGGCAAAAAATGTCCGCGTTGAGCGGAATCATCCAGAGATCGCCGTTCGGCTTATCCCGATTGGTGCTCTGCCACTGCACTTCGTCGTTGAGAGGATGCTCTGGCCGGAAGGGGTGGATGTTGAAAATTTTGTGGTCGATCTTGGTGATCCACGAAGCCCCGACCTCTGTTATCGCGCCCCATGAGACTTTCGTGTTTTCGCTAGTCACGAAGAGTACGAAAATCTTCTGAGTCGAGTAGCTTTCGACGAAGAACTCACGAAGGTAGTCATAGACGGCACGCCCTTCCGGAACACGGCACACCTCGTCGTCGCAGTTCGTGTACAAGATGTCGTCAGGAGAAACGTTGTTGAAAACCAGCATCTGATAAATGATGTCGGCGAACGACTTATCCGAATAAGTCTGACTGATGAGGATTTTCTTCTTCTGGGAGTCCACCGCCGCCTTCAGTCCTAGGTCAGGACTATTGGCGTTGATCGACTCGGAAATAGCTTTTTCCATCGCCTCGCGAGAAACATTCACACCCAATTTGGCCAGTGCGTTCGCCGCCTCCTCGCTGGCCTTTCTGCGGAAAGCATCTACTGATGCCCTGAGCTTGGCCTCGTCGTTTCTTTGAGCTGCCTCTTTTTGTTTCTTTTTATCGGCGTTGACGATGTCCGTGTACGTCTCGCGCCGCTTGAGAATATCGGCGAGCAATTCACTTCGAACATACTCCCGAGCGGCCTCGTAGCGTGGATCGTCGGACTTGTAGCCTTGACGGTTGCTCAAGGCCATGTCTGGCAGTTCCGTTAGCTCGAACAGATCGACGTGCAACTGCCCGACGACATAGACCTCATTCAGCTTGTTCTGGCCAACGACGGGAAGGATGTTGAACTCCCCCATCTTTTCATTGGCGAACAACGAGACGAAGTTGTCCGGGAAATCGGTCAGCTCTGCCTTTCTTCCCCGTGTGCTCTTGTACGCGCCGATCCAGCCTAGAACTTCCAACGAATATTCGTGCTCTTTCCCATCGTTGGCTTTCATGGTGATGGGTACTGCTTTCGTAGCCTGCGCTGCGACCAGATCGGCTCGCCGGTCCGGATGACTGTCGTGCACGAGATCGCACAGCGGCTTGAACTTGTCGCCGAGCGTGACCAGTGCGCATAGCTCGCCCATGATGCTGCGGTCGAAATCTTCGATCGTCACCTCTTCCTTGCCACGAATGACGTGTATCCGGAAATTGGCATCTATCAGAGGGAATATCTTGAGGAGGTTGCGCTTGACCGCGTCCAGAGTCTTGTGGAGCCGGTACTGCGGATTGCGCATGATGATGGCGGAGCCGTGATCGGCGATGCGCTCGAAAACGATCCGATCATCCGGAATGGCCTTCAGGTCATGACCATTCTCCGGATGACGGGTCAGTACGAAGCCCGATTTCTCCCCTTTGACGATCGTCAGGACATCGACATCCTCCGAAACCGAGAGTGCGGCCAGCTTGCCGACACCCTTGCGCCCCATCTTGCGGCGGGTGCCGGATTTCGTGAGCGATTCCGTTTCGGTCGTTCGGGATACACCTGCGACGTTCAAATATTTGGCAATGTCGCCGGCCTCGTAGGACATGCCGTGTCCGTCGTCTTCGACACGAATTTCGTCCTTGTTGGAGATGATGTAGACGTTCTTCGCGTCGGCGTCATATGCATTGGCGATCAGCTCCGCCAAGACGTAGTAGATGTTCGTGTAGAGGTTCGGCCCGAGCAGCTCCAGGATGCGCGGATCGACGTTCAGCCGGTACTCCTTCATTTTTCTCCCCCTTCAAGAAAGCGATAACGCGCGCCACGCCTCTCACCCTGGCGTTCGACGCTGCCACCCGAGATTAGGGCAGCGATCATGGAGTTCCACTGACCATCCACGAGGCCGGTGGCGGCAAGGATGTCGGATTTGGCGTGCCAGCCGGCATGAGTCTTCAGGTATTCGACGATGGCGTGGGCTGGGCCGGCGCGGTAGTCGGCGCGGGGTTCGGCGGCTTTGAGGTGGCGGCCTTCGTTGGCTGGAATGGCATCGAACCCGAATGAAGATTGCCGTGCGGGTGTGTTTTCGGTGCGTTGGATACGGGGTTTGCGGGTGGCCGTGCCGGTAGCTTTTCTGCCATGCAAGCCTTGGGCGACTTCTTCTTCGTAACGCTGACGGTTCAGTTCCGACAGCCGCCGCAGCACTTCGACACGCGCAGTCTCCGAAATGGTGAAGCGGACGCGGTCGTTCTCCGGCAAATACGGCACTTCATGGAAGCCGTGTTCGAGGTCGAGGTCGTCCCAGCCGTATGCGCGTGCGACGGCTGCGTCCATTTCGCGCTGCAATGCACGCAGCCTCTCAATGCGAGCATCGCGTTCGGTGTCGGTATGGAAGTGGTTGTAGAGTTTTGTGAGGCCGATCCCATTTTCGACCATCAAGTCAGCACGCAACCGATGTAAATGTGCCCCTTGCTCCTGAAGCTCGTTGTGAAGGCGGCCAGGGAACGCAAACGTTTCAAATGCATTGCCGATTGAGTACTTTAGTCGCGTCTCAAGCCGCGAGCTGTAAAGACGCGCCCATACTTCGTGCAGAGAAGACTGGCAGACTACGAAAAGCTCTTCATTGCTGAATACATCCGCTCTGTCCGACATGACGTACTCATTAGGGACAAGTGCATACGACAGATGCTTAGTCACCTCGCTGCATACCATAACCATTTCTTTTGGAGTGTTTTCGGAACTCCACCCCTCTGGATGTCGCTCGAAATGGCAGCCACGACCGATAGCGTGATAGAGGCCTGGGCGCTTCTCCCCGAATTGCCACCAACGTTCGGGTAGCGGCTTCCGCAGGACAAACTCGCCGCGTTCGTTGCGGCGCTGTCGTTCTGGCTTGACTCGCTCTTCAATCCATCGCCACGGCAACTCGTATTCTTGTGCGCGTTCCTCCGGCCAGTCCCAGAAATTGATCACCCAGCGGCTCGGTCGCTGTTCGGGGTCTGAATTGAGGTCATCGCCGTTGATGTACGGGAATACTACGTCGGCGTTCTTCGGGTCGGCATCCTTCATCCGTTGTGCTTCATCCGGTGAAAGCACGAAACCCATGCCCAGCACGATTGAGCCTTGATACGCGATGCCCTCGTTGGCTTTCAAGCGCTTCGGACTCCATTCCTCACGATCGGACAGGAAGGCCGAAATGAATGTGGCCGGTCGCCCAAGCAGCGAACGTTCCCCTCCCCATTCGCCCTTGCGTACATGCACACGGCTAGTGACGACCGCTGCCTTACCGGGCCAGGGCTCGTTTGGGTAGGCGGCATGGATGACGGCACCCGCGCCGACCATGGCCTCTAGCCCGACCTGCCGCGTGTCGCCTTCCGCGATGGTGTTGACCGCAAGCAGCCCGAAGCCGCCACCTTCTCGTAGCAGGCTCAATGCTCGCAGGAAGAAATAGGCGACCAGGTCCGCGGAACCGCGACGCCCGTCAGCGATGTGTGCGACCAGCCAATCGCGGAAGGCAGTGCCCGCGACGCCGGTGATGCGCTGTCCGCCCAGAAAGGGGGGATTACCGACCACGCCGTCGAAGCCGCCGCGTTCGCGCGCGAACACCTCCGGGAATTCCAACGGCCAATGGAAAGGCCGACGCGCAGGCTTGTCGACAGACAGATCGGTCGAGAGCGCGACAACCGATCTCCGGCGCATCGAGGCGAGCACTTCGCGGTCGCCATCAATGGCCTGCCCGGCCTGGATGGTCAGTGACGCCAGCGCGTTCTCCAGCGCCGTGCCGCTGGCCGATGCGAACACCTCCCCGATGAAGGCATCGGCGATGCATTCCGGCACTTCGAGCCTACGGCGCGCGTCCGCGTCCAGATGCGCCATGGCTTCCACGTCGCGGATGTCACGGATGGGCATCTCGCGCAAGCGTGAGCGCAGTTCGATGGCCTCACGCACGGCCTGCTCGACGTTCTGGCCGAACAGGCGTAGTTGGCCCTGACCCGTGGGATTCATCGAAAGCTGGGTGAGCTGATCCAGTCGATGGATGCCGAGCAGGCTGTTGCCGCAGTGCAGGTTATGGTCGAGGAAGCCGAAGGGCCGCGCTTTGGCCAGCGTCACCAGCCAGATGGAGAGCTTGGCCAGCTCAACCGCCAGCGGGTTCAG
>JACCDS010279378.1_pt1 | contig 16251 bp, 13 predicted proteins | sample 7446441 | NCBI WGS metagenome assembly JACCDS01 (sample SAMN15323445, study PRJNA562643) | freshwater metagenome | isolation source: river surface water | place: USA:Blue River Watershed | collected 2017-08-17
AGAACGCGGCGTAGTCGTGCACGGAGCCGGTGGTGTCGGGGTACTGCACGAGGACGCCGAAGCAGCCGGCGGTGAACACGAAGGTGCGGTGGTCGCCCACGACGACGTCGATGCCGAGCGGTTCGGCGCGGGTGCGGACGATGTCGATGGTCTGCGGATGGCAGGCGGCGGAGACGAAGAACGAACGCGGGCCGGCGTCGCCGCCTTCCTTGAGGCGGTGGCACATCATCATCGCTTCGGCGGCGGCGGTGCCTTCGTCGAGCATGGACGCGTTGGCGATTTCAAGGCCGGTCAGATCCGTGACGAGCGTTTGGAAATTGAGCAGCGCCTCGAGGCGGCCCTGGGAAATCTCGGCCTGGTAGGGCGTGTAGGCGGTGTACCAGCCGGGATTCTCGAGGATCGTGCGCTGGATGACGGGCGGGGTGACCGTATCCGAATAGCCGAGACCGATGAGACTGCGGAAAACTTTGTTGTCCGCGGCGAGGCTGCGGAGTTCGGCGAGGGCGGCGCTTTCGCCGAGGGCGGCGGGCAGGTTGAGCGGGCGGGGCAGGCGGATCTGCGGCGGGACGGCGGCGTCGATCAACGCGTCGAGGGAAGGTTGGCCGAGGGCGGCAAGGAGGGCGGCGGTTTCGGCCGGTTGGTCGCCGAGATGGCGGCGGGCAAACGTGTCGGTGGGGGCGAGCAGATCCCGGAGCGTGGACATGGGGCGGACGGTAGGCGCGGGGAGGGCTCGCGCAACCGCGATTTGGCCGCGGCTGCGGCATCAAAGGGCAGGCGGCGGAGCGCGGAAGCGCGGCTGATAACGGCGGCGCGACTTGCGGTGGGCGCGCGGGCGGTTTGGGCTGACGTTGCGATGGTTTCCGCCCTGCCGTTTCCGACCCGTGCCGACCGCGCCGCGCATCTCGACCGCCGGCTGGCGGAGCTGTATCCGGAGACGCCGGTGCCGCTCGACCACAAGGACGCGTACACGTTGCTGATCGCGGTGCTGCTGTCGGCGCAGTGCACCGACAAGCGCGTGAACCTGACGACGCCGGCGCTCTTCAAATTGGCGGACCGGCCGGAGACGATGGCGCGGCTCACGGTGGCGCAGATCGACGCGATCGTGCGGCCCTGCGGGTTGGCGCCGCGGAAGGCGCAGGCGATCCGCGACCTTTCGATCTTGTTGCTCGAGCGCCACGGCGGCGAAGTGCCGCGGAGTTTCGAGGCACTGGAGGCGTTGCCCGGCGTGGGGCACAAGACGGCGAGCGTGGTGATGGCGCAGGCCTTCGGGGTGCCGGCGTTTCCGGTCGACACGCACATCCACCGCCTCGCGCAGCGCTGGAAGCTCACGAATGGCCGCAGCGTGGAGCAGACGGAGACGGATCTGAAGAAGCTCTTCCCGGAGGCGCACTGGAACGCGTTGCACCTGCGCATCATCTTCTACGGCCGCGAGCACTGCACGGCGCACGCGTGCGATGGCACGGTGTGCCCGCTGTGCCGCGAGTTGTTTCCCGGGCGGAAACGGGCGGTGGTGACGAAGAAGTGAGGGCGGGCGGCCACGGGAGAAAAAACGCATTGCTTCGCCGGCGACGGCCCGCAACGTTCCCGCTTCCTGTTCGGACGCTTAGCTCAGTTGGTTAGAGCACCTGCTTCACACGCAGGGGGTCCGCGGTTCGAGTCCGCGAGCGTCCACCAGCCTTCGCCGCGCCGCGGAGGCGGCGCGGCTTCGGCTCGGCGAGCCAGGGGCGAGAGCGGAGGTTCGAAATCGAAGTTGGAAGACGAAGGAATCTTGTTTTTCCGATTTTGGGAATCGGCGGGGTTGAGTTGGCGGGATTGTTTCGGGGGCAATGGGTGATGGGAGAGTTTTGCTATGTGTATGTGCTGCGGTCGCTGAAGGTGGAGGGGAGGTTTTATGTGGGGTTGGCGGATGATTTGAAGGAGCGGCTGGGGCGGCATAACGCGGGGGAGATTTTGCACACGGCGAAGTTTCGGCCTTGGACGATCAAGAACGCGGTGGCGTTTCGGGACCGGGATCGGGCGGCGGCGTTCGAGCGGTATTTGAAGTCGGGCTCCGGACGGGCGTTTGCGAAACGGCATTTCTAAGGCGGGACGCTGGCGTGGGGTGGATGTGGATACGGGCGGCGGAGTTTTGTTTGGACTCGCCGGCGCCGACCCAGCACCAACTTGGTCAACCCCATGGTCGACCCGGCTTCGTGCCGGCGCCGCCGTTTTTCGCATGAAACTCCAGTTGATCGATTGGTGCATCGTCCTGCTCACGCTGCTCGTGTGCTTCGTCCCGGCGCTCTTCTTCGGGCGCCGCGCGGGCAAGAATACGACGGAGTTCTTCGCCTCCGGCCGCTCCGTGCCGTGGTGGCTGGCGGGGCTCTCGATGGTGGCGACGACGTTCAGCAGCGACACGCCGAACTGGGTCACGCAGCAGGTGCGGCAATACGGCGTCGCGGGCAACTGGCAGTGGTGGGCCTTCGTTCTCACCGGCGTCGCGACGGTGTTTTTCTTCGCCCGGCTCTGGCGGCGCTCGGGCGTGATGACGGATCTCGAATTCTACGAAATGCGCTATTCGGGGCCGGCGGCTTCGGTCGTGCGCGGCTTCCGCGCCGTCTATCTCGGGCTCTTTTTCAACTGCTTCATCATGGGCATGGTGACGCTCGCGGCGTGCAAGATCGCCAACATCCTCTTCGGCCTGCCGCCGTGGCAGACGATCGTGATTTGCGGCGTGCTCAATGTCGTGTTCGCCGCCCACTCCGGGCTCTGGGGCGTGCTCGTGATCGATATGATCCAGTTCTTCATCAAGATGACGGCGGTCGTGGCGGCGGCGTACTTCAGCCTGAAGGAAGTCGCGCGACTCACCGGCGTCGGCGAGAGCGCCTGGGCCGGCCTCGAGAAACTGGTCGCGCTGCTCGGGCCGCAGCAGGTCAACCTGCGCGGCGGGCAGCCCGTGCTCTCGGCGAGCGACGGCACGGGCCAGCCGATCCTCGACCTGTTGCCGAACTTCGCGCTGGGGGAACTCGCGCTGATGATCTTCATCGTGCCGATCGCGATCGGGTGGTGGGCGAATTGGTATCCGGGTTCCGAGCCGGGCGGCGGCAGCTACATCGCGCAACGCATGCTGGCTTCGAAGTCCGAGAAGGATTCCCTCGGCGGCACGCTGTTCTTCAATTTCGCGCACTATGTGCTACGGCCCTGGCCGTGGATCATCACGGCGCTGTGCTCGATCATCGTGTTTCCGGAATTGAAGGACATCCAGGCGGCGTTCCCGGGCGCGGATCCGAAACTGATCGGCCACGACAGCGCGTTTCCGGCGATGCTGAAATTTCTGCCGGTCGGATTCGTCGGCCTCATGGTCGGCGGCCTGATCGCGGCGAACTCCTCCACGATCCTGACGCACCTCAACTGGGGATCGTCGTACCTCGTGCACGATTTCTACCGGCGCTTCGTGGCGAAGGCGGCGAGCGAAAGCCATTACGTGAACGCGGGCCGCGTCTGCACGGTCGGTCTTTACGTGATCGCGGCGTTTTTGAGCACGATTTTGACGTCGGCGCAGGAGGCGTTCGAGGTGTTGATCTCGATCGGGGCCGGCACGGGACTGCTGTATTTGCTGCGTTGGTTCTGGTGGCGCATCAACGCGTGGTGCGAAATCGTCGCGATGGTGAGTTCGTTCGTCGTATCGGTGGCGGTCTTTGTCCTGCGGAAATCCGGCCATGAATTGCCGTTTGCGCATACGGTGATCGCGTCGGTGGCGTTCACGACCGTGTGCTGGGTGATCGCGGCCTTCGTCACGGCGCCGACGAGCGAGGCGACACTGGTGGCGTTTTACCGCAAGGTGTTTCCCGCGGGTCCGGGTTGGGCGAAGATCCGGATCGCGGCCGGCGTGAGCGAGGCGGAGGCGGCGCAGCGGAGCGACCCGATGGGCCCGGCGACGGTGGCCTGGCTCGCGGGTTGCGCGGCGATCTGGACCTCGCTCTTCGCGATCGGGCAATTCCTCTACGGCCGGATGGCGCTGGCGTGGTTGAACACGGGCATCTTCGTCGTCAGCGCCGCGGTGCTGATCGTGATGGTGAACCGGCTGTGGGCGGAGCCGGAGCGGCGGGCGTGAGCTCGGGGTAGCCCCGTAGCCCGGGGCTGCCGGGGCATTGGCCCGGGAGGTGGGGATATGGCCCGGGCTGAAGGCCCGGGCTACTTCACTCGCGGTCGGGTTCGGACCAGCGGATCCGGGCGACGAAGGTCGAGCCGGTGGCGCCGCGGGCGCGGGCGTCGGCCTTGAAAACGCCCTCGCTGGCGGTGACCCAGGCTTCGGAGTCGGAGATGCGGGCGGCGCCGAAGTTGCCGAGATCGGCCCCGCGTTCGGGGATCACGACCTGCTCGGTGGCGCGCAACACGTGCAGCTTGTCCGGGTCGACGCGGGCCATGAAGAGCGGGGCGCGATGGCGGGCGATGTGGTCGTTGTTGGCGCCGCGGCGCGTGTAGACGAGGAAGAGTCCGCGGGCGTGGGCCAGCCAGTGTTGCTGCGTGTTGTAGCTGCCGAGTTCGGCGCCGTCGTCGAAGACCCAAGGTTTCGGAGTTCCAAAATGGAGACCGTCGGTGCCGGCGGCGACGTAGCCGCGTTCGTCGTTGCGCAAGGTGAGGAAATAGCGGCCGCCGAAACGGATGAGCGACGGTTCGTACAGGCCGCGTTTCACGGGGAGCCGGAGGACATCGCCGTGCCGCACATAGCGGAGTTCGCGTCCGTCGAAGGTGCATTCGGCGACGGTGGTGCTGAACGGTTCCTTCGTGCTGCGGCCGATGTAGAGCGGGACGAGCAGTTTGCCGTCGGGCTGAACGACCCACTGGGAGCAAGCGTTGCGCGCGAAGTTGAATTCGTCGCCGGGCGGCAATTCGAGGCGGCGCCACGGGGTCCACGTTTGCGCGACGGGATCGTGGACGGCGTAGACGGTCTGGTGCGCGCGGGGCACATCCTCGAGCTGTTTGCCGGCGGGACTGTAACGGACCTGGCAGCCGATCGCGAGCAGGCGGCCGGTGGGGGCGTGCCAGCCGGGAGTAACGTCGGCGACGCTGAGGGTGACGCCGTCGGGCTGCGGCTGCCAGTCGAGGGCGGGCGGGAGCACGGGGCCCTGCCACGGCGCGTCGGGCGTCGCGCGCGTCATGACGTGCAGGCCGGAGTAGTAGTCCGATACGCGCAGGTGTTTCTGCAACGTCATGACCAGCGCGGGTTCGCCGCGGCCGCCGGCGGGCGGGATCGCGGCGACGCGCGGATGGAACCAGAGGAATTTGCCGTCGTCGTGGACGAGGGCGGTCTCGACCGCGACCGTGAAGCCGAGTTCGGCGGCCGCGGCGCGGTTGGCGGTGCCGGTGCCGGCCGCGAGCAGGCCGAGCAGGGCGGCCGGGAAAAGAATGCGGCGGGCGGAAGTCATGAGAAAGCGGATACGTCGGTTACTCGGAGCGGGTGCCGGCGAGCTGGACGACGACGTCCCACTTGAAGCGGACGAATTTGTAGAGCGCGTCCTCGAGAATGCGTTCCTGGTCGCTGTGGGCGCCGAAGCCCTTGGCGCCGTCCTCCATGTCGATCATGGGGCCGATGCCGAAGCACTGGATCCCGGCGGAACGGAGGAAGGCCATGTCGGTGGCGCCCGTGCTCATGGTCGGGAGGGTGACGACGCCGTAGTGGCTCTTGATGGCGCGTTCGAGGACCTCGAAGGCCTCGGTGGCGAGACTCGAGGGCGGGGCGCCGGGGCGGCTGTGGCCGGGGGCGCGTTCAATCGCGACGGAGGGGTCGTTGATGACCTGGCGGAGCTGGGCGATGAACTTTTCCATGTCCTCGTCGGGCAGGGCGCGGACATCGAGCGTGGCCTCGGCCTCGGAAGGGATCACGTTCACGCGGTAGCCGGCGTTCATGATCGTCGGGGAAATGGAGGTGCGGAGCGTCGAGTAATAGCGGGGCTGCTGGTCGGCGAGGTACTCCTGGGCGGAGCCGGATTCGTCACCCTTGAGAATCGCGCGGTAGCGGGCGGCTTCCTCGGGCGGGCTGAGGGCGGCGAGACGCTCGAAGAACGCGCGCGTCGTTTCGTTGAGCCGCATGGGGGTTTGCCAATCCGCGACGTTGGCGACGGCGCGGGCGAGACGCACGACGGCGTTGGTGCGGAGGGGCACGGAGCCGTGGCCGGCGACGCCGCGGGCGACGAGGCGGAGGCGGTTGGGAATTTTTTCCGTGGTCTGCACGCTGCCGTATTGGGCTTGGCCGCCGGAGCGGATGATGCTGCCGCCTTCGGCGAGGCAGAACTCGGCGTCGATCGCGGCGAAGTGTTGGCGGACCATGAACTCGATGCCGACCTGGACGGCGCCTTCCTCGCCGGCTTCGGCGAGGAAAATGACATCGCGGTCGAGGGCGACTTGGCTGCGCTTGAGCAGGAGCATGGTCATCAGACCGGCGGCGACGTTGTCTTTGTCGTCGACGGTGCCGCGGCCGTAGATGTGGCCGCCTTCGCGATGGGCGGAGAAGGGCGGGTGTTTCCACTTCTTGGGGTCGACGTTGACGGTGTCGGTGTGCGCCATGATCAGCAGCGGGCGTTTCTTGCCGTTGCCCTTGATGCGGGCGACGACGTTGGGCCGATGCGGTTCGAGGGAGAACACTTGGGTGTCAATGCCCTCGGCCTTGAGCACTTGGACCAGGTAGTCGGCCACCGGGCGCTCGTTGCCCGGCGGATCGCTGGTGTCCATGCGCACGATCGCGGTGAAATGTTTCAGGGTTTCGGCGTCGAGGGCGTTCCAATCGAGCGGCGCGGGCGCGGGCGGTTGGGCGGCGCGCAGGAGCGACGCGAGCAGGAGCAGCAGGGCGAAGGCGGAGGGGAGAGCGAGGCGAGGCATGGGTGAGGTGCGAAGCTGGAATCAGGCCTTTTCCGGCGGGAGGGTGACGGACCAGAGATTGGCGCCGGCGGAATTGTGGTGGGTGACGGTGAGGGCCTTGGAGGCGGCGTCGAGGTGGACGGAGCCGAAGAACTGCAGGCCGGCGGCCGGACCGCCGCCGCCCTTGAAATTCGGAGGCAGGCTGGTGAAGCGCACCTCGGGGCCGAAGGTGGCGTCGAGTTTATTGGGTCCGAAGGTCCCGGCGTGGAGCGGGCCGCTGACGAATTCCCAGAACGGATCGAAGTCGCGGAATTGGGCGCGGTCGGGCGAGTAGTGGTGGGAGGCGGCGTAGTGGACGTCGGCGGTGAGCCAGACGAGATTGCGGACCTTGGCGCGGTGGAGCGTGCGGAGGAGCGAGGCGAACTCGAGTTCGCGGCCGCGGGCGACGCCGGCGTCGTCGTTGGCCGGGCCCTCGAAGTGCTTCGGGCCGTCGCGGATAACGAGGCCGAGGGGCATGTCGCTGCAGATGATTTTCCACGTCGCGCGGGAGGTGATCAGGCGGCGCTCGAGTTCCTCGAGTTGAGCGCGGCCGAGGAAGGCGGTCTCGGCGCCGGCGACGGGTTGGTCGTTGGCGGAGTTGGCGGCGCGGTAGGTGCGGAGATCGAGGAAGAACAGCTCGAGATCGGGTCCGTAGGGGATGACGCGATGGATCGAGTCGGTGGCCTGGCCGCGGATGGGCAGGCAGTCGAAGAAGGCGGCGCGGGCGCGGGCGGTGAGGACGTCGACGTTCTTCTCGGTGTAGCGGGGGTCGTCGAGGATCTCGCCGGGGTACCAGTTGTTCACGACCTCGTGGTCGTCCCACTGCGCGTAGACGGGCACCTCGGCGGCGAAGCGGCGGACGTGTTCGTCGAGCAGATTGTAGAGATGGGCGCCGCGGAACTCGGCCGCGGTTTCGGCGACCTTGGATTTGCCGGGGGCGAGCAGGTTTTTCCACAGCGTGCCGTCGGGCAGTTTCACTTCCGGCAGCAGCGGGTTGTCGGCATAGATCGTGTCGCCGCTGTGGACGAAGAAGTCGGGCGCGACGGCGCGCATGGCGGCGTAGGTGCGCATGCCGCCGCGCGCGGGGTCGATACCCCAGCCTTGGCCGGCGGTGTCGCCGGACCAGACGAAGCGGACATCGCGCGGGGTGGCGGGCACGGTGCGGAAAGAGCCGACGACGGGTTCGGAAACGCGACGGCGGTCGGCGAGATCCTCGAAGCGGACGCGGTAGAAGATGCGTTCGCCGGCGGGCAGGCCGGCGAGGGCGAGCTTGGCGACGCCGTCGCGCGCCGGATCGGCGGCCGGGCCGCGGAAGGTGCGCGCGTCGCGGAACGACTCCACCGTGGCGACCTCGACGACCAGGTCTGCCGCGCGGTCGCAGCGGCTCCAGAGCACGGCGCCGGCGGCGGTGACGTCGCCGGCCATGACGCCGCTGGGCAGCTGCGGGCGGTCGGAGACAACGACGGCGGGCGCGCCGCGGAGAGGGGACCAACGGGCGGTGCCGAGACCGGCGGCGGCGCCGGCGAGCAACCGGTGGAACGTGCGGCGGGAGAGGGGGCGGTGGGGCACGGGTCCGAAGTTGGGCGGCGGCGGCGTGTGCGTCACCTCCGAAGTCGACATGGGTGAAGTGCCGGGCCGGTTTTGCGTTCGCGGCAAAATCCGCCACGGTCGGCCGATGTCTTTGCCGCCGTCTTCTCCTGCCGTTGCGAGTTGGCGTGCGCCGGCGGCGGCGGACCGGGAGGCGGTGCGGCAACGTCCGGACGCAGCGGTGATCGGGCGTCAGCGCTGGAATCGATTGCTCTTCGGCCATTGGGCGGTGGAGCCGGCGGCGGTGCAGGCGACGCTGCCGCCGGGGCTGCACGTGGATACGTTCGGGGGCGCGGCCTACGTGGGCGTGGTGCCGTTCCGCATGGAGCGGGTGCGTCCGGCGTGGCTGCCGGCGGTGCCGTGGCTGTCGTGGTTTTTGGAGTTGAACGTGCGGACCTACGTGCACGATGCCGCGGGCCGGCCGGGCGTGTGGTTCTATTCGCTCGATTGCAACCAGCCGGTCGCGGTGGCGTTGGCGCGGACGTTTTTCCATTTGCCGTACGAGCACGCGACGATGCGGTGCACGCGGACGGGGGGCGTCGGCAATGCGGCAACGTGGGATTATACCTGTGTCCGGCGCGGGGCGGGCGATGCGGCGGCGCGCTTTGCGTGGAGCGCGGGCGGGGCGGCGACCGCGGCGCGGCCGGGCACGTTGGAGTTTTTCCTGGTCGAACGGTACCTGCTCTTTGCGGTGGATGCGCGGCGCCGGCTGTATGCGGGGCGGGTGCACCATGAGCCTTACCGGATCAGCCGGCCGGAGGTGACGGCGTGGTCGGCGCTGCCGGTGGCGCAGGCGGGTTTGGCGGTGGCGGGACCGCCGGGGTCGTGGCTGGCGGCGGAGGCGGTCGACGTGCGGATCTTTCCGCTGCGGCGATTGCCGGCGGCATGAGTCCGCGGGAGCGGGCGCCGCGTATCATGACGATGAATTCATCGCCCAGCGTCGTGGTCGGAGCCGGAATCTCGGGGCTGTTGCTCGCCCGCACGCTGCAGGCGGCAGGGCACGCGGTGATCGTGCTGGAGAAGAGCCGTGGCGTGGGCGGGCGGATGGCGACGAAGCGCGTGGGCGAGACGAGTTTCGACCAAGGGGCGCAGTTTTTCACGGCGCGGACGCCGGCTTTCCAGGCGCTCGCGGAAGCGTGGGGGCGGGCCGGGGTGGCGGGGCCGTGGCCCGGGACGGAGCACCGCCGCTGGATCGGGCAACCGGCGATGACGGCGGTGCCGAAGGCGTTGGCCGCGGGGCTGGAGGTGCGCCGGGAAACCAAGGTCGTGGCGGCAAGTCGGCGCGAGGACGGAGGTTGGGATTTGGAAATCGAGGGCCAAGCGACGCTGGTTGCGGGGCGGTTGCTCATGGCGTGTCCGGTGCCGCAGGCGTTGGCGTTGCTGGCGGCCGGCGGGACGACATTGCCGGAGAATCTCGCGGCGGCGCTGGGCCGGCTGACCTATCATCCGTGCCTGGCGCTGCTGGCGGTGCTCGGCGGGCCGAGTGCGGTGCCGGCCGAAGGGATCGCGCCGGCGGCGGGGCCGTTGCGGTGGGTGGCGGACAACGTGCGCAAAGGCGTGGCGCGCGGCGTGCCCGCGGCGGTGACGCTGCACGCGACGCCGGAGTATTCAGCCAAGCATTACGCGACGCCGGAGGCGGAAGTGGCCGCGGATCTCCTGGCGGCGGCGGCACCCTGGCTCGGGGCGCCGGCGGTCGCCACGGCGCTGCACCGGTGGAAATTCAGCGAGCCGGCGGCGACGCATCCGGAACCGTGCGTGTGGCGGCCGGAGCTGGGCTTGGGATTTGCCGGCGACGCGTTCGGCGGGCCGAAGGTCGAGGGAGCGGCGTTGTCGGGGCTGGCGCTGGCGGCGGCGGCGATCGGCGGGGCGTGAGGGCGGGGAGGACGGACCCGGGCTGAAGGCCCGGGCTACGGCGGTGGTGACCGGGACGTGAGGGCGGGGAGGATAAACCCGGGCTGAAGGCCCGGGCTACTGCGGCGGTTGCGGCTCCGGTTACGGCTGCGGCGCGGGCGTGTCGGCGGCGGGTTTGGCGGGAGCGACGGGAATGTGGGCGGCTTGGCGGAGCAGGGCCTCGCGGGAAATTTTCAGCCGTTGCGCGATGGCCTGGAGCTTGGCGCCTTCTGCGGCGGTCGCGGCGGTGAGCCGCTTGGTGCCGTCGCGGTCCGTCCAGGTCAGATGCAGGACGCGTTGCCGCGAGGCTTTGACTAGGTCGCGCAGGAGAACGAGTTCGTCGGCGGGCAATTCCATGCGCCGAGTTGCCCGGTTCCGGGCGACGGCGTCAAGGCCGGGCCGCAGCGGCAACGGCAACGGTCGCACGGCGGCGTTGCCACACGACGAGGCCGAGGGCGGCGCCGATGAAGATCAGACCGTAGGTGGCGGGTTCGGGCGCGGGCGTGATCTGGCGGTCCCAGCTTTGCCAGACGGTGTCGGCGGCGGCGTTGCCGGTGAAGGTGATCTGGTTCATCGGGGCGGCGTTGCGGACATCGACGGTGCCGCCGGTCCAGTTGGTGGCGTAGAAGAAGTCCACCGTGTGCACCCAGTTGGTGATCGTGAGGGAGGCGCCGGGATCGATGATGAAGGTGGTGGCGTTGAGGATGGAGGCGGAGGAATTGCCGAAATCGAGGATCGAGTTGCCGGTGATGTGCAGCGTGCCGAGCGTGAGCGAGGTGCCGTTGAGGGCGAGGGTGCCGCCGGCGAGGGTGAGGTTGCCGGTGTACGAGATGTTGCTGTTGAAGGTGAGGGAACCGGCGCCTTCCTTGATCAGCGTGCCGGAACCGGTGACGGTGCCGTCGTACGAAGAGGAGCCGCCGTTGGCGCCGACGGTGAGGAAACCGCTCGTGGAAAGATCGATCAGGCCGGTGCCGGCGATGGTGTCGATGCGCTCGCTGAAATTGTTGAGATTGAGGCGGCCGTCGAAGGCGACGGTGACGGCGGCGTCGTCACGGATCTGCTGATACGCGCCGAGGGTGAGCTGGGCGGTGGAGGTGCCGCCGACGCCGTCGCCGATCACGACGCTTGTGCCGCCGACGGCGTTGACCGCGCCGGTCTTGGCGAGTTGGACCGTTCCGTCGTTGACGGCGAGGGCGCCGGTGAAGGTGTTGGCGGCGGTGCCGGTGAGATTGAGGGTGCCGGAACCGTTCTTGACGAGGCTGCCGGTGCCGAGGCCGACGACGCCGGAGAGGGACGTGGTGCCGGCGCCGTCGACGGTGAGGTTTAGGTTTCCGGCGTTCACGGCGCCGGCGAGGGAGAGGGAGCCGGCGTCGCTTTGGATTTCGGAGGCGGCGGAGAGGGTGACGGCGCCGGCGAAGGAGTTGGTGCCGGAGACATTGCGGAGGGCGCCGTTGTTGGAGAGGCCGGTGCCGGCGAGGGAGAGGGTTTCGGCGCCGACGGCGATGTTGTTCTGGAGTTCGAGGGCGGCGCCGGAGGCGACGGTGGTGCCGGCAGCGGTCGAGCCGAGAGCGGAGGCGTTTTGGATGTTGATGGCGCCGGTCGAAATGGTGGTGGCGCCGTCGTAGGTGTTGGTGCCGGAGAGCGTGAGGGTGCCGGCGCCGGTGTTCTTGATGAGGATGAGGTCGTTGGCGCCGTCGGAAATCGTGCCGGAGAAGGTCGTGCTGGCGGCGCCGGAGATGACGAAGTTGACGGCGGCGGCGCCGACGTTGGTCACGGTGCCGGCGCCGCTGAGGGAACCGATCGTTTCCTGGGTGTAGGCGGCGGAGCCGTTGAGGCGGAGGGTGGCGCCGCCGGCGACGGTGACAGCGGCGGAATTATTGATGCCGCCGACATAGGCGGTTTTGGCGATTTCGAAAACGCCGCCGTTGATGGTGACGGCGCCGGAGTGGGTGTTGCTGCCGCTGCCGCCGGTGACGAAGGTGCCGGCGCCGGTCTTGGTGAGGGCGACGGAGCCACCGAGGATGCTGTTGACGGTGGCGGTGCGGCCGGAGGCGACATCGACGGTGGAGCCGCCGACGCGGTTGAAGGTGAGGGTATTGGCGGTGATGGTCGGGGTGCCTTCCTGGAAGGTAAGGTTGCCGACGTTCATGGAAGCGCCGAGCGTGACGGTGTAGGTGCCGGTGGCATCGGTGCCGGCGCTGAAGACGGCGTCGCGGCCGGAGGTCCAATTGGCGGTGGCGACCGTGCCGAGGGCGGAGGTGGACCAATTGGCGGCGCCGGCGGTGTTCCAGTTGCCGGTCGGCGTGACGCCGGCGCCGGCGGTGGCGCCGTTGCGGTCCCAGTAAAGGGTCTGGGCGGAGAGGGAAGGGAGCAGCGTAACCGCGATGAAGATCCAAAGTGCCGCACCGCGGAGCGTCCCCGGCGCAAGGCGGGAGGAGCGAACGAGACGGGAGGCGGGGGAGTTCATGGTGACCCCCTTTGTCTAGGGTTAAGACCCTAGTCGGGTCAACGGTTGACGTAGGGTGTTTCTACGTACGTCGCCGCCCCGGCGAGCGGAGGCGGCGACGTAAACCAAGAGAAGTGTTGCGAGGCGGGTCCGGCCCGCCGGAACGGGATCGATCAGCTCGGGCCCGATATGCTCGCGTTCAGGCCAGGATTTACCGGGGGGGTGGTTTGACTCGAATTGGAATTCGAGGTGTTCGCCGGGTTGGTTTGGGACGCGTTCGTCTGCGTCGGGTTGGACTGCTGTTGGCTGAGGATGGCGTTTACCTGAGCGGCGTTGGTCGGGTTGCTCTGGCCGAGCGAATTGCTCGTGGAGGCCTGCACGAGGGCGGCGGCGACCGTCTGGGTGACAGTCGGACTCGCCGCCTGCACCGTTTGCGACGTGGCCGCGCTGTAGGCGTTGGACATGGCCGCGATGGCGGCTTGGGGGGCGGACTGGTAGACGACCGGATTGGTCGCGACTTGGGTCGAGGCGATGGCGATGGAGGCGACGGCCTGAGGCGCGGCTTGCTGGGCCGCGGGCTGGACGATGATGCGAGCGGCGGTCGTGACGACGCTCATGGCTTGGGTGGGGGAGCCCTGCATCACGGCCAACTGGTTGACGGATTGGACGGCGGCGGCGGCGAGTTGGACGGCGGCGGCGGGATTGGTGGCGAGGGCGCGTTCCGCGGTCGTGACGGCGGCATTGGCGACGTTGGCAATGACGGTGGAATTGCCGGTTGTACCGGCGACCTGGATGGTGGCGGTGGCAAGGGAAGCGGCTTGGGTCGGTGCGGCCCGCTGGGCCTCCGGGGAGACAAAGATGCGGGCGGCCGTCGTGACGACGGATTGGGTTTGCTGGGGTGCCCCGCTCTGGACGGACGTGGCGCGCACACTCTCGACCGCGGCGCCCGCGGCGCTGATGGCAGCCTGGGGATTGGTCGCAAGGAGTTGCTCGGCGGCCGCGACGACTTGGGCGGCGAGTTGGCCGGTGCGCTGGGCGTTGCCGGCGGAGAGCGTGGTGATCGCATTCTGCACGGCTTGGGCATTGCCCGAGAGCAGAGCGGCGCGCAGGGCGGGCGGGAGGGCGGTGACGCCGGAGTTGCCGGCTTGGGCGAAGGCCGGGCCGGCGGCGGCCAGCGCGAGACACAAGAAGACCAAGGACGTGCGGAGCAGGTTCATGCCCCTGGGTTATCGGCGCGAATGCGCCGCAATCGAGCGGGAGTCGGCAGAAAGTCCGGAAATCCGCCCGGAATCCGCCGGACGCCTAGGCCCCGCGCAGGCGTTTCCAGTTTTCGAGGCAGCGCTGGGCGGTTTCGAGTTCGGGGAAACGCGCTCCTTCCTGTTCGAGCAGGTAGAATTCGACGCCGCCGACGGATTCCGCGGCCGCCATGATCTCTTTCCACGGGGCAACGCCTTCGCCGGTGAGGACGCGGTAGGCTTTTTCCTCGGCCTTGGTGCCCGGGGCCCAGTCTTTCACGTGGACGCTGCGGATGCGGCCGGGGTGGGCTTTGATCCAGGCCACGGGGTCGACGCCGGCTTCGAGCGCGGTGCCGACGTCGAGCTGGAGCCCGAATTCGGGCGGCGTCATTTCCGCCATGATGTCCATGATGTGCTTCGGGCCGTCGATGGGTTTCCATTCCATCGCGTGGTTATGGTAACCGGCGCTCAGGCCGTGGGGCTTGAGGATTTCGGAAGCCTTGGCGAAGGCGGCGGAGGTGCGTTTCCAGCCGTCGAGGTCCTTGATGTCGCGGGGCGGGCTGGCGGCGACGATGTGGCGGGAGCCGAGAATCTGGTTCAGCTCGATCGCCTTTGCCCGGCCCTCGTCGGTGATGAGGGAGGTGGCCGGATTGTGGGTGGACCAGCACTTGAGGCCGAGGTCGTCGAGTTGGGTGCGGACGTTTTTGGCGAAAGGAAACGTCCAGTTCATGTAGGGCGAATAGAACTCCACGACCTCGTAGCCCATCTTGGCGACGGCGCGCAGGGTGTCGGGGAGATTGCGCATGAGCTCGGTGCGCACGGAGTAGAGTTCGAGGCCGATCGGCGGATGTTTCTTCGTCGCGGGTGCCGCGGTGGTGGCGGCGCGGGCGAGAATGGGCAGGGTCAACGAGGCGGCGGCCGAAAGGCCGAGAAAGCGGCGACGCGAAACCGGGACAGGGCGGGGTGAAAGCATGGGCAAAGGGGTAGCGGACGAGTTCGGAGTGGAAAGGCAAAAGGCGGCGCCGAAGTGTCGGCCGGCTTTACAGATCGGCGGCGCGACGGGCCGCGGTCGCCACGCCGAGTTCGACGATCGGAGATTTCAAATCACTGAAAAGCAAAACGTTGAGATTCGGCTAGGCCTGAAAGAGCCCGGTTGGCACTTGAGCTGCAGAGTGGGGCGTGGGCCGTCGCTTGGCTGGGCGATTTACCCGAATCCTCCGTCCCGCGCCGTTTCGGCACGCGGACACAACCTCCGTCCGATTCATGAAATCATCAGCCCTCCGTTTCGCCCTGTTGTTTGCCGTCGCCGGTGCGTGGGTATCCCGCGCGAGCGCGACGACGTATCTGTATTCCGGTGACACGTTGCCGACCGTCGGCGCGTATGCCCCGCTGTACACCACGCTTGGGCCGGGGCATCCGACCGGGTCGTATTTCACCGGGACCACGTGGAGCAGCGACGGCGACCTGCTTACCATGAACACGACTGCTGGGCAGGGGATCTGGTTCGGCCGGACAGGTGGCTACGGCGATCCCTCGAACTTCTCGCTGGCCAACACGGCGGAGGGCAATCTCGTGCGCGCGCGGCTGGCACTGGCGCCGAGCGCGACCGAATGGAGCCTGTATTGGTACGACGCGAGCGGCTACGGCTCCTCCTTCTATTTTCTGAACGGCGGTTTCGAGTACTCCACCGCCGCGGGAAGCACGTTCGTGGCGGCGGACATGACGCAATTCCACACCTTCACGTCGTACGTGCTGGCGGGGCAGGTTTCCTACTTTTTCGACAACATGTACCTCGGCGGCGGCGCGGCGATCACGGGGGCGTCGGACTTCCTGCTGATCGGCGACAGTTCCGCCAGCACGCCGACGGGCACGGGATCGATGCGGCTCGATTACCTGCAGATCGACGTCGATCTCGACGGTGCGGCGCCGGTGATCGCGCCGCCGAATCCGGTGCCGGCAACGGCGGCAACGGCGGGGCTGCTCGCCGCGGCCCTGGCGGGACTCGCGGGATGGCGTCGGCGGCGCTGAGCCGCGCCGTTTTCCGGCCTTGCCTCGGGACGGCCGCCGCGAACGGTGGCGGCCGTCGATGCCGACGTACGAATTCCACATCGCGATCGCGCCGGAGGAATTCGTGCGCGTGTACCAAGGGACGGCGTCCGTCATCGTGGTGCGCGCGACCAACGGCCTGCGCGTGCAGTTGCCGGCGGCGATGTTCCG
>JACCDS012316565.1_pt1 | contig 16251 bp, 14 predicted proteins | sample 7446441 | NCBI WGS metagenome assembly JACCDS01 (sample SAMN15323445, study PRJNA562643) | freshwater metagenome | isolation source: river surface water | place: USA:Blue River Watershed | collected 2017-08-17
GGACAAGCTGTTCAAAACATGAACTTGATGATGGGCTGGCAAGAAGACACCGGACTTAAATTAAAAGCAATTGGATTTTAATTGCATTTAAAAGACAAAACAAACAACATGAAATTATTCGACGTATATCCACTTTACCCCATTGAACTTGTGAAAGCGCAAGGCTCAAAAGTATGGGATAAAAATGGAAAAGAATATTTAGACCTTTATGGGGGGCATGCGGTAATATCTATCGGACATTCTCACCCCTATTATGTGGAAAAAATGACTACCCAATTGAAAAATATTGGTTTTTACTCTAACTCCATCATTATTTCTGGACAAGAAGAATTAGCTGAAAAATTAGGACGAATTTCAGGGTATAAGGATTATAACTTATTTCTGACTAATTCAGGTGCTGAATCCAATGAAAATGCACTAAAATTAGCCTCCTTTCATACAGGAAGAAAAAAAGTTGTAGCTTTTAGTCATGCATTCCATGGTAGAACCGCAGGAGCTGTGGCAGTAACTGATAATCCAAGTATTGTAGCACCCGTAAATGATACTTCTCACGTCACATTCTTACCTTTCAATCGAACAGATGAATTAGAAAATACGATAACAGAGGAAACTTGCGCTGTAATTGTAGAAGGAATTCAAGGAGTTGGTGGAATTCAAGTTGCCACAATCGACTTTTTAAAAGCCTTGAGAAAGCGTTGCAATGAAACAGGTGCAATGTTAATCCTAGATTCAGTACAATGTGGTTATGGTAGATCAGGCAAGTTCTTTTCCCATCAATTTGCTGGAATTGATCCAGATATGATGACCACCGCAAAAGGAATGGGCAATGGATTTCCGATAGGTGGAGTTTTGATTTCACCAGAAATCAAAGCGAGTTATGGATTATTAGGAACAACTTTTGGAGGAAATCATTTGGCATGCACAGCTGCGAATGCCGTTTTAGATATTATCGAAAAAGAATCTTTGATTGAGAATGCAGAAAAAATAGGAAATTATTTAATGCATGAATTGAAAAGTATTTCAGGTATTAAAGAATTGAGAGGAAGAGGTTTAATGATCGGAATTGAGCTTGAACAGGCTGTAGGACCTATTAGAGATGCCTTATTAAACAAAGAAAATATTTTCTGTGGTTATGCTGGCAAGCATACACTGCGCCTACTTCCTAGTTTAGGAATTAACCAACAGATAGCAGATCAATTCCTAACAAGTTTAAAGGCTGTATTAAATTAATTGATAATTTACAGCTAGATTATAATAAAGGCTTGCTTTTTCAGCAGAAATGTAATTATTTTGCGTTTCTTTTGACTAGGATTTAGTCTTAAATAAAGTAGAACTAATAAAGTATATAATAAATTTTCAATGGCATTAATTACAAAAATTAGAGAGAAGTCGGGTATTGCTGCTGCAGCGATTGCGATTAGTTTAGTATTGTTTCTTGTAGGTAGTGATATTTTTCAAGGTAAATCATCTTTGTTTGGGGGAAATTCCCAAGAGATAGGTAAGATCGCTGGAGAAAGTATAATGATTACCGATTTTCAAAAGAAAGTGGAGGAAGCGACTGCCAATTACACGGCACAAACTGGAAAAGGACCAGGAGAGCAAGAACAATCTATGATTCGTGATCAAGTTTGGAATCAGTATATTTTAGATATCGCTTACAAAAAAGAGTTTGATGCATTAGGCATTAAAGTTTCAGATGATGAATTAATTGATATGGTTCAAGGGAATAACATTCACCCTTCTGTTCGTCAACAATTCACCAATCCTCAAACTGGTCAATTTGATAAAACATTTGTGATTCAATTTTTGAAAAATTTAAAAACGATGCCTGTTCAACAACAACAAGCATGGGCTAATTTTGAAAAATCAATATCACAAGATAGAATTCGTTCAAAATACGAGAATTTAATTCGTCAATCGACTTACGTTACTCAAGCAGAGGCACAAAAAGAATACCAAACACAAACAGCAAAATTTAATGCTCGATTCCTTTATGTTCCTTTCTTTTCAATTGCTGATACAACTGTAAAAGTAACAGACACTCAATTAGAAGAATATTTAGCTAAGCATAAAGATCAATACAAAGGTGCGAATACTCGTTCCATTCAATATGTAACTTTCCCTGTAATTCCTACTAAACAAGATACGGTAGAGTTTTACAATTCAATTAAAAAATTAGCGAAAGACTTAGCTGTGGCTCCCAACGATTCAGCATTTGCGATGTTGAATTCAGATGTTCGTACTCCCTATTTAGTTTCTTATTCGGAAATTCCAGAGCAAGTGAGAGCCCAATTGGGAACTTTTCAAATTGGAGGAATTTATGGTCCATTCAAAAATGGCTTAACTTATTCTATTTATAAATACGGAGGTGTAAAAAAAGATACATTATTCACAGCTCGTGCTAGCCATATCCTTATTGCGCCAGCTAATAAATCAGATTCAGCTAAAGCGCAAGCAAAATTACGTGCTGAATCAATTTTAAATCAAATCAAAGGAGGTGCTAGTTTTGAAACATTGGCTCAAATGAACGGCATGGATGGCACAGCTCAAAATGGTGGTGATTTAGGCTATTTCAAAAATAACGGTTCAATGGTGAAGCCATTTGAAAATGCGATTTTCGGATTCAATGGAACAGGTTTATTACCCAACGTTGTTGAAACAGACTTTGGATATCATGTAGTAAAAGTAACAGATGCAAAATCAAATACGAGCTATAAATTAGCAGCTATCAATAAAACCATTGCACCTTCTCAATCTACTTTAGATAAAGTTTACACCCAAGCTGATGCATTTGCTAATTCAAATGGAACATTAGCTGCGTTTGAAGTAGCCTTGAAAAAGGACAAAAATTTGATTATGATGCGTGCCAATCGTTTGGCAGAAAATGCGACCAGTATCAATAATTTGAGCAATGCACGTGAAATTGTAAGATGGGCATTTGATGAAAAAACAAATGTTGGAGATGGTTCTCAAAAAGTATTTGAACAAGACAATCAATACATCATTGCTTATTTAAGTTCAAAAACCGAAAAAGACAATGTGAAAGTGGATGATTATCGTGAAGAATTAACTGCTCGCGTAAGAAACGATTTGAAAGGTGAAAAAATCGCTACTAAATTGTCCTCTATCAAAGGTACTCTAGAGCAAATTGCACAAAAATATGGTGCTGGGGCATTAGTAGAGAATGTCGCTGATATTACCTTAGCATCAGGTATGTTGAACACAGCAGGTCCAGATCCAATTGCATTGGGTCGTATTTCAGGTTTGAAAAATGGAAAACGTAGTAAGGTTTTTGTTGGAGAAAATGGAGTATATATTGCTGAGAAAATTTCAAGCGTTGCAGCACCAGCATTAGCTGACTACTCGAACTACAAAAACCAAATTCAAATGATGGGAGTTCAAAGAGCTTCTTTCTATATCAATGAAGCGATTAAAGAGAATGCCAATATTGTAGATAAGCGTTATAAATTCTATTAATATTTCTTAATATTCAACAAGAAAAAGCATTCTGTAAGGAATGCTTTTCTTGTTTATAGTACATTTGTAAAATGAATGTTAATTTAAAGAACTCATATTGGGTATTTTATTTGATCCTTGGATTCCTTTTGATTGGACTAAGTCCTTACATCAAAATGAGATTAGACTTAAGTGAAGACAAAAAATTCACCCTTAGTGAATCAACCATCAAGGTTTTAAACCAATTGGATGGCCCTATAAAAATCACCGTCTATTTAGGAGGTGATCATTTACCTGGGGGATTTAAGCGACTTCATAAATCGACAATTGAGATTCTTGAAGATTTTAAAAAGCACAGTAGTCAAGATATTCTTATTGAACAGGTTGATTTATACAAAGATTACCCAAATGAAAAAGAACGTCAAGCACTAATTTTTGAATTAGATTCACTTGGCATCCCTCCTACCAATATTGTTAACAAAGAAGAAGGCAAATCTATTTCATTATTGGTAGTTCCCGGAATTACAATCGAGAAATCGGATCGATTAGTTGGAGCTTTGTTACTCAAAGGAAATCAACTAAGTACACCTCAAGAAATTTTGAATCAAAGTATTGAAAATTTAGAATATGAAATTATTCAAGCAATCCATTCGATACAAAACCAGAATAGAAAAAAGATTGGTTTTTTTCTGGATTATAGCAAAGTTCCAGCGGTTAAACAATTAGATTTAATCGCTAGTTTACGAAAGCAATACGATTTATACCCTGTTGACTTAAGTCAATCTCCCACATTGGATGGTTTAGATGCATTTTGTATCATTCAGCCCAATAAATCATTTAGTCGGACAGACCAATTTAAAATTGATCAATTTTTAGTAAAAGGAGGAAAAGGTATCCTATTTTTAGATGGAACAAGAGTGGATACCTTACAGAATCAAGGTTTAGTTTTCACAAGAATTGAAACTGGACTAGAAGAAATGTTATTTCATTATGGACTTCGTGTCAACTCGAATCTAGTAAAAGATGCACAATTATGCGGAGCCATTCCACTTCAAGTAGGAAATTTTGGAAATAAACCATCTTTACAATTAATGCCATGGCCTGGATTTCCTTTATTAATGGCAAACCCCAACTTTAGCATCACAAAGAATTTAGATGCCGTTTATGCGAAATTCCCTTCAAGTATTGATACAATAGCGGGCAGTAATCTTAAAAAAACGATTTTATTAAAAACAAGTAATTATACACAATTACAAAATGCCCCTGCTACATTACCTTTTTCATCTTCAGGCAAAGACTTTGATCCAGAAAAATACAAAAGTGGCTCAAAGTCAATCGCATATCTCTTAGAAGGCTCATTTAAGTCCTTATTCAAAAATAGAATTTCTCCCGACGATACACTTTCAAAATATTTCAAGGAAAATACGGACAAAAAAGGCGCATTAATCGTAGTTGGCGATGGAGACATTCCGTTGAATTTCATAGACCCTAATACGAAGGGGCCAATGACCCTAGGATTTGATCCATTTTCAAAGCATACTTTCGCGAATAAGGAATTTATTCTGAATGCGTTTAATTATTTACTTGATGATAATAATAGTTTACTAGCTAGGAATAAAAATATTCGACTTAGACCCTTGGACAAAGGTAAAATTGAGACTGAAAAAAGCTTTTGGCAAGGTTTAAATATAATAGTACCTATCCTTTTTGCGTTATTGTTAAGTTTACTGATAATCCTTTATAGAAAGTATCAATTCAGTAAATAAAACCTTTGGTATAATACCTAAAATATTTTAACTTCAAGGTTTAATTGCAATAATTACTCAAACTAAAGAATCAAATTTAATTCTTCTATACTAATGAAATTTAAAGTAGCCTCGAACGTATTACTAAAGCAAATATCCGCAATCGGTGGTGTGGTAGCTAGTAATCCTATAATTCCCATTCTAGAAAACATTTTAGTAGAATTAGAGGGTAATCAACTTATTTTAACAGCCTCTGATTTACAGACTGTTATGACAACTCGTGTTGAAGTAGATGGCTCTGAGAATGGTTCAATCGCTTTACCAGCTAGGTTATTATTAGAAACATTAAGAAGTTTACCTGAACAGCCTGTTACAATTTCTGCTGACCAAGGTACATTTGGAGCTGAAATTGCTACAGCCAATGGTCGTTTCAAATTAAGTGGTGAAAATCCTATCGACTTCCCTAGAATCCCTGAAGTTAGCAAAAATCAAACTATTTCATTGTCAGCCATGACTTTGGGTGAAGCTATCGCAAATACTTTACTAGCTGTTTCTAATGATGATATGCGACCTGCTATGACGGGTGTTTTGATTCAAATGACGGGAGATCACACTAATTTTGTGGCAACAGACGGACACCGTTTGGTTAGATACAGAAGAAATGACATCAAAACTGATTCTCAAAGTTCTCTGATTTTACCTAAGAAAGCACTTGCATTGTTAAAATCAACACTTCCTTCAGATGACACAGAGGTTAAAGTAGAATTTAGCCAATCGAATGCATTTTTCAGTTTTCAAAGTTTTCAATTGATTTGTCGAATCATTGACGAACGTTTCCCTGAATATGAAAATGCTATTCCAAAACAAAACAATAACATTGTTACCATCAATCGACTGGAATTTTTAAGCTCTGTTAAGCGTATTTCTATTTATTCTAACAAGACCACGCATCAGATAAGATTGAAGCTTACAGCGAACAAATTAACCCTTTCTGCGGAAGATTTAGACTATTCGAATGAAGCCAATGAAGCATTAGCTTGTGAATTTTCAGGAACAGACATGGAGATTGGCTTCAACGCAAAATTAGTATCTGAATTACTAAGTAATTTAAGTGCCAAGTTTGTGGATATTAAATTGAGCGAACCGAATAAAGCAGGATTAATCATTCCTTCCGATCAAGATGAAAATGAAGACATCTTACTTTTGGTAATGCCAGTGATGTTAAATTCATATAATTAATCCAATCATGAAAACAACTTTTTTAACACTCTTTTTTGCGTTGATTATTGCGACAGGGTCTATGGCCCAAGATGCACCTAAAGGTGTTGAATTTTTCAATGGTAGTTTTCGTCAAGCTTTAGCAAAAGCGAAGAAGGAAAATAAATGGATCATGTTTGATGCATATACTACTTGGTGTGGTCCTTGCAAAATTCTAAAATCAAAAGTTTTCCCAGACGCTGAACTAGGAAATTTTATCAATAGTAAATTTATCTCTATTGGAGTGGACATGGAAGCAGGAGAAGGTCCTGCATTGGCCAATATGTATCCTTTAGAAGGTTATCCGACTATTTTCTTTTTGGATGCCAATGGCAAAGTAAAAAAGAAGGTTTTAGGACTGCCGCAAGGTGGGGCAAAGGAATTGCTTGCCATAGCGAAGGCAATTAAATAAGAAACATTTAAAAACAACTTTTATATCCTTTGTGATTCTTCACAAAGGATATTTTTTTATCAAAAAATCCCTATATTGATACAAAAAATATATTTCAATAGTTCTTATGTCAGTATTCTCCTATTTTGCGGATGAACTCCTATCTTTCTTTGGCTTGCATGCTATTTTAGATATCATTCAAACAGGTGATTTTTCCCAATTAAATACTTGGGATGGCATCAAAGCCTTAATATCTCCCATCTTACCTTTTTTACTTCTACTTGAAATTATCCGTGCGATTGTTTATAAAAAATTCAAAATAGATCATTATCGGACTCCATTCCTCATCTTTTTAGGAAACAAAATTATTTCTCGATTTATTTCGATTGCCGCCGTTTCATTTTGTATTGTCACTTTAGAACCGTTTGCTCTTTTACAAATAAATTTAACTTGGTATTGGTTTGTCTATGCCTACATCGTTTGGGAATTCGCCCATTTCATTTATCATTACTTAGCACATAAAGTTCGATTATTTTGGTGTTTACATTCCACACATCATGCACCCATTGATATGAATTTATTCGTATCCAATGCTCATTTCTTCTTAGAAGCACCTTATGCTGATATCATCCGTACAAGTATCTGTATTATAGCAGGCGTCCCTCCTATTTTCTTATTTGCAGTGATGTTCATAGATGGGACTTGGGGAACATTTATTCATGTAGGAGAAAATATCGTTAAGGATGGAAGATTAGGGATTTTAAATAAATTTCTACTTACACCATCTCATCATAGGGTACATCATGCAAAAAACCCATTATACATGGACACTAACTTTTGCAACCTGCTTCCGATCTGGGACAAAGCCTTTGGCACATTTCAAAATGAAAAAGATACTATAAAAATAGAGTATGGCATAACCCGAAACTATAATCCACAAAACTATATTGACGTATATTTTGGCGAAATTATCTTACTCGCAAAAGATATTTACCAAGCACCCGGAATAATGAACAAAGTTAAATACCTATTCATGCCACCTGGTTGGCACCATTCAGGAAATTCAAAAACAGCAAAACAAATCAGGCTCGAATTTTTACAAACAGAAAAACACGAAAAAATTTAAAAGATTGTAAAATCACAACTCAAATAGGATTTAATGAGTGTAATTTTGGCAAAATTAATTTTATTAATCGTGCTAATAAATCCACTAGAAACTCAAATTATAAACGAATTAATCGGCGATCTATCTTCGAATCTACTTGAAAAAGAAGCGCAAGAACATATTTTTTTAGATTGCCTAAACGCATACAAAAAACCCTTTGAATACATCCAGGATAATGAAGAAAATTTAGGTTGGATTACCATTTCGTTGGAAACTGCCAATCAATTCATTGCCTCATCAATACCTGCACTTACGATCTGTCATTGCTTGACAACCCGCTTAAATTCTTTTTTTGTTAAAGGATTTGAATTAGATTATATTCATCTTCAAATCAAACAAAAAATTCAACACAAACGTTTTCCAGAAATAGATAAATACTACAAAACTGTAAAAGCGAATGACAAAAAGAAATATTCAGCCCATTCATTTGAGAAATACAAGGCATGGCTTGCAAAGCAAATCATCAAAATAAACCCGGAACTTTCCGCCGTCTATTTTGATGATCATTTCAATGATAACTTATATTTATGTTTGGTTAGCAAAGAAAAAATTGCAAGAATTTTAGCTAATTGCAGATTATTAGGAATTCATATCAAGTCCATATAGCCATGAAACTCATTTTTATTAATTGCTTTCTTTTGTTGAGCACCTTTCTAGAAGCGCAAAATAACATTGGGGGAAAGAGAGATCGTCAGGGCTGCCTAGGTGCTGCAGGTTATCAATGGAGTATCTTATCAAAGAATTGCATTCGACCTTTTGAATTAAGAACTCAATTAGCGAATGTTTCTCGAACTTTTAACTGCGGAATATTATTCTCAAAAGACAAAAAAACAGCCGAAATATTCAGTAAAGAAGGGAATTTCATCCTACTTTCTCAAAACAAAAAAAACGATTTTTATCTTTCTGAAAACGGATGGGTTTTAGAAAAAAATAAAAATCGTTGGCTGGTAAAATCGAAAAACAAAGCAATTATTTACCAATAATTAACGTAAATCATTTACTTCCACACCTGGGAAAGCCTTTTTGTCAAAACTAAAGTATTTATCATCAACACCGGCATTGGCGGTTAGTTTGGTTACTTTAAAGTTTTGCTTCTTCCCTGTTTTATTAATGATTGTCCACTCTTTTACAGATGAGTCAGACTTATTAATTTTGATATTAATCTTTTGAACCTGTGCTGTTTTGGCGTTAGGCGCCAATTCCACCACAGCGGTTGTACCAGCATCAGAAACAAGCGTCATTTTGTATGCTTTTTTATCAAAAGAATAAATTTTAGCAGGACTCAAATCGCTTTCACTTGCATCAAAATTAGAAATATTCACTTCATTTATTTCCTTGATATAAGTTGAAACTTCTTTCCCGTTATTAAAGATCTCTTGGCCAGACGTTTTCAAACGGAATTTATTTCCTTTAACAGTAATAGAACCCGTCATGGTAGCCCCTCCTCCTTCCGTTTGATAGCTAAAATTGGCAGCAAAAGAAACCATCGATTTATATTTTTTTTGCATTCCATCTATATAAGAAAGCGCTTTACTAGCTTGTGCATTTGCCAATTGAGAAACGAATAAAACAAGGATAATAAATGTGTACTTTTTCATCTTTTTAAATTATAAATTTCTTAGTAATTCTTCTAAACTTGCATCGTCTTTAACTAAAACTTCTCTTGCCTTTGATCCACCAAACGGCCCTACAATTCCTGCAGCTTCTAATTGATCAATTAATCTTCCAGCACGGTTATAACCCAATTTTAATTTTCTTTGAATCAAGGAAGTGGATCCTTGTTGATGCATAACAATCAATCGCGCGGCTTCATCAAAATATTGATCTCTGTTATTTGGATCAAAGTCACTTCTTTCTTGCCCTCCTACCTCATCCGAATCAGCCTCTGGTAATAAATAAGCAGATTGATATCCTTGTTGGTTTCCAATAAAATCGCAGATATCTTCAACCTCTGGAGTATCTACAAAAGCACATTGTAAACGAATGACTTCCGATCCCATAGAAAGTAGCATATCGCCCATTCCAACTAATTGATCAGCTCCACCCGCATCCAAAATAGTTCTAGAATCTATTTTAGACATAACTTTAAACGATAAACGCGCAGGGAAATTAGCTTTAATTGTACCTGTGATGACATTCACACTTGGTCGTTGAGTTGCCACAACCAAGTGAATTCCAATCGCTCTAGCTAATTGTGCCAAACGCGCAATAGGATGTTCTACCTCTTTACCAGCTGTCAACATCAAATCTGCCAACTCATCTATCACCAAAACAATATAAGGCATAAAATCATGCTTATTGGGGTCAAGTCGACGATTAATAAATTTCTGATTGTATTCTTTTAAATTTCTACATCCAGCATCTTTCAATTTATCATAGCGCAAATCCATCTCCTTACACAAGGAATTCAATGTATTCACCACTTTTTTGGTATCAGTAATGATAGCCTCTTCTGAATCTGGTAAACAAGCTAAAAAGTGTCTTTCTAATTTGTTAAATAAAGAAAGTTCTACTTTTTTAGGATCCACTAATACGAACTTCAATGTAGCTGGATGCTTTTTATAAATCAAAGATGTTAAAAGCATATTCAAACCTACCGATTTACCCTGGCCTGTCGCACCTGCCATTAATAAATGGGGCATTTTAGCTAAGTCGGCTACAAATATTTCATTAGAAATATTTTTACCCAAAGTAATCGGAAGATCAAAATTACATTTTTGGAATTTCTCAGAACCTATAACAGCCCTAACAGGCACCATTTCACGGTTTTTATTCGCTACCTCTATACCAATAGTACCTTTTCCGGGCATTTGTCCAATGATACGAACACCCATAGCCGCCAAAGAAAGTGACAAATCATCTTCCAAAGAGGTAATTTTACTTACTCGAACTCCTGCTTTAGGAACAATTTCATAAAGAGTGACTGTTGGCCCAATGGTTGCTTCGATTTTTTGAATACCTATGCCATAGTTCAATAATGTTTCAACAATTTTCTCCTTATTTTCCTTCAACTCATCCATGGTTACCTGCGTAGTCTGATTTTTCTGATCATACTCTTTCAATAAATCCAAGGTTGGGAATTTGTACTTGGGCAAATCGGCGGTAGGATCATAAAGTCCTAATTTGGCAACTAAATCATTGGCTGTAATTTCACCACTTGAAGCAGGTAATTCTTCAACACTTTCATCAGCTGCACTCGCTTCCTCAGCAACTTTATAGGTAAAAGGCATTTCCTCAGAAGGTTCTATTTCAGGAACCATTTGAACGTCTTCCTCCGAAATTGATATGGGGGTTATTAACTCAATTTCCTCAACATTGTCTTCCGTTTTTTTCTCAGGTGGCAAATGAGGTCTAAAAGTTGACTCATCATCATTATCTTCACGAATGGAAATATCATCTTCCTCAAAATCCTCTTCAAATTCTCCTTCAATTTCTCCTGACTTTAGATCGTCATTCAAAACACCGAGATTCGGTTTATTCAATCTCGACTTTGGTCTTGGGTTCAATTGATAGAAAATAACAATAAAGACAGCACCGAAGAATAAGATAACAAACACAGAAAGGTAGCCCACCAATTGTTGTAACTTTTCATTTAAAAAATAGCCAAAGCCTCCACCTAGTGAATGAGGTAAATCAAATTGATATACAAAAAAACCGATGAGTAGACTTCCCCAAACGACATAAAATAAAACCTGCCAAGTTAAATCCCGTATTGAAAAAAGCTCTTTTTTAAAAGCTAGGCGGATAGCAGAAAGAAAAAACAAAGGAATTAACAAAAACGAAGAAACACCGAACGTTTTAAATAAAAAAAAGTGAGCAACCTTCGCACCAAATAATCCAGCAAAATTATTGACAGGAATATCACTACCATCAATAACATCCAAAGGCCCTAATTCTACCTCACTTTGATCAGATACACCTGTAAATAAACTTGAGCCAAACGATAAGAGCAACAATAAACCTACAATAAAAAGAAAACCAGCAAAAATGAATTTTCCTTGATCGGAACGCAACTGCTTTTTAGCAATTATTTCCTCTTGTTCCTCAAAATTCAGTTGGAGCGCTGAAGGTTTACTTGAAATCTGTTTTGCCATTTAGAGAACACTAATTTAAAAGGTTTAAATTACTAAATTTTGGAACGATTTACAAAAGAAATTAGAGTCCCCTCTTTAAAATTTCCTGATTAATTTCTTTAATCAAACCTGGACCTTCATAAATAAATCCAGTATAAATCTGAACCAAGCATGCACCTGCTTTTAATTTGTCAATGGCATCTTGAGCTGAATGGATTCCACCTACACCGATGATGGGAATCTTACCATTTGACTTATTGGATAAATAAGAAATCACCTCCGTAGAACGTTTATTCAAAGGCTTACCACTCAAGCCGCCTGCTTCCTTACTTAATTCTTTTGGAGAACTTAATCCCTCACGAGATAATGTTGTATTAGTAGCAATAATTCCGGCCAATTTTGTATCGAAAACAATCTCAATGACATCATCCAATTGCTCTTCACTTAAATCTGGAGCTATTTTTAATAAAATAGGCTTAGGATTAGGCTTTGCATGATTCAACTCTTGTAATCCAGACAATAATTTTTTCAATGGTTCCTTCTCTTGAAGTTCTCTTAAATTCGGTGTATTCGGAGAACTGACATTGACAACAAAATAATCGACCCAATCAAATAAAGTTTCAAAACCGACTTGATAATCTTCATCTGCTAATTCATTCGGTGTTATTTTATTCTTTCCCAAATTCCCACCAACAATTACCGTTGATTTTCTAGCCTTCAGGCGATTTTTCATCGCCTCTAGACCTTGGTTATTAAAACCCATTCGGTTGATGATTGCTTCATCTTCTGTCAATCGAAATAATCTAGGGTGAGGATTCCCATCTTGAGCTTTAGGGGTAACCGTACCAACCTCAATAAATCCAAATCCCAATTCCGCAAATTCATCAATCAATAAAGCATTTTTGTCAAATCCAGCAGCCAAACCTACAGGATTAGGAAACTTGATACCAAAAATTTCTCTTTCTAATTTTGGATGACTAAATCCATAAATAGCGTGAAAAATTGATTTAACGAATGGTACTTTCATCATTAGTCGAATACTCGTTGCTACTATTTCATGTGCCTTTTCTGGATTGAATAAAAAAAGTAACGGTTTGACTATTAATTGATAAAACATAAAAATGGAATTGTCATTGAAAAATTAAAATTACAAAAATCGATGAAGATACTTGGAATATGTCAAGGAATAAATGCAAAATAATTAGTCAAAATAAAAATAATCCAAATATCAGGTGGTCAATTAAAAAATACTTCTAATTTTAAACATCCTTCAGGGAAATCAAGCATTTAAAAACTAGAGCCTATGTTAAGTCGTGTTGCCAATTCCATTTATTGGATGAATAGATACATCGAGAGAGCCGATAATTATGCGCGTTTCATTTCGGTGAATTTTAATCTTGCCTTAGATTTACCTCCAAATGTCCCTGAACAATGGGAACCATTGATTGTAGCAACAGCGGATCATTACAATTTTTTTGAACATTACTCATCTGCCAATCGAGAGAATGTATTGCATTACATGACATTTGATATTAAAAATCCTAACTCAATCCTTTCTTGTTTATACAGCGCAAGAGAAAATGCAAGGACCATCAGAGAGAGTATTTCCAAAGAAATGTGGGAATATGTCAATCAAATTTATTGGAAGGTAAAAGATCGAGTGGAAGGAAGCAAAAATTGGGAAATATCTAGATACCAAGGTTTTTTAGAAGAAATTAAATCTGGAAGTCAATTATTTTACGGAATTGTAGACTCTACGATTACGAGAGGGGAAGGATGGCATTTTGGGCAATTAGGTAAACTTTTAGAACGAGCAGACAAAACCACTCGATTCTTAGATGTTAAATATTTCACTTTATTACCAGATGTAGATGCGATTGGGTCACCTTTAGATCTTCTATTATGGTCTGCTGTTCTAAAATCAGTTTCTGCTTATAATATGTTTAGACAACAATACAAGGGAATTAACCCATCATTTATTGTTGAATTTTTAATCTTGGATAAAAATTTTCCAAGGTCTGTGGTGCATTGTTTGAAAGATGCCGAATTATCCCTTTATGCAATTTCAGGAACTTCTTTAGAAGTTGGTTTTTCAAATTTGGCAGAAAAAAAACTATCAAAATTATTATCAGAAGTTGAATTCACTGAAATTGACGATATTTTATCTACAGGTTTACATCAATTTTTAGATAATTTTCAGTTAAAAAACAACGAAATAGGTCAATCCATTTTTAATACTTATTTTGATCTTAAGCCTGTCAATTAAAGCCATCAATTAAAATATTAATTGTAATTTCGTCCACATTTTAACTGTCCATAATGACTTTTTGCTTAGGTATTAATGTAAAAGAAGGTTTAATCGCTATCGCTGATACACGAATCACGGCAGGTAGTGAAATGTATTCAAACAAGAAAATATCGATCCATGAAATAAAAAATCATAGTTTATTCATTATGTCTGCTGGACTAAGATCTGTGCGTGATAAGGCAATTACCTATTTTAATCATAGCATTGACCAAGAAGAAGAAACCTATGATTATATGTTTGAAGCAGCTACGACCTTCGGAAATATGTTGAAAAAAGTAGCGGCTGAAGACCGGGAAACATTAGAAAAAGAAGGATATCAATTCAATTTACATGCCATCATTGGAGGACAAATGCCAAAAGATAAGGAACATAAATTGTTTTTGGTTTTTCCTGAAGGGAATTGGATTGAAATCAATGAAGGATTAAAATATCAGATCATTGGTAATTCTAACTATGGCAAACCTTTGTTAAATAGAAATTTAACTTTTGACACCTCTTTGAAAGAGGCGTTAAAAATGGGATTCCTTTCTTTTGATGCAACTCAAGTAAGTACCAATGATGTTGATTTCCCAATTGATGTTGTTGTTTACGAAAAAGACAGTTTTAAAGCTAAAGAAATAAGACTTCATAAAGAGGATATGCAACAGATTTCTGATGAATGGAATTTGGCCCTAAGAAAATCACTTGAAAAAATTGATGAAGGCTGGATGAAAAATCTTGTTTCTTTATCCAAATAGTAACCATGATCGCTAAAATAAAGCATAAATTAAAATATACGTATTCTTCTCCTGTAGTTTTAGATCCACATACGATTTATCTACATCCGAGAAAAAGTGCCTTATTAACTATATTAGATTATTCCTTAGCCATCAATCCAAGGCCTGTTCAAGTTTCAAAAAATCTCGATCCGGAAGGAAACATTCAAAATATTTTATTTTTTAAAGATGCCACGGAGGAGTTGACTATTACCATGAATGCTGAGGTAGAAACAACGGAATTCAATCCATTCGATTTTGTATATTTCCCATTTGAAAGCAAATTATTACCCATTACCTATACGAAATCCTACCAAAAAACGCTAAGTCCCTATTTAGGGCTAGAAGGAGTTAGTACTATAGTAGAGCAGGTTGCTCGACAAATTGGTTCTGAAGTTCAATGGAAAACTTCAGAATTTCTTATGGCCTTAAATGAATTTATTTACAAAAATTTTGCCTACGAAATTCGAGAAGAAGGACCACCTAATTCGCCTGAATTTACATTAATCAATAGAAAAGGAAGTTGTAGAGATTATGCCGTATTATTTTCTGCATTATGCCGCGCACTTGGTTTAGCTACTAGATTTGTAAGTGGATATTACATTGGGATTGCCCCAGTCGATGTACCGAATCAAAGCCATTATTTACATGCTTGGGTAGAAGTTTATCTACCTGGTGGAGGTTGGCGAGGTTATGATCCTACACAACATGAAGTTGTATCTGGCAACCATATCCCATTAGCTGCTTCGTGTTTAGCAGAAGAAATCACACCTGTTTTTGGTTCCTATCGAGGAAATGCCTTGTCTCAATTGGTTACGGAGGTATTTATTCAGAGAAACTAGGGAGTTAGATAGTAGTAACTAAACACCTCCTTGTTATAATATGAGCCTTCTTTTTAGTTAATTCAATCCGAAATATTTGAAAAAATCAATTAATTGATTAAAGAAATCAGTTCGGATATAGGAAATCACATTTCCTTTTTTTAAGGGGAAATGCGTCCCCTTACCCCCTGCAATTTACGCTTAAAAAAGTTCAAGAGTTTGATAAAATGATCAGTTTAATACTTCATTACAATAAGTCCTGATTATTTGATTTTGATTA
>JACCDS011525775.1_pt1 | contig 16247 bp, 16 predicted proteins | sample 7446441 | NCBI WGS metagenome assembly JACCDS01 (sample SAMN15323445, study PRJNA562643) | freshwater metagenome | isolation source: river surface water | place: USA:Blue River Watershed | collected 2017-08-17
CCACGCGGTCATGCAGCCGCGAGCGGCGGCCCTGCCAGAACTCGATCCATTCCGGCACCAGCCGGTAGCCTCCCCAGTGTTCGGGGCGCGGCGGATGCTCACCGTATTTCGCTTCGGCGTCATGGAACTGCTGCTCCAGCTGTTCGCGACTGCCGATCGGACGGCTCTGCGCCGACGCATGTGCGCCAATGCGGCTCTTCAGCGGGCGGATCGCATAGTAGGCATCGCTCTCTGCGACATCGACCCGTTCGACGCGGCCCTCGATGCGCACCTGCCGCTCCAGTTCGTGCCAGTGAAAGCTCAGTGCGGCGTGCGGGTTCTGCAGCAGGTCGTCGCCCTTGCGGCTCTGGTAGTTCGTGTAGAAGGTGAAGCCGCGCTCGTCGACGTCCTTCAGCAGCACGATGCGCAATGATGGCTTGCCGTCGCTGCCGACGGTTGCCAGCCCCATCGCGTTCGGCTCGTGCAGCTGCGTCTCGAGCGCCTGCTGGAACCAGTGGCCGAACTGCCGGATCGGGTCGGCATCGACGTCGTGTTCGGAAAGCGTTGCATGGCTATAGTCGCGCCGCAGGTCGGCGATGGGCGGGGTCTTGTGCATGGTCATCGTGGAATCGTTAGTGGAAAGTCTTCAATGCGCGGCGCGCCGCGACGGGAATGCCGCAAGCGATGATCGCGCCCAATCCCCAGAATACGGCAAACAGGCCCAGCGTGGCACCGGCGGCGCCGAAGGCCAGCGGCAGCGATACCGACGACAGGTTGCCAATGCTGGCACGGATCGCGATCGCCTCGGCGCCGCGTCCGGGTGGCGCGCCCACGTGCAGCAGCGCGAGCACGTTCGGCTGGCCGCTGCCCAGCGCGAGGCCGAGCGCGAAGGCGGTGGCAGCCATGGCCAGCGGCTGCTGCATGAACGGCAGCAGCGCATAGCAGAGTGCGGCCGCGCAAAGGGCACCGGTTAGCACCTGCCATTCATGAAAGCGGCGCACGATCCCCGGCATCGCGAGCCGAACCGCGAAGGTCGCAGCCGAGAATGACGCGAGGATCAAGCCGATCGTCGATGCCGAGAAACCGAGCTGCGTGCCGTGGATCGGCGTGACAAAGGTGAACAGGTCCCACGCGGCCGCCAGCAGGATGCCGACGAAATACACACCGCGCAGCTCGCGGTCGCGCAGTAGCTGGAGCGGGCTGCCGCGCTGTTGGGCACCCGCGGCCGGCTGCACCGGCAGTTCGCGCAGCGCGCGGCCCGACGCGATGGCAAAGGCCAGCAGCGTGAACACGCCGCACGCGCCGAAGGCGGCTGCGTGGCCGACATGGTCGATCGTGAAGCCCGCGATCAGCGGGCCAAGGAAGGCCGACACGGAAAACCCGACCGACAGTTTGCTGAAGCCGGCTGCCTTCTGGTCGGGTGCAGCCAGCGTGCCGACTGCGTGCTGCGCGGCGATGAAGATGGCCATGAAGCCGGTGCCGATCAGGATCGCCGCCACATACAGCGCGGCGATGGTCTTCACCGTGGCTGCTACCACGACCCCGAGCGAGGCGACCACGCAGCCAGCCATCAATGGCCGGCGCACACCGCCGCGATCGATCACGCGGCCCATTGGTACGGCGAGCAGCATCGGGAATACGGCAAACAGCGCGATCAGGGTGCCGACGGTGAATTCGGACGCTTGCAGCGATAGCGCATACAGCGAGGTCGTCACGCGCGCCGCGCCGAGCGCGACATGCGCGGCGACGGCAACGGAGATCAGCGACAGCAGCGGCGACAGGCGAAGCACGGGTGTGACGAGAGTGAAAGACGGGGCGGTGTGAAACTGACCATAGTGTGAGTTTAAGCCGGGCGAGCGCTTTGCGTCCGTTAAAATGCGTGGATGGCCAGCGTACTACCTACAGCAATTTCGGCGGCTGACGCCGCATCGTCCGACATCGACTTCGAGCGCCGCTTCGGTGGCATCGCACGCCTGTACGGGCCGTCCGCGCTGGCGGCCTTCCGTGTGGCGCGTATCTGCGTGATCGGCGTCGGCGGTGTCAGTTCGTGGGCAGTCGAGGCGCTTGCGCGCACCGCGATCGGCCACATCACGATGGTCGACCTTGATCATCTGGCCGAGTCCAATGTGAATCGCCAGATCCACGCACTGACCGACACGCTCGGGCAGGCTAAGGTCGCCGCACTGGCCGACCGCATCGCGCAGATCAATCCGTCGTGCGCGGTCACCTGCATCGAGGACTTCATCGACGCCGGCAATGTCGCCGCGCTGGTACCGCCGGGACGCTACGACTTCGTGATCGACGCGATCGACGACGCCCGCGCCAAGACGGCCCTGATCGTGCATTGCCATGCGCAGCAGATACCGCTGCTGACGATCGGCAGCGCGGGCGGACAGACCGATCCGACGCGCATCGCCGTCGCTGACCTTGCGCGAACCGAGCAGGAGCCGCTGCTCAAGCGCGTGCGCAAGAACCTGCGGCTGCGCCATGGCTTCCCGCGCGGCGCGAAGAGCAAGTTCGGCATTGATGCGGTGTATTCGATGGAGCCCTTGCGTCACCCCGAGGTCTGCGCGACCGATGCGGAGGACGCGAGCGAGCCTGACGAATCGGCCCCCGGTGTCACCGGCCTGAACTGTGCCGGCTATGGTTCGGCGATGGTGGTGACGGCCAGCTTCGGGCTGGTGGCCGCTGCTCACGTGCTGCGCAAGATCGCTGAAGCGACCTCGGACTGAGCGCTGCGCGGCAGACCGCCGGTACTTCAGGCCGGCACCTCGGGCCAGCACTTCAGGCCAGCACCTTCTCCATGATCGGCGAGTAGATCACGCCGCTTTTCACCTGCACCGACTGGATCAGCATGATCTTGCCTACCCGCCACGGGATACCCGGCGCGAAGGGTTCGTTCAGGCTGTTGGCATCGCGCGCGAGCGTCACATGCGGCCTGAATTCTCCTTCCGGTTTGATCTGCACCTGAGCCTCGCTCAGCTCGTGCATCAGCGACCGCTGCAAATGCAGCAGCGGCGGCGGTGCTTCCGACGGGCCGGCCCAGGCGATGCGTGGCTTACTGAAATAACCGTAGCGGTCGATGCCCAGCGTGAAGCTTTGGCCGGGCAGCTTGTCGAGCAGGTTGGCCAGCGCCGGCAACCGTGATTTGGCCTGACTGCCAAGGAAGGCCAGCGTCATGTGCAAGTGATCCGGACTGACTTTTCGGCCGATGACTGACTCTTGCAGTCGCTTCAGGTGGGCGCGTGTGGTCTCGTCCGGCCACAGCGCATAAAACAGTCTGACGTGATCGTTCATGCGGTTTTGCTGATTTGTAACTCTTCGCACCTTAGGTAATTGCCTTTGCTTGCATAAACCATGGTGTTGCATGGCTTCCATCACAGAACTTTGTAGCAAGGTGCGTCCGGATTGAATTTTCACCGCCAATCGAACTCTTCTGACTCTGAAAAATTGCCTTGAATCAAATTCATCGGAAATTAATCTACCTGTTGGTTAGTAAATACTTTCATTAAAATATATATTTTTCAATAATTAGTTGGAAAATCTGTATGAAAAATAGTATGTTTGCACTATTCCGCTTTTTGCCGTAAGGCATAACACTGCGCTCAATGACAAATAAGCAACATTGTCAGGACGTTCGGTTAACGTGTGTTTGATGCAACGCCGAACGGGCAAAAAGTCCGACAGCCGGTTCTCTCCGGAACTTTCTGTCCTTGCGCGCGGGCTGTCCTGCGTAATTTTTACTCAAGGAGTTTTCAATGAACGCACTGAAACAAAAACTGAAAGCATTCCTGGCCGACGAGCAAGGCGCAACGGCGGTCGAATATGGCCTGTTCGTGGCGGCGATCGCGGCGGTGATTGTCGCAATCGTCGTCACGCTTGGCGGCAACATCAACACCGCATTCACGAATGTGAACACGGAGCTGCAGAAAGCGACTGGCGGCGGTGGTGGCGGCACGACCACGACGACCAACGGAGGTTAATGCCTTCGCTCGTCGCGGTGCGAAACGAGCCCCCCGCAGGGCTTGTTTCGCCAACCGGACAACGCGGCGCGCGGTTTGGCATGGCGAGCGCGCCCGCCGGAATCTTAAGGCAGCCTGCCACGAATTCTTCAAAAAAATGATCGAGCCCACCCAACTCAGCACAGGCATGACCGCGATGGTCGTCACCCTGGCCATGGCGGCCTGGAGCGATTGGACGCGCTGGCGCGTGCCGAACCGCTTGCTGGGGGTGAGTGCGGCGACAGCACTCCTGCTGGCACTGGTGGCTCCGCTGGGCGTAGATGCCGGCGATTGCCTGCTTGGTGGTCTGACCGGGCTGGCGCTTTTCCTTCCGCATTACCTGATGCGCGGCATGGCCGCAGGCGACGTGAAATTACTGGCCGTGGTGGGTATGTACACCGGGCCTTGGATGGTGCTGGAAATTGCCCTGGTCACAATGCTGGTTGGCGGCGTATGGGCTGTCGCCGTGCTGGTACTGCGGAAAAGGGCAAGTGCGACACAGGTAGCGTACCCGAAACGACGGGCGGCCGGATCGTCTCAGCGCGCGCACGCCAGGCAGCGATACCGAGCCATACCTTACGGCGTGGCGATGGCGATCGGTGCGCTGTTTGTCATGACCATGTAAGCGCAGCCTGATAGCCAATGAGTCGCTGAAGCCGAACAGAATTCTTAATCTAAATCGCGGGGGCGCAGATGACGATGAAGACCGGGGGCCGACACGGCCTGGACAACGAGCCAGGTGCAGCGGACGCGTCGCTCACACCCCTCCTGAGTTTCCTGATAACGCCTGCCTCGTCGGCCCCGATACCGTGGGCCTGCTCTCCCGATGTGATGTCTGTTAATTCCTGGCCGAGCCTGTGGGCGAACCCGGCAGATCATCGATCATGAAAGCAAAAAGATCAGCGATGCCAATACCGAATAAACACGTCAACGCCGCCCCGCAGCAGCGGGTAGTCCGGGAGGGAAGATGAAAAACACACGGGCCTTGATCGTACTGGCCGTTGCCTTGCTGGCTGGCGTCGGTGCCGTGCTGCTGGCATTCCGCTGGTTAAGCAACCAGTCGAGCAGCAATGTCTCGCGCGTGGCTGTGGCCGCCGTCGAGATCAACCTCGGACAGCGCATCGCTTCGGACATGGTGAAACTGGTCGACTGGCCGTCGGACAGTGTGCCGGTGGGTTCAATCAGCGAGGCCGGCACGCTCGACGGCCGCGTCGCGCGCAGCGGGATGCAGCGCGGTGAGCCCATCCTAGAGGCCAAGTTGGCGCCGAAGGGTACGCAGGGCGGCCTCTCCGCAGTGATCGGCGAAGGTCGTCGGGCGATCACGGTGCGCGTGAATGACGTGATCGGCGTGGCAGGCTTCGCCTTGCCTGGCAATTACGTCGACATCATCGTCAACACCCACCGTGACCGCGAATCCGGCGGCAACCGCGACCAGGCAATCTCGAAGATCGTGCTCGAGAAGATCATGGTGCTCGCTGTCGCGCAGGAAGTCAGCCGAGATGAAACCAAGCCGCGCGTGGTGAATGCCGTCACGCTCGAAGTCACGCCCGAACAGGCGGAAAAGATTGATCTCGCACGCAGTGTCGGCACGCTGTCGCTGGTGCTGCGCAACCAGATCGATCCAGGCGATGTGACAACAGTGGGCGTGACCAAAGAAACTTTGTTGCAGAACGAAGGGCAGGCCGTGGCTGTCGCGGTCGCCCAGCCGGCGCCGGCGCCGAAGCCAAAAGCGGCCGCCAAGTCGACTGGCGCTCGCAAGGCGGTGAACAATCGTCCTGCGTCCAAGCCGCCGGTGGTCAGTCAGGACAGCGGTGACGCCCCGATCTGCGTCGGCGTCATCAACGGATTGCGCGGTTCGCGCGAGTGCTACTGAAACGCTCCGGAAAATAAAAACAAAGGGAAAACGACATGAACAAGCCGATGGTACCGAGCGGGAAGGAAACGTTTCGGCAGGCGTTGCAGCTGTCCTTGAGCACACTCGCGCTAGCCTGCGGCTGCGCCAGCGCACAGCAGGTCGTCCCCGCGCAAGGCGGCGAGGGACGGCAGACGATGATCCCGAACATGAACTGCAATGGCGAAGTCGCGCTGCCGGCGAAGATCGACGTGCCGATCGGGAAATCGACCTTGCTGAAGTTGCCGGAGCCGGCGATCAATCGTTCGCTCGGCAACCCCAATGTGGCGCAGGCCATGCTGGTGTCGCCGGACACGCTGTACCTGCTCGGCGTGTCGGTCGGCACCACCAACATGATCGTGCAGGGCAAGAGCCGTCGCTGCAGCGTGATCGACGTCGCGGTGACGATGGACGCGGCGGGACTGGCCAATACGCTGCGCGATCTGCTGCCGGACGAGAAGGATATTCGCGTGACCGCAGCCGCCGACAGTCTGGTGCTGTCGGGCACGGTATCGGATGCGCTCGCCGTGCAGCGGGCTTACGAACTGGCGTTGGCTTATGTGCGCCGGCCCGCAGTGATGAGTGCCGCCGCGCAGCAGGAAGGGATGGCCAACACCAGCAGCAGCCAGACACAGGCGTCGACCAACCTGCAGCTGCAACAGCAGCGCATCGTCAACATGCTGACCGTGTCCGCCGCGCAGCAGGTGATGCTGGAGGTGAAGATTGCCGAAGTGTCGAAGACACTGATCGACAAGCTTGGCGCCCGCCTCAACGGTTCACTGTCCGGCGGCATGTGGAGTTACCAACTACTGAGCAATTTCCTTAGTGGCACACTGGGTGGCACCGTCGGCGCCACGCGTTCGGCGACGACCGGCATCACGCTGGAAGCCGAGAAGCGCGATGGCCTGGTCAAGGTGCTGGCAGAGCCGAATGTGATGGCGATCAGCGGGCAGGAAGGCAGCTTCCTCGCGGGCGGCAAGATCCTGATCCCGGTGGCGCAGGCCAGTGCGTCCGGCGCGCCGCTGATCACGTTGCAGGAGAAGGATTTCGGCGTTGGCCTGAGGTTTACGCCGACCGTGCTGTCTGGCGGCCGCATCAACCTGCAGGTCGCGCCCGAGGTGTCGGAACTGGCGCGCGATGGCGTCGGCATCAGCGGCACCAACAGCGCAGCGCAGATCTTCCCGCTGATTACCACGCGGCGTGCGTCGACCACGGTGCAGCTGGCCGACGGACAGAGCTTTGCGATCGGCGGCCTGATCAAGAACAACACGACGACCAACATCCGCGCCTTCCCGATCCTTGGCGAAATCCCGATCTTGGGCGCGCTTTTCCGCAGCACCGACTTCCAGACCGACAAATCCGAACTGGTGTTTGTCGTGACGCCCCGGTTGGTCAAGCCGCTGCCGTCGCAATATCCGCTGCCGACCGATGGCTATCGCGATCCTTCGCGCAGCGACCTGTTCCTCGGCGGGAAACTCGAGGGTCAGCCACCGCAGCAGCAGCGTGGCGCAGAACCGGGCAAGGGTGCTTCCGGTTTCGACATGAAATGATCAATGCTGCGCGCTGCATCGTCAGCGCGCTGCGGAGGAGAGGCAGATGAACAAGCGGATTTTCCTGACAGTGAATGCGATCGCCGCCGGCGTGGTGCTGGCCAGCGGCTGTGCACCGACGTCGCCGCGGTTTGACAGCCATTTTGGCGAGAGCGTGCGCACGGTCGCGGCGCAGCAGATATTGAATCCCGATGCCGGAGCCCAGCCGGTGCCCGAAGCGATGGACGGCTCGGCAGCGCGTCAGGCCGTTGTTGGCTACCGCGCTTCTTTCAGGGACCCGCAGTCGCCGCAGAATGCGTTCACCATCGGCGTCGCAGGCAGCGGTCGCTGACCGGGGCAGGCCAACCATGAAGACGCAAGCTCAGTTCAATCGCGCACGGCGTCCGCTGCCAAGGCGCCAGCATGGCGTGGTTGCCGTCGTGGTCGCGATGACGATCGTCGCCATGATCGGCATGGTCGGTCTCGCGATCGACCTCGGGCAGATGTTCGTTGCGAAGACGGAGTTGCAAAATGCGGCGGATGGCTGTGCGCTGGCGGCTGTGCGCGATATGGAGAGCGGGCAGCCGCTGTCGCGCTCCGAAGCTGCCGGTCGCACAGTGGCCGCCTTGCACCGGGTGGGCTTTCAGGATCAGGCGGTGGGCGGTACCAGTTCGCCGGTAACGATCACCTATGCACAGACGGCTGCCGGGCCGTTTACCACCGGCGCCGGACTGACCGGCGCGGCGGCCGATGCAATGAAATACGTACGCTGCGAAATTTCGCGCTCGGGCATCAGGACGTTTTTCATTCAGGTGCTGAATGTGCTGCCGGGCGTGAACATTGGCGACCAGTCGGTGACGGCATCGGCGGTTGCTGCGCTATTGCCTTCGCAAGACACCTGCACGTTGCCAATCGGCGTGTGCGCCCATGAAGTCACGGGTGCGTCGCCCGGCAAGTGGCTGGAGACAGTGCTGGACCAACCAGAGAATGGGAATTTCCGCTGGCTGGATCTCACGTCGACCGGCGGTGGCTCCAATGAGATATCAAAACAGCTGCTTGGCGAAGGGGCATGCGCCATGCCTGCAATCGGTACGCTGGTCGGTAGTCCCGGGAACAAGGTGGCGCTGAATGCGGCCTACAACAGTCGCTTCGGTATTTATTTTGGACCGATCAAGCAAAATGAAGGCGCACCGGACCGGAGTGGCTATTCGTATACGTGGACAAACTGGCCGACTGTTGAAAACGCCTACGCATCTGACTTTGCCACACGTCGTGCCGCATTTACGCCCGCTCAGCCTTCTGGTCAGCTTACTGGCGAAATTGGATTCGAGTACAGCGGCACCGCCCAGCCGGAGAGTTATCTCAGGGAAAAAGGGCGTCAGCGTCGTGTGGTGCCTGTGCCCATCATAGATTGCCAAAATCCCGATAAAACAACACACAAATGGCCTATCACGGGCTGGGCTTGCGTGTTCCTTCTGCATCCGGTTCCCGAGAATGGGAATGGCGGCGGCCCTAAGGCCGCCTCCAACCCGTTCCCCAGCGTGCTTGGGAATGCCTTCGCTATTGCGTTCAACCGGGCTTTTCCCAGTGCTTACGCGCAGAGCACAAACGGCAGCGACAATGCCAGTGGCGGGGGCAACGGCGGAGGCAACGGCGGGGGCAACGGCGGAGGCAACGGTGGAGGCACCACGACCACAAGCGGTGGTACGACCAGTGGTGGCGGTACCGGGAATAAATGCGAAAACGGTAGTGGCATCCAGCCGCGGCTTTGTATCGAATATCTAGGCGATGCAACCAGCGCGGACAGCGATTGCGCGTCCAATGGCCTGCCCGGTGATCCGACCGCTAACACACCCAAAGTTCCTACGTTGGTGAAGTGAGCGATGCACATGCCCAGACTTCAACTCAATGTGACCCGTAGCCGTATGACCGGTAGCCGTAGATGTCGGAGCCCGCAGCGTGGCGTGGCAGCAGTCGAGTTCGCACTGGTGCTGCTGCCCCTGGTGCTGATTGCATTTGGTGCGGCGGAATACGGCCGTGCGATTTATCAGTACAACACGCTGGTCAAGTCGGCCCGTACGGCAGTACGGATGCTGTCACAGTTCGATCCCGGACAGCTCGGCTACCGGGACCCGTTGCCGAACGAATCGACCACGCAGGTCCAGCGGGCGAAATGCTACGCTGCCTACGGCAACGAAAACTGTGAAGGGACGGCGCTGGCACCTTCACTGACCGTTGCAAACGTTCATGTTTGCGACAGCAATAATTGGGACGAATGTCCGGGGGCGTCAGCCACAACCTACAGCAACGTGAGCACCGGCCAAGGCACGATCGATCTGGTGGCCGTGCGCATCACTGGCTATGCCTACCCTTTCATCGGTTTGCCGCTGGTGACGAATGCGCCGACCCTGACGTTCAGCGACATCGAGGCCGTGATGAGGCAGCGAGGATGAAAAGGCTGAGATTCAGAAACCGGGTCCGGCAGCGTGGCGCGGCTGCGGTCGAATTCGCATTGGTCGCTTCGGTCGGCGGCTTCGTGGTGCTGTTGTTCGGTGCGATTGAAATGGCGCGCGTGCTCTACTTCATGAATGCAGCCAATGAAGCCACGGAACTCGGCGCGCGCCTTGCCGTGGTGTGTGACGCAGATTCCCCGCTGATCAAAGAGCGCATGCAGCAGATCTTTCCGGCGCTGGAGCCGGAAAATATCGCGATCGAGTATTCGCCGGGCGGCTGTGCGTCGAGTGTCGACGACGCGCGCGCTGGTTGCAAATCGGTGAAGGTAGCGATCGCTCCGGGAATGCGGGTGGAAACCGTGATCCCTTTCGTCGATGTTGGCTTCGACATGCCACCGTTCGCCACCGTCAAGTCGCGTGAAGCGATGAATTCGGCAGAATGCCTGTGAAAACCCTTAGAACAAGACTTCCAAGACCAGGGAAAAAATAAACAATGAATGCCTTCATCCTGTCCAACGACGACGAACTTCGTGAAAGCATTACCCGCCTTTGCGGCAAGCGCAATCCGTCCATCGGCGTCCTGTCTGCACTGCCGGGTACGCCGAAAGACAGCTTGCCCGCGATGGCAGGACAGCCTGATCTGGTGATCATCGACGCATCCAGCTTTACAGACGGCGCCGCCAGCCTGCTGCCGCGTGCCGCCGAACGTTTTCCGCAGGCGGTCATCATCCTGCTATCGTCGGACCGCTCGCCGGAATACCTGATCGCCGCGATGCGCGCTGGGGTACGCGAAGTGCTGGCCTTGCCGTTGTCGGCCAGCGAGCTCGATACGGCGCTCGGTCGCCTCAGCAGCAAATTCGCGGTTGCGCAGCAGCCCGAAGGCAAGGTGCTGTCCTTCGTGTCGGCCAAAGGGGGCGCTGGCACTACCTTCGTCGCCGCCAATCTCAGCCATGCACTGTCCGTCCTCGGCAAGAAGCGCGTTCTGCTGATCGACCTGAACACGGCGTTCGGCGACGCGACGCTGTATGTATCGGACATCAAGCCAGAGCGCACCCTGGCCGACGTCTGCCGCGACATCAATCGCCTCGACATCAACCTGCTCGAATCGAGCGTGGTGCGGGTGTCGCCGACCTTCAGTATCCTCGCTGCGCCCGCCGAACCCGATCCGGGCGGCGACCTCAGCGCCGACCATCTTGAGACCATCGTTCAGCTGGCGAAGCGTTACTTCGATTTCGTCATCATTGACCTCGGCCGCCAGGTCAACTCGGTCACCGTGCGCGTGCTCGACAATTCCGACAGCATCTACCTCGTGCTGCAGCAGTCGCTGCCGGACCTGCGCGGCGCACGCCACCTGATCGAGATCTTCGGCTCGCTCGGCTACCGCCGCGAAAAGGTTCACCTGCTGCTGAACCGTTTCGAGAGCTCCGCGCCGCTCAGCACCAGCGAGATCGAACGCATCCTCGACTTGCGCGTGGATTCGCGAGTGCCGAACAATTTCGAGGTGGCTAACGACTCGATCAACCAGGGCGTGCCCGTGCTCCAGCTCGCGCGCAACAGCACGATCGCCAAGAGCCTAGGCGACTGGGTCAACCGACTGGTTGATACCGGTTCTGTCAACAAATCCGGCCTCATTCGCCGCATCTTCGTGCGTGGCGGCGACTCGTCGGGCAACGGGAGCTGAGCATGAGCTTCTTCAGCAACGGTAACGAGCTGCGCAACAGTCTCAGGGAATCGTCTTCGGCACTGCCGCCGTCGCCGCTGCGCGGCACGCCCGCACCCGAAATGGACATGTACTCGCCCGCTTACCAGCAGCTGAAGCAGAAGATGCACCGCACGCTGCTCGAGCGTGTTGACCTCGAACGTTTGCAGAAGCTCACCACCGAGCAGTTCCGCCGCGAGCTGTCGGGGCTGGTCGAGCGCATCGTCGAAGATCAGCGGCTGGCCGTCAATCAGGCCGAGCGCAAGCAGCTGGTACTCGATATGCAGAACGAGATGCTCGGCCTGGGACCGATCGAGCCCCTGCTCGAGGATCCGACCGTGTCGGACATCCTCGTGAACACCTGCCAACAGGTCTATGTCGAGCGGCGCGGCAAGCTTGAGCTGACGCCGGTCACCTTCGACGACAACGACCACCTGCTGAAGGTGATCGAGAAGATCGTGTCGCGCGTCGGCCGCCGTGTCGACGAGTCCAGTCCGATGGTCGACGCACGTTTGCCGGATGGCTCGCGCGTGAACGCGATCATTCCGCCGCTGGCGATCGACGGCCCCATCCTGTCGATCCGGCGTTTTTCCACCAAGCCGCTGTCGATCCATGATCTGGTCAGCAAAAAGAGCTTGCCGCCGCCGGTCGCGCAGCTGCTCGAGGCGCTGGCCAGGGCGAAGGTGAACATATTGATCTCCGGCGGCACTGGCAGCGGCAAGACGACGCTCTTGAACGTCATCTCCGGCTTCATTCCGCACTCCGAGCGCATCGTCACCATCGAAGACGCAGCCGAGCTGCAGCTGCAGCAGCCGCACGTCGTGCGTCTGGAAACGCGCCCGCCGAACATCGAGGGCAAGGGCGAAGTTTCGCAGCGTGCGCTGGTGAAGAACGCGCTGCGCATGCGGCCAGACCGCATCATCCTCGGCGAGGTGCGCGGTCCAGAGGCGCTCGACATGCTGCAGGCGATGAACACAGGCCACGAGGGCTCGCTGGCGACGATCCATGCGAACACGGCGCGCGACGCGCTGTCGCGACTGGAGAACATGGTCGGTATGGCCACGGCGAACCTCGGCATACGTGCGACGCGCCAGCAGATCGCATCGGCGATTACGGTGGTGATTCAGATCGCGCGCATGACCGATGGCACCCGCAAGCTGATCAGCCTGCACGAGATCACCGGCATGGAGGGCGATATCATCACGATGCAGGAAATTTTCGCGTTCCGGCGCACCGGCGTTGCGCCGGACGGCAAGGTGCTCGGGCATTTCTCGGCGACCGGCCTGCATCCGCAGTTCAATCAGCGGCTCAAGGAGTTTGGCGTGGCCGTGGCGGACGATATTTACAACCCGTCGCGGCTGTTTGAATGATGCGCGCGAGCGATTGAGGAGAGGGGCCGGGATGGATTGGCTATATTACGGATTCGGGGTGTTGGTGTTCATCGCTGCGGCACTGAGCATCGAAGCTGTCTGGCAATGGTGGTTCTCCAGCCAGAGCAAGGCGGCGCGCCGTATTGGCCAGCGCCTGCGTGACCTGACGGCGAAGCGGAGCGCCGAGCGTCATGCACAGCCAAGTCACCTGTTCAAGGAATTGCAGCTGTCCGAGTCACCGCGTGTCGAGCAGGCGCTGCGTCGTCTGCCCGGCATGCGGCGCTTGAACGCCTTTCTCGGGCAGGGGAGCGCGAGTTGGAACGTGGCGCGCCACTTGTCTTACAGCGCCATCGGTCTCTTCGTTGGCTTCTTGCTCGGCATGATCATCGTGCGCGTTACCGGCCTGGCGCTGCTGACGGGCATGCTGGGGGCTGCGGTGCCAACGATGATCGTGGTCCGCAAGCGTGGCGAGCGGTTGCAGGGCATCGAGCGTCAGCTACCCGAAGCCGCCGACCTGATCAGCCGCAGCCTGAAGGCCGGCCATGCGTTGACGGCGACGCTGCAGATGCTGGCTGACGAATTGCCGGACCCGATTGCAGCGGAATTCCGGCAAGTAGCCGATGAAGTCAATTTTGGATCGCCGCTGGTCGATGCGCTGCAGCGGCTGGCCGAGCGTGTGCCGCTGACCGACTTGCGCTATATGGTCGTCGCCATCCTTATCCAGCGCGAGGCCGGCGGCAACCTGTCCGAGGTGATGACCAATGTCAGCGTGCTGATCCGGCAGCGCCTGAAGCTGCTCGGCGACGTGCGCACCATGTCGGCCGAGGGCCGGCTGTCGGCTGTGATTCTGTGCCTGCTGCCGCTGGCGATCGCCGGTGTGTTCTCGGTGGTCAGCCCGGAGTATCTGGTGCGATTCTGGCGTGATCCTGCCGGTCCGACGATGCTCGGCGTGGCGCTGCTGATGATGCTGTTTGGTGTGCTGTGGATGCGCGTGATCGTACGTATCCGGGTGTAGCGACGGGATGAATTTCAAGGAAACCTCATGACTGCGCAATCTCTGCTGTTCCTCGCGCTGATATTTGTCCTGTGTGCAGGAATCGCGGCTGCGGCCGCCTGGTTCCTGACACCGGATCGATTCCGTCGTCGTATCGCCAACATGGAGAACGAGCCACGGCCGTCGCTGCCTTCGGAGGCAAGCCCGTGGGTCGAGCGGGTAGTCAGGGTCACGCGCCCGCTGGCCAGGCTGTCGCGGCCGAAGGAGGGCTGGGAAGAATCGCCGATCCGCATCCGGTTCATGAACGCCGGCTGGCGCCAGCCTTCGGCCCCGTATATTTTCTACGGCACCAAGACGCTGCTCGCTTTTCTGTTCCCGATGGTGGCGCTGCTGTTCAGCGGCTCGATGTTCCGCTCCGGCGCGCCGATGCTGATGGTCGTTGTGGTCGCCTGCTCGTACGCCGGCTACTACCTGCCGAATCTGGTGCTGCGGCACAAGATCGAGGTGAGGCAGCGCGAAATCTTTGAGAGCTTCCCCGATGCGCTTGATCTGCTGACGATCTGCGTCGAGGCTGGTCTGGGGCTGGATGCGGCGATTGCCAAGGTCGCCGCCGAGATCCAGCTCAAGAGCGTGGTGCTGGCCGAGGAACTGCAGATGGTTCAGTTCGAGCTGCGCACCGGCTTTACCAAGGAACATGCGCTGCGCAATTTGTCGCTGCGTACCGGCGTCGAGGACATCGACCTGCTGGTGGCGATGCTGATCCAGTCCGATCGTTTCGGCACCAGCATGGGCGACTCGTTGCGCATCCATTCGGAGAACCTGCGTATCAAGCGGCGCCAGCGCGCAGAAGAAGCGGCGGCGAAGGTGTCGCTGAAGCTGCTCTTCCCGCTGATTTTTTTCATTTTTCCGACTTTGATGGTGATCCTGATCGGGCCGGCCATCCTGCAGATTTATCGCAACCTGATGCCTATGCTCGGCGGTAATTCCTGATCGTCTTTACGCCAACGAGGAGGTTCAAATGAAACATCATCCGAAGTTGCTGGCCAGCCTGATCGGTGCCACGCTGCTGGCCGGCTGCGGCACTACGCCGCCGGCACCGCAGGCGCGTGTGGTGCCTTTTTCCGAAACCCGTAACGGGATCGATAGCGCCGACGGTTTTTACGCACTCGGCCGCGAGTTGCAGCGTAGCGGCAAGCTGGATGACGCCGAGCGTGCCTATCGCCGTGCGCTCGAATTCGACCCGGCGCACATTGAGTCGCACAACGGCCTCGCGGCCGTGTCGGCCGGCCGCGGCGATATCGACCTCGCGATCTCCATCCTGACGAACCTGGCGGCCAAGCGGCCCGACCAGGCACACTTGCATGGCAACCTCGGCTACGCGCACTACCTGAAGGGAAATTACTTCGAGGCGCGCGTCGCGTTGGAGCGTGCGATTGCCCTAGATCCGTCGAACCTTCGGCTGCAGGAAAAGCTCGCGCTGGTGATGCAGAAGCTCGGTCCGCAGGCGGTGGCGGTGCCGCTGGCGCAGACCGAGGAGCGTAGGCTGCAGCTGCCCGACGCCGGTGCGCCAGCGCTGCGCGAAAGCATCGTTGAAGTCAGCCCGGGCGTCCACGCGTTGCAGCGCATCGACGCTGCCCCCGTGACCGTCGCCACGGCACCGGCCAATGCGCCGGCTGCAGCGGTACGCTCGCTGTTGCCGGAAGCGGGCACGACGGCGCGCGCGGCCGTCACCGACATGGTGGCCGAGGCTGGGCGGTATGGGCGTGTCGAGATCGTCAATGGCAACGGCGTCGCGGGCATGGCGCGCATGCTGCACCAGCGGGTGCACGGCGGCGAATGGCAGGTGGTCCGGCTCGGGAATCATCCCGGTTTCAATGTGCGCCTGACTCGTATCGAATACGCGCGCGGCAATCAGGCGGCGGCTCGCCAGCTGGCCAGACAGCTGAAGATCGCGCCGGTGTACTGGCACAACGACACGCTCGGCGATCGCGTGCGCGTCGTGCTCGGCCATGACCTGCGCCAGCTCAGCTTGCGCCGCACGCAGGCAGCATCCGACGCACCCGACAGCGCAGGCTGACGCAGCACGCCAGTTCAGTTCACCGCGACCGGTGGCACGGTCGCGGCCTCGCTGCTCCAGACCACGTCATGGTCGATCGAGTACAGCTGGCAGGGCAGCTTGCTGTTTTTCTGGCATGACGCCAGCGCACGCGACGCCGGGTCGTCGCCTTCTTCCGCCCAGCTCCACGCGCCCGAACCCGAAATGGCAAACGCGCGCGGCGCTGACTTCGCCAGATAGTCGCGGTAACCGTTGCGGCCCTTGTCGGTGATGAA
>JACCDS010963079.1_pt1 | contig 16244 bp, 11 predicted proteins | sample 7446441 | NCBI WGS metagenome assembly JACCDS01 (sample SAMN15323445, study PRJNA562643) | freshwater metagenome | isolation source: river surface water | place: USA:Blue River Watershed | collected 2017-08-17
AGAAAGCTCGCCAGCACGCATCCCAGAATATCGAGTCCTCGGTTGGTGAGTTCTATAAACCCGGCGTGCTCTCGAGTTAGAAATCGGGTCTGGGGGCGGTTCATCGGCAAGGCGGTTATGTTTAGCTGCTATTGTCACCTGAAGTGACCGGAACTGACCTGACGAGGTACCCCGGCTGCCCCCTCAGTCATCCGGGTGTCCAAGTTACCCGACCTGGCTTCGCAATCAGCTGGTCCCGAGGGCGTCGCCAAGGCTAGCCTTAAGCTGCGCATCAAAGGCTTGGGGGGAGAACCGTACGGCTTTTTCTCGACAGGTCGCTCTCGAGAAGGACTCCCGCTCAAAAGCCAGGATGGCCTGGGCCATGGCTTCTGGGGAGAGGTCATCAAAGAGCATCCCGGTGGGGTTGGGGCTTTCCAACCCGCTCACCGTCTCAGACGCCCCGCCCACGCGATAGGCCAAGACGGGGGTACCGCATCCCTGCGCCTCGACAACGGATATCCCAAAGTCCTCTTTTGATGCCTGCAAAAAGCCTTTAGCACCTGCCATCAGTTCAATGGCCTTTTCGTCCGACACCCATCCCACAAAAGAGACATTGGGGGTAGCGATGGATCGTAGTCGTGCCATTTCAGGGCCATCACCTGCCACGATCAGTCGGCGATCTGGAAGATGGGCAAATGCCCGGACCCATAGATCGACACGCTTATAGGGCACCAGCCTGCTCACAGAGACGTAGGCCCCGTGAGCATTCAAGTTGGGCAGCGTCTCTGGAATCGAGACTGGGGGGTAGATCACAGAAGACTCACGAGACCAGCAGCGTTCAATACGGTCACGAATGAACTGACTGTTCGCGATTAGCTTATCAGGTCGCTTGGCGGCCGATAAGTCCCAGTCCCGAAGCGTGGCGATGCGTGCACGTGCAAGATGTTTCAGGGTTGCGTTAAATGTGGTCTGCTCCAAATATTCATCTTCCATGTCCCAGGCCCAACGCATAGGGCTGTGGACATAGGCCAGGTGATGGGTCTTATCACTAGTCTTGACCCCATGACTAAAGGCCCAAGAGCTTGTGACTACGATGTCATAGCCTGAAAGATCAAACCGTTCTATTTCGGCGGGCATGAGTGGCACCAGCCATCGGTAACTCTTGGCGATGCCTGGAATGGCTTGAAGCCAGCTTGTTTTCAACGCATGGCGGGCACGGAGCGCAGAAGGCAGAGTTTTGCCGTCATCAATCAGCGTAAATAGATCGGCGTTGGGCAGAATGCTGCACAGCCGCCACAAAACCCGCTCGGCACCGCCCGGCGTGGTCAGCCAATCATGGACAATGGCAACTCTGGGGCTTACCCCTTGGGCTTGGGTAAATAGGCTTTGAAAAGACATTTGGCCGTCAGTATATGAGAGAGACCTTGGTAAACACTGTTGTCTGGAATGGTATCCCGTTGCTGACCCCACTCACTGGGGTGGGGCAGTACACGGCGCATCTGATCCAGGCACTCTCGCAGACCAATGATCTCGCGATTGAAGTCTTCTTAGCGAAGGACTGGTGTCCGGGGTCTGAGATCAGTCGTCTCTTGGCCGAAGGTGAGAACCCCACATCCGTTGAGGCAAAGCTTGCGCGCGCAGCGCTCTGGCGCAGATATCTGGCGAGGATTCCTGCCGCAAGAAAACTAGCCCGCTATCGACAGAATCGATTTTTTCAGCAGGGTGCGGCGATAAGAAAGGCAAGGCTTTATCACGAGCCTAACTTCGTCGCTTTCCCGTTTGATGGGCCGCTAGTGCTGACTGTTCACGACCTTTCGTTTTATCGACATCCCGAGACGCATCCGGCAGAGCGGGTTCGGTTTATGACCCAGAACATTCAGCGCTCGCTTGAACGTGCGCAAACGGTTATCACGGTCTCACACTTTATTGGTGATGAGATTCATCAGACGTTTGGCGCATCGATCGGTCACAAGGTGAAGACCGTCTATAACGGGGTATCACAGGCGTTCTATCCGCGCACGGAATCCGAAACAAATTTGCTTTTACAAAAACATCAGCTGAACTATCGGCAGTTCATTCTTGCGGTTGGGACGATTGAGCCGCGAAAGAACCTGCTGACATTAATTCGGGCCTACACTGCGCTTCCGCAAGCGATCAAGGGTCGCTACCCCTTGATTATTGCCGGCCCGATGGGCTGGCACAGTGAGCAGGTAGAAAAAGAACTTGCCCGCTATCGGCATGAACCGATCAAGTGGCTAGGTTATTTGCCGCAAGACGAACTTCCGCTGCTTTATGCAGCAGCAAAACTCTTTGTCTATCCATCGATCTATGAAGGCTTCGGTCTGCCCGTGTTGGAAGCGATGGCCAGTGCAACGCCAACCCTTGCTGCGAATAACTCAGCGCTTCCCGAAGTGCTTGGACCAGAACTTGCGCAACATGGCTGGGGGTTTGAGGCGATGAATACCGATATGCTTACCCAAAAGATCAACCAAGCACTTGATGATGAGCCGTATTGGCAGACTGCATCAACACTGGCGCTTGCCCTGTCAAAACGGTTCTCTTGGGATAAGGCCGCGCAGGAACTGCGCGGGGTTTACAACGCTTTGCTTTAGCCGAAGTTACCGATTTCAAACCCGGCAAGTGCCAGGTTATTGACATCTTCTAAAACACCTACGAGCGTGACTTCATTTAGTGCAATGCGGCTGAAGTTAGTTTCGCTACCGCCAATCACTCCTGAGCCTGAGTAATTGGTAACGAACCAGACCTTGGTGTTACCCATAATGTCGGCAGAGAGAATGACTAATTTTGCAGCGGTTGTTGGATGTGCTAGGTGAGTGCCGAAGAGATTGACGATGTTTCCTGCCTCCATATTGCCAATCACTAACACAATGTCTCCGTTCTTCCAGGCTCGACTTGCAGATGCAGCGGCATTAGTGTCAATCGGAGTGACGCTTGTAATATCGAGTTTGGTTAGAAATCCACTGACCTTGAGAACGTCCCCATCTTTACCTGCGCCGAATTGCTTTATTGTTACGATTCCCGCGCCTGGTGAACTTGGTAACACTACGGTGTCTACCCCACGGCCTAATGTAATTACGTCGTTTCCACCGCCTGCGGTAATCGAATCGCCGAGTGGAGAAGCGAGATAGTTATTGTTCTCTGGCCCTGCCTTAAAGTTCACTGAGACGGTGGTTTTTGTTCCGCTCCCGGTCGTTCCTGTTCCCGTGCCGGCACTTGTTGTTGTGCTTGTCGTTGTAGCTGGAATAGCACTCAGATCTGCGTTTATCGCAGAAGCCATCGTGCCCTCGATCGGTGTAATGAGCTGGCTTCCCAGCTGAATCGTATCGGTTGTTAGATCAATCGTTAGGGCCTCTGTGGGCGCAATAGAGATACTCAACGTGCCGCTCCGAACATAGGCAAACATGTCCTTAAATTCTATGCGCAGGTCGTTTTTGATAGCGTTATCCGGTAGGAATCCAGAAGCAAAATCAGTGGGAGTAAATGTCACTGTTAGGTTCGAGATACTGCTCGCGGAGGTGTGGGTGGTCGCCTTTCCTGTTAGGGTTAGTGTGGCTAGGGTATCGCTCACCTTGACTACACTCGCCTTGAGGCCAGCAGGCACATTAGAGACTGTTCCAAGGGTTGCCCCCGCTGCGCCCTTAAATGTTCCACCCGCGATTGTGACGGATAGAGAATTGGTTATGCTGCCGTCGTTCAACGGTGCTTCTGCGAAGGTAAATGCACCCCAAGTGAGCTTCGAGCTCACAGAGCTTAAGGCTTTTATCAAAATATCGTCGAGTGTGTTGGAAGATACAGAAAACTCTTCGGCGTAGGGCGAGCGTTCAGCGATGATTGCATAAGCAGTAACAACCTTTGTTGTAGTTGAAAGCTTCTGTTTAAGTTCTGCTGATTGCGCAAAGCTTGCAAGCACTTGTCCTCGACTAGTGCCGCCACTTAAGACGCCGTTCCAGTATGTTGCGCCACCAGCGTCCGGATCGCGATCTAGGACGTTTCGGTAGAGAATCTGGACGAATTGATTGTTACTAAGATTGGCTCCATATCGGGCGACGAACTCCGGAGAGTAGAAAAAAATGTTAGAAATATCGCTAAGCGAGGCGCCCTTCCCCATGACGCCATTCCAGTACATCAGACCATTGTAGTCAGGGGTTCTACCAAAACTTGCCTGGTATAACCGAATGATGCTCTCTAAACCACCGTTGTATTCACTTGATTGTAGAAATTGGGATGCAACCTGGCTTCTTGTATAGAAACCGGACTCCAATCGAGACGCGTAAAAAGTTAGCTCAGCCGTTGTCGGCGTACGATAAAAAAGGTCGCGGTATAAGTTGCTAACAAAAGTCTCATTGCTAACTGCCATTTTTCAGTCCCCAATTTAATGCCTGGCCGGCAGGTATTTTCCGGTAATGGATTTACGGTTGTCTGTTCTAAAACTGTTAGTCGACTAACGGCAAAAATTGCCGGGATAGAGCAAGTCTAATTTCTCTGAGTTCACTGCCACAATAGCCGCTATGGCACCGGCTCGAGTCTGGTCCGCGATTGCAGACCGGTTTTCCAGTATTGGGTTTTTTGTACGGCAGGATCTGATCGATCGCTATCGGTCAGACCTGCTCGGTGTTGTATGGCTGTTTCTTCAGCCGCTAATTTATATTGCCCTGTTCAGTGCGGTCTTCTCCGCCTTAATGCAGGCACGCCTTCCAGGCATTGAGTCGGCCTATGGCTACCCGGTTTATCTGATTGCGGGGCTTCTGGCGTGGAATGCCTTTTCTCAGTCGTTGATGCGATTGTCGACCTGGTTTCGTGATCGTGCCCACCTTTATCGGAAGGTGCCGATGGGGCTGGTCTCCCCTCCTATCTCTATCATCGTGTCGGAGCTGATCATTTATGTCATCTCGATGGCGCTCTTTGTGGTCTTTCTTTTGGGGATTGGTCACTCGATCACCTGGCAGTGGCTCTGGTTGATTCCCATTCTGTTACTCTTGATGGGGGTGTCCTATAGCGTGGGACTGCTCTGCGGTATGTTGGAAGTCTTCATTCCAGACCTTCGTCGCCTAGTACCGATCGTCTTGCAGATTGGATTCTGGCTCACACCAATTGTCTACACGATCGACATCCTGCCCCCGGGGCTGCAGTCGATCCAGGGCTACAACCCCGTGGCTTCCGGGATCACGAGCGTTCATCAGGTGGTGGTCTATGGGAAGGCACCTTTGACACAGTCACTACTTGTGCTTGTCGGAACCTTGCTAATCTCGGCGGTGTTGATGTTGCTGCTTCATCACCGGATTCATAAGGCGCTGCGCGATGCCCTCTGATCATCAGCCGTTCTCATCGTCAGAGACCGTGCTTGAGATCCGAGATCTCTCAAAGCAGTTTCAGCTCTATGCCAAACCCATCGATCGGCTAAAGGAAGCGTTGACTGGTAAGCGTTATCACACGAGCCACCAGGCGCTGGATCAGTTGTCACTGTCTCTTGCCAAAGGGCAGGCGCTTGGGGTGATCGGTCAGAATGGCGCCGGAAAATCCACGCTGTTAAAACTCATCACTGGGGTGATAGAACCTGATGCCGGAGTAATTCGGGCAAATGGTAGGGTTGCAGGCTTATTGGAGCTTGGCACTGGTTTTGATCTGGATGCCACCGGTCAGGAAAACATTGCGATTAACGGTCAGCTGCTGGGGTTAAGTGGTGACGAGATCCGTCAGATTACGCCAGAGGTGATTGCTTTCGCAGAACTTGGCTCCTTTATCGATAGTCCTGTTCGGAGTTATTCATCCGGTATGCAGATGCGACTCGGGTTTTCGATTGCTTATCACGCAAGACCCGCCGCCTTTATTGTAGATGAGGCACTTTCGGTCGGCGATGCTCGCTTCCAGCAGAAGTGTCTGCAAATGATTCGTGAGTTCAAGAAGAATGGTGGCGCATTACTTTTTGTCTCGCATGATTTAAATGCGGTAAAGCTTCTGTGTGATCAGGTGATAGTCCTGCACAAAGGCAAGACGATTTTTATGGGCTCGCCAGAAGAAGCGGTTCAAGTCTATTACCGTACCTTGCCTGCAGTGGAGGACACTTTTGATATCGAAGACGCAGCTGCCTATGGGAAACGCCAGGTGCGAATCGTTTCGATTACCTGGCAGGATCAGCATCGACAGCTGACGATTGCGGCAGACGCCGCGCTGTCAAAGCCCCGATCTTTTTGCAAATCTACAGGTGTAGATACGATCGGTGATGCTAATGCGCCAATTTGCCTTGCCTCTGGGGGTATGGCAACGCTGACCCTCCAAATAGAGAGTGATATTGACTTTCCCGCAAGTGTTGGTCTGTTGATTCGGGATCGCTTTGGCCAAGATATTTTTGGCGTGAATACCGCTATGCTGCGTCAGCCGGTATCCTTAAGCGCATCTGGACGATGTCAGGTTCAATTTGCGCTTACGCTAGCGCTTGCCCCCGGCCGTTACACGGCGACGGTGGCATTGCATACTGATACAACCCACATACACGATTGTCAGCACTGGTGGGATAACGCCTTAGAATTTGAACTTATTGGATTTGGGGAGTCACCGTTTTCGGGTGTCTGTCGAATTGATCATCAGGTGACGGTAGATCATGGCTCTTCAGGGCGTACATCGAACAAATAGAGAGAACGCGTGACCATTTCATTTGAATCCTTGGCTGCCGAAATTAGAGAGAAGGCACAGTCGCTTCAGCTGGCTAATCCAGCTGGTCGTGTATTTACCGACGAAGCCTGGCAGAGCCTAGACGTTATCGCTCCGAATTTTTCTGGGCTATCGAACTTTTCGCCGCGCGGAAATCTCTTGCTGCTTAAAGGCGATGACGCGATTCGTGCGGTCTACCGTATGGTGCTAAAACGTGACGCGGATGCAGGCGGCCTTGCCAGCTATCGGGAACAGGTCGAAAAGGGAATGCCGATATTCCTGGTTGCTGGAATCTTAGGCATCTCCGATGAGGCCAGGCGGCTTGGGCGTGCGATGCCGGATTTCTGGGCTTATCGTTGGCTAGCACGGCTGTTGCGCGTTGCATCCCGATCGCATCTAGACCGCTACCTCGGAATAACACGGCGTGTTTTTCGCTTTGCTCAGGAGCTCACTGAAAGGACCCGCAGAGACGATATCGGCAAGACCCGACTCGATCGTGTCGATCCCTTGTGCGAGGTCATGCTTGCCTGGCATCCGATGCTAGTTCGTAAGGCAGGGCAGCTTGAAGCCACACAGTTAAGACTCTCTCATCTTGAAAAATCGATTGAGGCTGCTCAGGCAGAGCTTGCGTCGGTTTTAAGGCGAATGATTGCGGCGAGCTCGCATGCGGAGGCGCAGTCTCAGGCTCAATCACCCCTCAAATATACAGCGCAGCCATCAGTTGCAGTCGCTAATATTGCTCACGCTTTTAAGGACACGTCGAACGAACCTGCTTGCTCAGAGCAGGAGCTAGATCAGTACTACCTGGCCTTTGAAGACCACCTTCGTGGTGGCGAGCAGGCCATGCGCGAGAAGCTTTTGGCCTATCAGCCTGAACTGGACCGGCTAAAGACAAGCGTTGCTGAGTTGCCTATTCTTGACCTTGGCTGCGGCCGCGGTGAGTGGCTTGAGTTTGTTGCAGGTCTTGGATTTCCAGGGAAGGGGATCGACCAGAATCCTGTCATGGTGAAGGCGTCTGTTGATAAAGGGTTGAATGTCACGCAGGCAGATCTTATTTCTGCATTAAAGGCTCAGCCAGAGCAGTCACTGTCAGCCGTCACGGCGTTTCAGGTTGCCGAGCACCTTTCTTTTGATGTGCTCTTTACTTGCGTGAAAGAGTCTTGGCGGGTGTTGGCCGAGGGCGGAATGTTACTGCTTGAGACACCGAATCCAGAAAACCTGATGGTGGCAAGTCATACTTTCTATCATGACCACACTCACCGTAACCCCCTGACGCCTGCCGCAATGACCTTTCTGCTGCAGTACTGGGGGTTTAAACATGTCACGATTAAGCGACTTAACCCTTACCCTGAGTCGGCAAGGGTCGCAGGCGAAGGCCTTTTGGCTGATCGTTTCAATGGGCATTTTTGTGGACCCCAGGACTTTGCTGTGATCGGTTATAAATAGGATAGTGATGTTTCTTAGAGCTATCGACGAAAGCTACTGCACGTGAGAGTCCTGGTTGCCGCCAATCTGACGCCTTATCTTAAGGGCGGCGCGGACGACCATATCCAGAATCTGACCAAAGCGATTGAGCAGGCCGGCCATCAGGCCGAATGCCTCCGGTTACCGTTTGCATTTAACCCCGCCAGTGAGATCAAGCGGGCCATGCGGGCCGCAATCGACTTGAATATGCAAAGCCCCAGTGGCCAGTCGATTGATCGCATGATAAGTCTGCAGTTTCCCGCTTACGGGGTGCAGCATCCGCATCATGTGGCGTGGGTGATGCATCAGCATCGCGCGGTCTATGAGCTATTTGATTCAGACTCAGCGCGACGAGAAGATCGTGATCTTAAAAAAGAGATAGAGGCGTTTGATGATCGGATGCTTCGGCCTATTGCAGAAAAGGGCCGTCTCTTTGCCAACTCGAAACGAGTTGCCGAGCGTCTCGCGCAGTTCAACGGACTTGCTGCGAAACCTGTTTATCACCCGCCGCCCGATGCTGATCGTTTCTTTTGTAACGATGCGCAGCCTTATATCTTTTTTCCGAGTCGGTTTGAGTCTTTAAAGCGGCAGCAGCTGGTAATCGAAGCGGCTGCGCTGATGCAATCACCGCTCTATGTCGTGCTGGCAGGCGAGGGCGGGCAGTCAGAGGCGGCGCGTCAGCGTGTCGCGGAACTTGGGTTACAAGATCGTGTGAAGCTGTTGGGCAGAGTCTCGGTAGAGGAAAAGATTGTCTGGTACTCACGAGCCTTGGCTGTTTGTTATCCCCCCAAGGATGAGGACTTTGGCTATGTCACACTAGAAAGCATGATCTCCAGTAAACCGGTGATCACCTGTACGGATTCTGGTGGTCCTTGCGAGTTTGTGATCGATCAGGAAACGGGGCTTATCACGGAGCCATCGGCACAGATGCTCGCACTCGCGATGGATCGCCTCTGTGAGAATCAGGACAAAGCGATTGCGATGGGTCGAGCCGCCCATGCGCGCTGGCAAGATCTTGGAATTTCGTGGCCCGGTGTTGTTGAACAGTTGCTTGAGGTCTAGGGTTGGTTTATCGGGTTGCTATTGTTGCGCCGCAGGCGGTGCCCGCTGTGGTGGGTGGCGCAGAAAACCTTTGGGCGGGGCTGCTTCGGTCGTTTAACCAGATGCCCGGGGTAGAGGCTGAGCTCATCTCTCCGCCCTCGCCGGAGCGAAATCTACGAGAGGTTCTCGAGGGCTACGTTCGGTTTGCCAAACTTGATCTCTCGCGTTTTAATCAGGTGGTCAGCACCAAGTACCCTGCCTGGGCAGCCGTTCATCACAACCACACGGTCTATCTTCAGCACACCCTTCGCGGGCTGTATGACACTTATCCAGCGAACCGTCTGGGTGTGGACCTATCGGATGAACAGATAGAAATCGCGTCGATCGCTTTATCGCCAAGTCTTTTAAAAGCGTTGCGGATGGCTGCCCAATCCATTTGGGCGCCCGGGCAGCGTCACCGCGCAGCCGAGATTGTTTTTGCGGTCAACCACGGTGGCATTGCCCAGGTGTCTCAACAATTGTTATCCGTTACTCAAGAATTTTCTGATCAGTTTGCAGCCTATCCGGGCCCCTTTGCTCGCGCTTGCGTAAGGCTTTTAGATGCGATGTGTTTTTTCATCGATCGACCGGATGGTGCCGCCAGAACCTTTGGGGCGATTTCACAGACGGTGGCGAAGCGTCAGGATTACTTCCCGCAAGAGGTGATGACCTGGGTCGAGCACCACCCAACCTCGATGTCGATTCCCGCGTCCGATGAGACCACCGCTGTCACTCGTGACCTGATCGTAACCGCTAGCCGACTAGAGCATCCTAAGCGTGTCGACATGCTGATGCGCGCCTATGCGAAAAGTGGCGTTCGCCTGCCCTTTTGGATTATTGGCGCTGGTCCCCAGCAGGCGGAACTGACGTCACTCGCTGAGACTATTCCCGGCATCGAGATGAAAGGCAGGCTTACTGAAGAGGAGCTGATCGCTGCTTATCAGCGCGCACTCTTCGTGCCGTTTGCGCCAAAGAATGAGGATTACGGCTTAATTACACTTGAGGCATTTCTTTCTGGTGCAGCGGTACTCACGACGTCCGATTCTGGCGGTCCGACGGAGCTTGTGATGCACCAGCAGTCTGGTTGGATCAGTGACCCAACTGAGGACTCTTTGGCGCAGGGATTTCGAGCGCTCGGCAACAATCAGGAATCAACCATGTCAATGGGTCGCGCGGGCCAGCAAGTCTCTCAAGCGATCACCTGGCCGCGCCTAACCCAGCGTCTACTCGGACCTAATAAGCGCAAGAAGATCCTTGTGATCAACACCTTTCCGACAGAGCCGACGACCTCCGGAGGTCGTTTGCGAATGAAGGGCTTGTACAGCGCCTTAGCGAGCTATGTAGATATCCACATGGTGAGCCTTGGAGCTGAGCGTACAACCCATCACCTGCGTCGCCACAGTCCACGCTTTGTGGAGGAAATTGTTCCCGCTAATTTGCAGTTTAGAGGGAAAGAGAGAGCCCTAACGACGCGAGTTGGCGCGAGCTGTGGAGACATCGCTGTGTCTCTTTTTCCTGAGACACTGCCGGATTACCTTCGCGCGGTTCAGTATGCGCTTCTTAATGTAGACGAGGTGATCTTTGCCCATCCTTATGCTTATCCAGTCTTTGAAAAGATTATTCAGCAGCACCCCAATCTTGCAAGGTCGGTGATCTACGAGGCCCATAATGTTGAGTCTTATCTCAAAGGGGCTATCTATCCGAAAGGTAGTCCAGAGCTTCATGCCGTGGCTGCTCTTGAGGTTAGGTTATTGAAGAACGCGAGAAGCGTGATTGCCTGCAGCCAACGAGATATAGATGTCTTTAATAAAATAGCGGCCTCGCAAGGCGTAGTGCTAAAAAGCGTGTTGCTTGCGAACAATGGTCTTGACCTCACAAACGTCATCTGCGCAGATCAGAGGGCACGTCATGAGGCCATCAATATGACAGGCAGAAGGCTTGCGCTATTTATGGGGAGTGATCACGGCCCTAACCACGAGGCGCTGGAGGCAATCATCGAAGCGGCATCTGATTCAGTTATTCAAAACGACTGGGATTTTGTTGTGCTGGGCTCGGTTGTTAAGCCGTACAAACGATTTAGAGATAAGCACGACACGGTGGGTGAGCCGATTGAGTCGATTCGCGCAAGAGCGCCAACCGTGCGGTTGCTTGGCGTTGTCTCCGAGGATGAAAAATCGCTGTGGTTACGGCACGCAACCGTTGGACTTAACCCCATGTTTTCGGGATCAGGGACTAACCTAAAGCTCGCCGAGTATGCCGCCTATGGTCTTCCTGTTTTAAGCACTGCCTTTGGTGCTAGAGGGGGGGCATGGACTGCCGGTGAACACTATGTGGAGATTAAAGATTCACTCACATCTACACTACGGCAGTTCCAACACATGGATGCTTCGCTTGACGTAATTACCTCAAATGCAAAGAACTTAGTACATGAACGCCTGAACTGGCCGGCAATCGCTAGGCATCTTGCGGTGTCGTTGTGGTCCGTCGAATCACCAGCGGACCAGAGCCTTCAGGCGGTTTCTGCAGACTAACCTGCAGCATCCGAGGTCTTGTGTTTGCGCTGGGAACATCATCGGGTGCGAGTTCTCCTTTGGCGAGCCGTTCGAGAAGCGCGGGGTCTTTAATGATCAGCCGCCGAGTGTCTTTCTGGATGACACCGCTTTTAATCAGTGCGTGAATGGCTCGGGAGACGGTCTCTCGACTGACGTTGGCCATACTGGCGATCGACTGCTGATTGGGCAGGTTCTCAATTGCGATGGCTGGCTCACCCGGTCTGGGCGCTCTTAGCTGTTGATTGCCAAAGAGAACCGCATAGATCCGGGTGTAAGCCTTCGCTCCCCCTTGATTGGAGCGGTACTGGAGCTCCTTACGGATGGTGTCGCAGAGCCTGCGCTGGATACGTTCAGCGATCACAGGGCTATTCTGGAAAAGCCACAGTGCCTGGGCTTTGGGCAGGAACCCCACCGCCGAGGTCGTCACGGCGATCACCGAGGCTGACCTGGGCTTTCCGTCGATTAAGGCGATTTCGCCGAAATACTCCCCGGGCTCAATAAAGTTGATGCCGATTTCCTTGCCCTCTTCGGACATGGAGATTACCTGGAGCCGGCCCGTAAAGAGCATCAACAGGGCATCCCCGGGGCCGCCCTTGTGGATAACAAAGTCCTTTTTCCCAAATTCCTGCATCCGGACGTGCTGGCGGATCTCCTCCAGGAGCGCCGGGGGCAGATCCTTGAAAAGATGCTGGTTGTGGAGTAATTCAATAGAAATCATGTGATAATTATCACATCTTATGCCTTGTCTTAGGCGTATCAAGAGACCATGGCTCGAAAAATTGCCCCCAGAACACTGCCCGTTTCTTTTCAGAAATGGCTATCCCAAGCCCTTTTGGTGCTTGGTGCGGCGCTATGGCTTGCCCAAACGGCCTTGGCCGACAACAGACCTATGGTCGGGGTAGCCGATGTTATGGGCGGTAAAGCAACACTGTTAACGCCGGACGCCAAATCCCCGCAGCCCTTGAAGGCTGGCGCCCAGATAAGGGAAGGCGACACCCTGGAGACGGCCTCAGATGGTTACGTCTACATCAATACCCGTGATCAGGGCTTTATCAGTCTTCGTCCAAATTCCCGGCTGACCGTTGATCTTTATCGGTTTGATGCCAAAGACCCAGCCGCCACGCAGATCCGTTGGACCCTGAAACAGGGCGTAGTTCGTGTGGTGTCTGGGCGCGCAATGGAGTCTGCCAAAGACCGTTTCCGTCTAAATACGCCCATTGCTGCGATTGGTGTTCGCGGCACTGACTTCTCTGTTTTTGCGGGATCGAATGTCACACGGGCATCGATCTCAACCGGTGCGATCGCCGTCTCTCCGTTTACATCTGAATGTACGGCTGTATCTCTTGGCCCATGCCGTGGTAACTCCGTGCTTGATCTCTCTGAGGGTATGCGTCAGTTGATTCAGGTGGGTGCTGGCGATAGCCGTCCGAAGTTGATCAACACCATTGAGCTTGGCCCTGACCGCATTGCCCCGCCGCGTGCCGATGAGGTTCCCGGCAAGCGTGCAGCCGCCGGCGAATCGCAGCCTGCGGTGACCGTTGCATTGGCGTCCACCGGCGCAGTGGCACTAGGTAGTGCGTCAAGGCAGCCAGGTGCTTCAGGCACTGATCCCGGCGCCAGTTCTAACGCGTCGGGTTCTGCGGCATCCACCGCCACGGCAGTGATTTCGAACCGTGCGGAGACAATTTTTGCGTCCCAGGTTGGCGGCATTAAACCGGCAGCGTTAGTGCATTGGGGTCGCTGGGAGACGCTCGCTGGAATGCCTGCAGGTGATATGCAAAAGCTTTTCGCACCGGGCAAGCAGCTTGCATTTATTCTTGGACCTTATGGACTTGCTCGTGATCTGACGCCGACACTGAACATGCCCCAGACGGGCGTGTTCTCGTTTGCTTTGCAGGACTACGAGGCGTTTGTCTACAACGGTCAGACAAAACTCTATTCAAACGCCGTAATAGAGAACCCATCTCTCGTGATTGATTTCGGGACCAACCGCTTTACAACAAGCCTAAACGTGATTGGTGACGGACTGAATATCGACGTTCGTGGCCAGGGCGGTATTACACGCGAAGGGTTAATTTATAGCGATATCGTGGGCTCTCAGGCAACCATTCGTGGTGCGCTTGCCGGCACGAACGCGGAACAGGCCGGTTACGTCTTCCAACGTCACCAGCACGGCGTAAATAACGCAGCCGTTGGCGCTACTCGCTGGATGCGTTGATTGGGTTTGTTGCGCAAGGCTTATCCCTGCCAGCTTAGGCAGCGAAGTTCTCAGACACTAATTTTCATTTTTAATTTTTTTCTCGCCGCACTCATTGGTGCCGCCCCCTCATTTGCGCAAGTAATCCCTGCGCAATCAACCGATAACCAACAAAGTTCTTATTACGAACAGGGATTGTCTGCGTTAGCGGCAGGCGATCGGCAGCGTGCATTTAGGCAGTTTCAACTCGCAATTGTTCACGAACCGAATAACGCAGGCGCATGGTTAGACCTGGCACTGCTTTACTGTGAAGATGGCGCAATTGCCCAGGCCGAACAGACCTTTCGTGCACTCGAATCACGTTTTCCGCTGCCTGAAGCAATCCGTCAGATGATTGCTTATCAGCGTGCTCAGGGCTGTCGTATACCGATTGCAAAACTAAAGTCAGCGCTATCACTTTCGGCGCAGTTCTCTGCTGGGTACTCTAGCAATGTCAATGCAGCGCCGAGTACATCGATTATTCGTTTTGGCCCGCTGTCATCCGTATCCTTTCTTGAGCTCTCAAGCGAGAGTCAACCGAAAGAAGATGGCTTTATTAATCTTGGATTTCAGGCAAGCGGTCGTGCTGGATTGTTTTCAAAAGATCAATGGTTAACATCGATTGATTTGCGAAGACACAACAGTCAATCTCCATTTGATACAACACATGTGCTAGTCGGTTACTCCATCCCAATCGACGCGCTCGATCCATCAAAACTAGATCTCTCGATCACTGGGTCTGTGAGCAATTGGTGGCTTAATCAAAAGCAATACGAAACCGCGCAGAAGTTTTCTGTTGATGGATGGTCGCCTGTGCGGAGGTTCAATGAACTGTCTGCACGTTGGGGTTTGAGCGCCTCTGCCTCACAGACCCTTTATCAAGAGAACCCAAGTTTCGATGCGCAGCGCGCTGAGTTTTTGGTTCGTGGTGAGTTTGCTCGCCAGAACTGGTCAGGAATGGCATTTCTGGGGCCGATGAAGGATATGGCACTTGATGAGCGCCCCGGGGGTAATCGAACCGGAGCGATTGCTGGGGTGAACCTTGCAAATAAATGGCGTTTCGGCATTACCCAGCTCACCCTCGCGGGCCAGATTCAGCGGGATGAACGTGTCTACAACGCGCTCTTGTTCCCAGGGATCGAACGAACAGGCCGTCGTTTTTTTACAACTCTTCGCCATGAGGGAAATCTTGGGGGTTTCGCGGCCATTTCGAAGGAAGTTATAGGCTTCTTTTCCGTTGGGTTTGAGAGGAACGAAGATTCAATAGAATTTTTTTCCTTTAAAAATCAATCATTTATGATTGGTTTTCGAGGTCAATGGTGAAATAAATCACCGATCTATGATGATTTTTATGTTGTTTTTCTGCAAGCCCTCGCTCTCGGCAACGTGTGGAAACACTATTTTGTGATCCCGATCACACTACTTATTGCTAGGAATGAAGGAGAATCCACAGTGTGAGTCAAAGGGTCAGAGGAGATCTATGGCTTACTCTGACTAATCGAATTCGTTTTTGTTAATTGCCATTTCTTTTCTAAGGAGTCACCACATGGCTGCACCTCAGTACAACGCTACCGTTCAAAAGGCTTATGTCGCTTTCTACGGTCGTCCCGCAGATCCGTCAGGTCTGAATTATTGGACTGATAAGCTCAACGCCGCTAAAGGCAACTTGGCTGAAATCATTCAGGCTTTCGGTTCCAGCGCTGAAGCTACAGCTCTGTACGGAAGCAAGAGCAACCTGGATGCGATTAACTCCCTGTACCAGCAAATCTTCGGACGCAACGCAGATCCCGAGGGCCTGCTGTACTACAACGGCGAGCTGCTTGCTGGCCGCATGACTCTGATTAACATCGCTCAGCGCGTTATTGACGGCGCTAAGGGTGACGACGGTGCGATCGTTACGAACCGCCTGACAGCTGCTCAGTCGTTTACCGACAGCCTCGATACAGCTGCGGAAATCCTGGCATATCAGGGCAACACATCTGCTGCTTCTGCCCGTACGTGGCTCGGAACTGTTTCCGGTACAGCTGCAAGCCTTACCGCTGCAACAGGTAACATCGCCTCTACGGTCTCTTCGATCGTTACTAGCTACAACTCGAACGCTAACCCCGGACAGCCTTTCACGCTCACTACCACTGTTGACAGCGTCCCCGCAACAAGCGGCAATGACAACATTCTCGGAACGGTAGACACAGGTACGGCTACCGCCAATACATTCTCGGTTTCTGACGTGATCAACGGAGGAGCTGGAGACGGTGACACCCTCC
>JACCDS012247642.1_pt1 | contig 16236 bp, 13 predicted proteins | sample 7446441 | NCBI WGS metagenome assembly JACCDS01 (sample SAMN15323445, study PRJNA562643) | freshwater metagenome | isolation source: river surface water | place: USA:Blue River Watershed | collected 2017-08-17
CACCGAATGCCCGCCCGAGCATGCCGCCTAATGCGGTCCCCGCAATATAAAAGCCAATGGTCTGACTCAGCCGTGCTGCAGGCACTTCACTGCTGAGATAGGTGATCGCGAGCGCCGGCATGCCTCCCAATGCCAGGCCCAGCAACGCGCGCAGCCATAGCAATTGCGTGTAGTTTTGCGCCAGCGCACATAGCAGGCTCAGCACTGCAGTGCTCGCGACCGCCACAATCATCAAACGGCGCCGGTCAATAAATTCACTGAGCAGGCTGCTGAGTAACAAAGACAACGCCAGTGTCAGCGTTGATATCGACAACACCCAGCTGGCATCCGCCGCGGACAATCCGAATTCAGCCGAAAGCAGCGGCATCATCGGCTGCACGGCATAGAGCAGGGCAAACACACTGCAGCCGGCCAGAAACATGGCCCATTTTAAAGATTGGATCCGCTGCAGCTGATCTACTGCAGAGGTCGATAACTCGGTGGCAGCTGTGCTGACAGGTGCTGAATATGACATCAGGGGTGACCGGTGAAAAACAGGAAGTGTCAGGGTAAAGATTGTGATTAATAGCGTCCAATACATAATAAATACGATATTAATACCAAAAATAGATTAATGTGGCATCGACACCAGACCCAATTGCGGAGTAACAAATCATCGAACTAAGACAATTGCGCTATTTTATTACCGTCGCAGAAGAGCTGCATTTCACCCGAGCGGCGCAGCGGCTTTGCATCGGCCAGCCGCCGCTCAGTTATGCCATTGCCCAGCTGGAAACTGAGATCGGCGCAATGTTATTTGCCCGCACGAAAAGGTCGGTGCAGCTGACCGAAGCGGGGAAGTTATTACTCGCCGATGCCCGAAAAATTCTGGCGCTGTCCGGCGCCGCAGCGCAGAGCGCCAAAGCCGCCGCAGCGGGACATGCCGGTGAACTGCGGATTGGCTTTACTTCCTCCACACCGCTGACGCCGTTATTTTCCGCGCTGATCAATGTCTATCGCCAGCAATTTCCGGCTGTCACGCTGACGTTGCTGGAAATGTCGACGCAACACCAGCTGGCGGCGTTGCAACAACAGACGCTGGATTTGGCGTTTGTCCGGCCACAGTTTGGCGCTGAACCAGCGGAGCAGGAGAATTCAGCGGCGCATGCGCTGCATTATTTGACGCTACGCACTGATCCGTTGGTGGTGGTGTTGCCGCAGCAGCATCCGCTGGCAAAAAAACCGCAGATCTGGCTGACGGATTTGGAAACGCAGGGTTTTATCATGTACCCGCCGCAAGCGGGCACCAGTATTTACCGGCAACTGCACGCGCTGTGCCTGCAAGCCGGATTTACGCCAGACACAGTCCAGCAAGCCGCCGAAGCGTCGACCATCATCGGGCTGGTCGCTGCCGGTGTCGGCATCAGCGTGCTGCCAGCATGTTTCGACCGCATTCAGCTGGCAGGAGTTTGTTACCGGCAACTGGCCGACGAACAGGCAGTCACACGTTTATTGCTGGCACATCAGGCTACAGAGCGAGAGCCGCAAAAACAGCTGTTAATCAAGCAGTTTGTCGCGCTGACACAAGCAGAGTTGTAGTTAAATGCTGGTATGCCCTGGACATAAAAAAACGCCGGATAAATCCGGCGTTTTTTCTTGAAATTTGAATGGTCGGTACGGCGGGATTCGAACCCACGACCCCTGACACCCCATGACAGTGCGCTACCAAGCTGCGCTACGTACCGACGAGCGCCTTATCTTACTGGCTTTCTGTCTGATTGCAATGCTGCACCGACTGACTGCAGCATTTTTAGCCGGTTAATCAGCCAAATAGCAAAGCGCCGCCACAGATTTTCGGTTAAGGTAATGCCATCAAACATCCGTCCGGATGTCCAAAATATGCGGGTGTTTTGCGCAAGGGCCGGGGAGGCCGATTTTTATGTGGATCTTGTTTACCTTACTGGCCGCGTCGATGCAGGCCGTGCGTAATGCCTGTCAGAAAGAGCTCAGTAAAGAAGTGTCGGTGCTGGGTGTCACGCTGGCACGGTTTATATATGCCAGTCCGCTGGCGGCAGTCTATCTGCTGGCGTTATATCAGTACCAGACTGCAGCATTGCCAGTATTTAGCGCCAGTTTTGCCGGGTATGTGCTGGCGGCGTCTGTGATGCAAATTCTGGCCACTGCACTGATGGTGGTGCTGTTTAAGCAAAAAAACTATGCCATTGGTGTCGGTCTGGCAAAATCAGAAGCGATTTTTGCTGCGGTACTTGGTGTGTTATTTTTTGCCAGTGTGTTGTCGCCGCTTGGCTGGATTGGGGTTGGAGTGGGCGCTATCGCGGTGTTTTTATTAAGCGGTGTGCGAAACCTGAACGAGTTGCCGCTCAAGACCGTTGCCATCGGCGCCGCCAGTGGTGCCGCTTTTGCACTGACGTCGTTGTGGATCCGCGAAGCCAGTCTGGCGCTCGGCTTGCCGTTTCCTTATGGCGCGGCCTGGGTGTTGTTGTTTGTCATCAGCTGCCAGACGCTGCTGTTGTTGGGTTATCTGTTAATACGTGACCGCGCCGTGCTGGTTGCGCTGTGGCAACGGCCCCGACTGACCCTGCTGACCAGTTTTTTCAGCTGTATCGGTTCTCTAGGCTGGTTCACCGCAATGAGCTTGGAGAGCGTGCCATTAGTGAAAACGCTGGGGCAGGTTGAAGTCCTGTTCACTTTGTTGATTTCGGTGTTCTGGTTCAAGGAAAAACTCAAACGCACTGACTTGCTTGGCCTTGCGCTTGTTGTTCTGGCGGCTGTGCTGGTGATGTGGGCCTGACACTCGGTGCAATTCCCGGCGCTGGCGCAATCAGGCGACAGATGATTACAATGCTGCTGACCCATACAGTGAGCCCGGCTCGAAGAAGCTGGCCCTGCTAACCCTATAACGCAGATTTGAAGCATGAAAACCAATATTCTAAACCGTATCGTAGAACCGGAAGCGCTGCAGCACAGTGGCGACTTCCTTGGTCTGACTTTGACTTACCCTAAAGAGCTCACGCCTTTTTCTTACATGCTCAATAACGGCACTGTGGTGGAGGTCTGGGATACCGGCGTGTTATGCCTGACTCCAGCGAACCCGGCAGGCATCGACCTGGTGTTGTCGTCAGGTGTTCACGGCAATGAAACTGCGCCGATTGAGCTGTGCGCAGCAATTTGTCAGGACCTGTTGCTGGAAAAAATCCAAAGCACTCACCGGTTGTTGTTTTTGTTTGGCAATCCGCCGGCGATGAACAGTGCAAAACGTGAACTGGTTGATAACCTGAACCGGTTATTTTCCGGCCATCACAGTAAAGGTGAAGGAGAACCAAGTTGGGAACGCCAGCGGGCGGCGGCACTCGAACAATATGTGCTGCGGTTTTTTAATGAGGGCGGTGCCAACCGGCAGCGTTTGTTATACGACCTGCATACCGCTATTCGTGGCTCACAGTTTGAAAAGTTTGCGGTTTATCCGTTTTTACACGGCAAGCCCTGGAGCAAAAGTCAGTTACAGTTTTTACATGCCTGCGGCGTGGAGACGTTCCTGCTAATGCAAACACCGGCCTCTACTTTTAGTTATTTTGGCGCGCAAAGTTGTGGCGCACATGCCTTTACGCTTGAGCTTGGCAAAGTCAGACCTTTTGGTGAAAACGATATGAGCCGCTTTGCCGCCTGTGATCTGATGTTGCGCGCACTGATAGTCGGAACGCAGCCTGCGTTGGCCGAATTTGACGAGAGCCGGTTTAACTTCTTTGTCGTCAGTCGTGCGGTGAATAAGCAAAGTGAACAATTCGAATTGTGCTTTGCCCGCAATATTGAGAATTTCACTCAGTTCCCGCTTGGCACTGTGTTGGCACGTGACGGTGACATTGAATATCGGGTCGACGAACCGGGCGAAGCCATTATTTTCCCCAACGCAGACGTCGCGTTAGGGCAACGCGCGATGTTATTGATCAAGCCTGTTTCAGTCGCCGGACAGGTCAGCGACTAGTTCAGGTCCTGATAAAACAGAAACGGGCAATACGCCCGTTTTTGTTTGCCTGGTCATACCACCAACTTCAATTCCGGCGCTCAGCAGATGACTTTTACCGGGCAAATGGTTGATTTAGCATCGCATTAGTTTTCCTTATCCGAGCCTATGGAAAAATTCACCGTAAAAAGTTCGGCTGTGCTACGTTTTACAGGTTGGTGCGGTTGCAATGCAGTTTACGTAAAGGTAAAGTTTGCGCCGCTGGAACAAAATAATAACAGCGAAGCTGCAGCGATTTGCTTGACGTCTACGTAAAGTAAAATAATCCGACGCGATAAACCGTCTGCAAAAATCCAGGGGAGAAGCTGACCTAAACAGCGACAGACTGTCAGTCAGATGGATTCAACATTAAGGTAAAGCCGGCAAACACCAAGGTCCGCGTTACCCGCATGACAAAGAGAGATCTATGACCAACCCGAATAACGCCACGATTTCGACCGTGCACCACGCCGAATTCACCAGTGGCCACGCTTTGCAGATCCCGACACTGCGCATTTTACAGGACGACGGCACTCTCTACGAAGGTGCGACTGCACCGGAACTCGATAAAGCCACTGCGTTAAAAATGTACCAGACCATGACCTTTATCCGCGTGCTGGACGAACGGATGTTGGGCGCGCAGCGTCAGGGCCGGATCAGTTTTTATATGCAATGCCTCGGCGAAGAAGCCGCCACTGTCGGTAGTGCAGCTGCGCTCGATGATGCCGACATGATCATGGCGCAATACCGTGAACAAGGCGCGTTACGTTACCGTGGTTTCACGCTGGAACAGTTTATGAACCAGCTGTTTTCTAACGAAAAAGATCTCGGCAAAGGCCGCCAGATGCCGGTACATTACGGCAGCAATGCCATTCATTACATGACTATTTCCAGCCCGCTTGGCACGCAAATCCCGCAAGCCGCCGGCTATGCCTACGCGCAGAAATTACGCGGTCTGGCCAATGTGACCATTTGTTACTTCGGTGAAGGTGCAGCGTCTGAAGGCGACTTCCACGCCGGTCTGAATATGGCCGCGGTGCATAAAGCACCGGTGCTGTTTTTCTGCCGCAACAACGGCTACGCCATCTCAACACCAGCCAACGAACAGTTTAAAGGTGACGGCATCGCCTGTCGTGGCGTTGGCTATGGCATGAAAACCATCCGGGTCGACGGCGCCGACATTCTGGCGGTGTATCAGGCGACTAAAATGGCGCGTGAATATGCGCTTGCGAACAACGAGCCAGTGCTGCTGGAATCAATCGCCTACCGTTTAGGCGCGCATTCTTCGTCGGATGACCCGAGCGGTTATCGCTCAAAAGAAGAAGAAGAGCTGTGGCGTAAAAACGATCCGGTCGCCCGGTTTCGTTTATTCCTGCTGCAAAAAGGCTGGTTGGATGATGACGCCGACAAAGCCGCTATCGAGCAGCTGCGTCACGACATCCTGGAAGCGTTAAAAGTGGCGGAAAAAGTGGCCAAGCCTGGTATCGAACATCTGATCAGTGATGTTTATGCCGAACCTATCCCTGAGCTGGAACGCCAGTTGGCGGAGCTTAAAGAGCACATCCGTAAATACCAGGATGCGTATCCAATCACGTCAGGGAGAATGTAATGGCGAAAATGAATATGTTACAGGCCATCAACAACGCGCTGGATTTAGCGATGGCCAAAGACGATGGCGTGGTGTGTTTTGGTGAAGACGTCGGCCATTTTGGCGGTGTGTTCCGTGCGACATCTAAGCTGCAGGAAAAATACGGCAAAGCGCGTTGTTTTAACACGCCTCTTACAGAACAGGGCATCGCCGGTTTTGCCAATGGTATGGCGGCGCAAGGCATGACGCCAGTCGCCGAAATTCAGTTTGCAGACTACATCTTTCCGGCCTTTGACCAGATCGTCAACGAAACGGCCAAGTTCCGTTACCGCTCCGGCAATGAATTTAACGTCGGTGGTTTGGTGTTCCGCACGCCATACGGCGGCGGTATCGCTGGTGGTCACTACCACAGTCAGTCGCCAGAAGCTTATTTTGCCCATACACCGGGTCTGAAAATTGTCGTTCCGCGTAATCCGCATCAAGCCAAAGGTTTGTTGTTGGCCTCAATCAACTGCCCGGATCCGGTAATTTTCTTTGAACCGAAACAACTGTACCGCGCATCGGTTGGTGAAGTGCCGGAAGTATACTACGAGCTGCCAATCGGCCAGGCCGAAGTGATGAAAACCGGTTCTCAGGTCACAGTGCTGGCTTGGGGCGCGCAAATGGAGATCGTGGAAAAAGCGGTGGAAATGGCTGAAGCCATTGGTATTTCCTGTGAACTGATCGACCTTCGCAGCATCCTGCCGTGGGACGTCGATACAGTGGCTGAATCAGTGAAAAAGACCGGCCGTCTGGTGATTAACCACGAAGCGCCGTTAACTGGTGGTTTTGCCGGTGAAATCGCTGCGACCATCCAGCAACGTTGTTTCCTGCATCTGGAAAGTCCAATCCTGCGCGTCTGTGGTCTGGATACGCCGTACCCGCTGGCGCTGGAAAAAGAATATGTCGCCGACCATTTAAAAACCTTTGAAGCCATTAAAGCTTCTGTCAATTTCTGAGCCGGAGTTATCGATGAAAAAAGATTTTATCCTGCCGGACATTGGTGAAGGCATCGTGGAATGTGAACTGGTCGACTGGCTGGTGAAAGAAGGCGATCGGATTGTCGAAGATCAGCCGATCTGCGACGTGATGACTGATAAAGCCTTGGTGCAGATCCCTGCAATTTATAACGGCGTGGTCAGCAAGCTGTATTATGCCAAAGGCGATATCGCGAAAGTCCACGCACCTTTATTTGAAATGATTGTCGACGTGGTTGCCGGTGATGCACCAGTCAAAGCAGCGCCGGTTGCTGCCGTCGCAGTTGGCGGCAAAGTGGTTGAGGATTTTATTCTGCCGGATATCGGTGAAGGTATTGTGGAATGTGAAGTCGTGGACTGGTTGGTCAAAGAAGGCGACATCATTGCCGAAGATCAGCCGGTTTGTGATGTGATGACCGACAAAGCCTTAGTGCAAATCCCAGCGAAACATCCGGGTAAAGTGGTGAAGCTGTATACCGCCAAAGGCCATATCGCCAAAGTGCATGCGCCGCTGTTTGCCATCGAGATGGACGCCGCCCTGGCTTCAGGACAGCCGCCATCAGCCCATCAAGTGCCTGCAGCATCTCAGCCAAGCGCAGCTTTAGTTACCGCAGCACCTGCAGCGACAGTCGCAGTAGCCAGCAGTTTGCCTGCAGGCCACAAAGCGCTGGCAAGTCCAGCGGTGCGCCGGCTGGCGCGCGAACTGAGCGTCGATATTCACCGGGTGCCAGGCACAGGTCCAAAAGGCCGGGTGTTTAAAAATGACGTGCAGGCGTTTGCTGCCGGTACTGTACCCGGCGCTGTAGCAGCACCGGTAGTACCAGTATCCGCCGCTGTGGTTGCCGCACCGGTCGCTGGCAGCAGCGGTCGTCGGGTTGAACCAATCAAAGGCATTAAAGCGGCGATGGCGCGGCAGATGGCTGAATCAGTCAGCACTATCCCGCACTTCACTTATTGCGAAGAGATTGATTTGACTGACCTTATCGCGCTGCGGTTAAGCCTGAAAGACAATCTGGCGAAACAAGGCGTGAAGCTGACCATGATGCCGTTTTTCATGAAAGCGATGTCGCTGGCGTTAAACGAGTTTCCGATCTTAAACAGCCAGGTCAATGCCGATTGCACCGCGCTGACGTACTTTGACGAACACAATATCGGTATTGCGGTCGATTCTAAAGTCGGTCTGCTGGTACCGAATGTCAAAGATTGCCAGCGTAAATCGATCGTGGAAATTGCTCAGGACTTAACCCGTCTGACCGATCTGGCGCGCGAAGGCCGCGTCAGCCCGGCTGATTTAAAAGGTGGCACTATCACCATCTCCAATATCGGCGCTATTGGTGGCACTGTGGCGACGCCTATTATCAACAAACCGGAAGTGGCGATTGTGGCGCTTGGCAAAGTGCAGTTGCTGCCGCGCTTTGATGCCAAAGGCCATGTGGTTGCGCGGTCCATCATGCAGGTCAGCTGGTCTGGCGATCACCGTGTGATTGACGGTGGCACTATTGCCCGCTTTACCAATCTGTGGAAAAAGTACCTGGAAGAGCCTTCAGCGATGCTAGTGGCTATGCGCTAACAAATGCGCTAAAGAACGCGCTAACGCTATCTAAGGCGTGTAAAACCTGCTAAAAAAGCCCCATTCGGGGCTTTTTTGTTTCAGCGATGTACAAACACCAATTACGTAACTTTTATATTCCGGAAGAGCAGTCGATTTATCTGCTTAATGCCAACGACGCGAAGAAACTCAAAGATTGGGTCGCGTTGTGTATGGATGAGCTGCGTAAATTGGGTTATCGAGAGATCGAACTGGTCGGTAAAGGGGCGTATGGCTTTGCTTTTGCCGGGCTGGATAAAGCTGGCGAGCAATGTGTGTTTAAGTTCTCCCGTATCAATCTGCCGCAACATATCCAGGAGCGGCTGGCTGACGAAGCTTACATGTTGTCACAAATCCAGCATCCGAATGTGCCGCGTTACATCACGTACCAGCTGGTGAAAAAACAAGGCATCCTGATGATGGGCCGGGCCCGTGGCATCGACCTTGAACAATACAGCTTGCGCCATGGCCGGCTGCCGGTCCGGCTGATCATTGATATTGCCGCGCAGCTGGCCAGCTTGCTCAAAGTGCTCAGAAGTCATCAAAAAGACGGCGAAGCCTGCCCAATTGTGCATGGCGATATCAAACCGTCCAATCTGGTGTATGACGAAGTCAGCGGCCAGATCAGTCTGGTGGATTGGGGCAGTTCAGTGTTTGCCCAGACCGATGAACAAGGTCATTACCTGAGCAATAACGTGATGGCGCTGATGTCAGCGGATTTACAGAATTCCAATGCCCGCCTCGGCGATGTGTATTTTATTGGCGCTGAGCAACGCGCCGGTGCTTTATCGAGTCCACGTTTTGATGAGCAGGGCGTGGCCGGGACTTTATATGCGCTGGCCTCTGGTCAGGGCTGTCGTTTTGGCCGCAAAGCGATCCCGGCGCGCAGTCTCGGGTTGCCCAACGAATTTGCCACTATGCTCGACAGTCTGCTGGCCGACGATCCCGGTTTACGTGCCCAGGCCGGTGATTATTTCCTCAAAGCGATGCCCCGCCTGGCCCATCTGGTGTTGCCGGATCTGACGCTATTTGATGACAGCCCACAGCTGCCGTTTGGCATCAATGCGCAAAGCCGTGAACTGGATACTGTGGTGTATTCGTCGCGCAAGTCATTTTTGCGTGAACACAGCGAAGAAGACGGCATTCAGTACGTCGACGATGTACAGCTGGAGCGCTATTACAAAAACTATCTCGAAGGCATGGGTGAAACCGAAAAAGCCTTTGTAGCGGCAGTCAGCCGGCTCGGCCGGTATCCGGTGGTGGGAGGGCTCGCAATCCACTGGCAGGCGCAGGGGGTTTATGTCGATTGTCATTTTCATTTGTATCAGCAGGCGCTGACGGAAGCTTTTACGCTGGCGCTCAATAACGTCGTAACGCTGGCCCGCGCTATCGCAAAAGTGGGTACTTTTAAGGCTTGTTTGTTTGATGCGCGCCAGACCATTCACCTGGCGCGGGAACACGCAGAACAAGCCTTTACGGTAGCGGCCGGTTTACATATCCCTTATGAAGTCAAAGCCGTCAGCAATGCCGAACTCAGCAGTAAACAACATTCTTATTTTGAAGATGGCAAAGATCCGGATGAACAGTTGGTGTTGCCCGATGCCATTATGGACGACCTGGCGCAGCTGAACCTGATCCGCCACACCGGCTGCATTATTTTTGAAGTCACCGCGTTTTATATGAAAATACACAGCTATTTTCACTTACTCGATGCTGACGCCGAAGTGCAGTTCGCCCGATTATTGGCGAATATTGTCAGTAAAATTCCGTTGATCCGCGGCGATGGCGTGGGTGGTTTTATGAAATTGCCGCAAAAGGCGACCCGTAAATTCAGTCACCAGCTGGTGCTGCCGACCTGCGTCTATCCTGCCAATCCCTATAGTCACAGATAGCGCCCGTTGTGGCCGTATCAGTGGCAAGTTGATGTCACGTCGGTATATCAGCGAATGGTGAAATAAAACGGCATTATTGTTGGCGTTTTGCTATGGTTTTAACAGCCATAAACGGACGGAAGGCAGTATTGTGGACAAAGTACACTGGCAGCAGCAAATCGATATTTTGCAGGCTATAGCCGATCATTCCGGCGCTGTAATTGGTGCAAAAGATTTGGCCGGACATTATGTATATGTGAATCAGCAGTACAGCCGGTTATTCAACCGACCGGTGCAGGATTTTATCGGCAAAACCGATGAGGATCTGTTTAGCGCTGAAACGGCACAACAATTTCGCCGTGCTGACCAATTGGCGCAACAATCAAGTGTCGCAATCAGCGTGGAAGAACGGGTTGAAGTGAACGGTATCGCGCTGGAGTTTTTGTCACTGAAATTTCCCATTCGCGACCAGCAAGGCCAGTTGTTTGCGACCGGGCTAGTAGCTGCTGACATCAGTAAATTAAAAGAGTTACAACGCCAGCTGCAAAGCCTGGCAGACCATGATCCGCTCACCAGGTGTTACAACCGTCGCCGTATTCTGGAAATTGCTGAAGTCCATTTAAAAAAGGCTCGTCGTTATCAGCAGGATTTCAGCATTTTGTTATTTGATCTGGACCATTTTAAACACATCAATGACGTCTTCGGCCACGCCATCGGCGATCAGGTGCTGGTTGGTTTTGCCGAGCGGGTACAATCTGAGTTGAGAAAACCGGATGATTTCGGCCGGATCGGTGGTGAAGAGTTTATTGCGCTGCTGCCGGATACCAACGCCCATTCAGCGCTCGCGCTGGCAGAGCGGATCCGACTCAAAATTGCTGATTGGCAGTTCGCTGCATTAAAAGGTTCCCGACTGACCACCTGCATCGGCATCGCCGAGTTTTCATTGCAGCTGCAGCGGATGGATGAGTTATCCGCCGCCGCCGACCACGCCTTGTATCAGGCCAAAGCGCAAGGCCGCAACTGCGTCCGGATGTACTAAAGCGACAGCCGCTTATTTGAACTGATGAGAAAAGCAGGTAACATGAAAACAGCAAAGTGAACCGCAGAACTCGCCATTCCGAGTCGCAAAAAAGAGTCGTTGCATGGTCAGAGTGTTGGGTTGGTTGATTTTTTTAGGTTTGTTTATGCCGGTATTGGCCGGTACAGCGGCGCCGGATCCACATAGCTTCGCTAATTTTCAGCAAGTCCGCACCCGTCATCTGGTGTTAGATTTAGCGGTTGATTTTACGCGCCAACAGCTGACCGGTTTTGCTGAACATCAATTGGAACGACTGGACCCAAGCATAAATCGCTTGGTGCTGGACAGCCGACACCTGAAGATCACCACGGTGACATTCACCAATGATGGCGTGCATTGGCAAAAAGCAGCCTATCTGCTTGGGATTGAAGATGCGCTGAAAGGCCAGCCACTGACCATTCAATTACAGAACAACACCAAAGCGGTGCGGGTCTATTATCAGACGACACCACAGGCCAGTGGCCTGCAGTGGTTGACTGCAGCGCAAACCAGCGAAAAAAAACAACCGTTTTTATTTTCTCAGTCACAGGCTATCCATGCCCGCAGCTGGATCCCGCTACAGGATACGCCAGCCAACCGCATCACCTACCAGGCCCGCATCAAAACACCGGCGGATTTATTGGCGGTGATGAGCGCCGATAACAGCGCCAACTTCAACAGAAACGGCGACTATCAATTCGACATGCCACAACCGCTGCCGTCTTATCTGATTGCGCTGGCAGTGGGTGATTTGCATTTTAAAGCCATGTCGGCTGATACCGGCGTCTACGCCGAGAAACTCTGGCTGGACCGGGCGACGGCTGAATTCTCTGACACCCAAAAGATGATGGATGCGGCGAACCAGCTGTTCGGTAAATATCCATGGAAACGTTACGACTTGTTGGTATTGCCTTCGAGTTTTCCATTTGGTGGTATGGAAAATCCGCGCTTGTCATTTGTCACGCCGACCATCATCACTGGTGATAAAAGTCTGATCAGTTTGGTTGCGCATGAACTGGCGCATTCCTGGAGCGGTAATCTCGTCACCAATGCCAGCTGGAATGATGTCTGGCTCAATGAAGGGTTCACCAATTACGTGGAAAACCGCATCATGCAAAAGGTGTACGGCCAGCCAAGGGCAGATATGGAGTTGCTGCTGAATGTGCGTGCTTTGCGCAATCTGCTGACGCATCAGGCGCCGGCAGATTCTCGCTTACAGGCTGATTACCGCGGTCGCGATCCGGATGAAGCCTTTCACCAAATTCCTTATGTCAAAGGACAGTTACTGTTACTGGCGTTGGCCCAACATTTCGGTCAGGCACAGTTTGACCAGTTTTTACGCGACTATTTTGCCCATTTTGCTTTCCAGTCGATCGAGACTGAGTCTTTTGTCCGCTATTTTCAGCAGCAACTAAACAGCAAACAGAGCTTTAGTGAACAGGCCTTAAGTCGGTGGCTGACTGCCCCGGGCTTACCGGACGAACTGGCGCTGCCTGCGTCTGATGCTTTTGCGCGCGTCAGTGTGGCACAGCAACAATGGCTGGCAGGCAAGGCTGGCTTGCGCTTGTTGCCGACCACGCAATGGTCTGTGCACGAGTGGCTGCATTTTATTGACCTGCTGCCACGTGAGTTGACAGAACAGCAGCTTAGCGAACTGGATTTGGCGTTTTCTTTGTCGCAAAGCAGCAATGCAGAAATATTTACAGCATGGGCGCAACTCGTGATCCCATTGAACTATCAGCCCATTATTCAGCCACTGCGCCAGTTCCTGCTGTCCGTAGGCCGGCAAAAATTCATTGTTCCACTCTACAGCGAATTGAAAGCCAATCCGCAGTGGCGCAGTTGGGCGCGACAAGTCTATCGCGAAGCGCGGCCCGGTTATCATCCGTTAGCGCAGCAGCAACTGGACAAACTAACGCTTTGACATTTTGTCACAGTCTGGCGCCAGTAGTGGCTGCTATGCTGACCCCAGTCTGGCAAAGAGCCTAGGCGTAACAGGAGTGTATAGATGAAATTAAGTCAGATTTTACTGTTGTGCGCGGCACTGGGTCAGTCCGCATACGCGGCTGAAGCAGATTTCGTCACGGTTAACGGCAGCGGCGCTGTCGCTGTGACACCAACCCAAGCACGGTTGACCCTGGTTTTTTCCGCACAACAAGCCGATGTGGCGGCTGGCAAACAAGCGGTAGATGCCCAAAGCGCTGCATTTGCAGCTCTGTTGAGCAAACATCAAATCAAAGCCAGTGATGTGAACAATGCGCCCCTGGTGGTTTACCCGGAACAACGGGAACAGAAACTCGACCAGTTCCGGATTGAACGTAGCACCACAGTGCTGATCCGTGATTTGACCTTATATCCGCTGTTGCTGGAAGGCGCGGCAAAGTTAGGCGTCAGTCAGATCCAGCCGGTAGAGCTGCAAACGGCAGACAGTGAGCAGTATTATACCGAGGCGTTACAACAGGCATTTCAAGCTGCCAAAGCCAAAGCATTGCAATTAGCAGCGCTCAGTGGACGCAAACTTGGCAAAGTCAATCAGCTGCACGAGCAGTCCAGTGCACCGGGTCCGAGATTCAAAGGGATGATGATGGCGGCAGATTCAATGCCGGTCAGTTTTGGTCAGCAACAGATCCGTGCTGACGTGCAGGTACAGTTTGAACTGATAAATCCCTGAGAAATGTTCTGCCTAAAGGTTTAATTTTGCGGACAAACCAAGTATGGTAGGGGCCTTGAGTTAATAACCCGTCCAGACCTGATGTTTGCTGAAAAACTAGCCTTTTATGACACGCTCACAGCTCAATGTGTAGCTTTAATCTCCGACGAGACCGATTTTATCGCCAACCTCGCCAATATCAGCGCCTTATTATTTATGGAAATGCCGGACCTGAACTGGGCCGGCTTTTATTTATTAAGACAACAGCAGTTGGTGTTAGGCCCGTTTCAGGGCAAACCAGCTTGTGTGCGTATTGATATTGGCAAAGGGGTGTGCGGTACTGCGGTGGCTAGCGGCGAAGTGCAGCTGGTAAAAGATGTACATGAATTCCCGGGGCACATTGCCTGTGATGCGGCCAGTAATTCTGAGATTGTGTTTCCACTGCGCCTGCGCGGTGAGATCATCGGAGTTCTGGATATCGATAGCCCGTCGCTGGCCCGGTTTGATCAGCATGACCAGCAGGGCCTGGCGAAAATAGTGGCTGCTTTGGAGCAACGTTTGGAACAAACTTTATGAAAGACTGGTTGTCGGTCCAGGATTATCTGTACGATGTCCGGGATGTAGGTGACTGGGAAGGTGAAGAAGAACTGGTCGCCGACCGGATCAATACCATTTATCATGCAATCTGGCCGTTAATTCCAGATGAAGCAGATGTTGCATTGATCGATCGGCTGATGCGGGATGTCTGGGATCAGCTGCGCGGAAGCGAAGTGATGGTCGAAGCAGACGAGGATGAACTGGTGGACTGGGCAGTGAACCACAGCCGGCAGTTTATAGAACAATATGGCGCGCCATCTGACGACGAAGATGAAGACGAAGATGACGACGCCGAAGATGTCATTGATGAAGAAGAGTATTAAACCATGACCAGTCAAGTCGAAGTCCAAGCCAAACCGCACAATGTTAAAGAAGTTGTGGCACTCCTGGCCGAACAATTTCCGTTGTGTTTTAGTCTGACTGGTCCGGCAAAGCCGCTGAAAGTCGGTATCTTTCAAGATCTTGCAGAAAAATTGCAAGAAAACCCACTGATTAGCAAAACGATGTTGCGTCAAGCGCTTCGCGTGTACACCAGCAGCTGGCGCTACCTCGAAGCAGTGAAAGAAGGCGTTTGCCGTGTTGATTTAGACGGTACTGATGGTGCAGTGATTGATGCCAGCCAGGCTGAGCACGCTGCCGCCACGCTGAGCGAAAGCAAAGCCAAAGCGCAGGAAGCGCGTAAAGCGCGTCAGGCCGCTGAGCGTGCCAAAGCGAAAGCAGCTGCGATTGCGGCAGGTACTGCGGCTCCGGCTAAAGCACCAGGCGAGGGCAAACCGGCAAAACCTGCTTACAAAAAAACTGAGCGCAAATCTGACGGTCGCGTGGCCAAAGCCGCTAATCTGACATCAAAACCTGTCGCAGAACCGGTAAAAGCGCCGGCAGTTGAACTCAAAGCGATGGAAGAAGGTCAGTTAGTGGTAGGCGGTAAAGTTCTGGTTAAATTTGGTGCCAGTCCAATCGCCGCCACTGTCGTAGAGTTAGCTAAACAAGACGTTATTGTGCAGCTGGCTTCAGGCATGATTGTCAAAACCCAGCGTGGAAGTTTATTTCAGGCTTAACACAAAGAGTGTCCGATGAGAAAATTATCAGGTATTGCCGCAGGTTTGTTTTTGGCGTTCAGTGGCGCCACTATTGCTGCACCGGTCGCGGAGAAAGTCACGCTGCCGGAACTGTCTCAGCTTGATCAACATTTTACTGCTAGTAAACGTATTGCAGCAATTCTGACCCGCGGGCATTACCTGCCGGTGCAGATTGACGACAAACTGTCGGCAAAAGTGTTCGATCAGTATCTGGATAGTCTGGATTATTTTCACAATGTGATGCTCAAATCGGACGTAGCGACGTTCGAACAATATAAATTTCAATTCGATGATGCCATCGCCAAAGGCCAGTTCGATTTTGCCTATCAGATGTTTAATCTGAGTCTGCAACGTCGGGCTGAACGCTTTGATTACGCCTTATCAGTGTTAGATAAAGGCTTTGATTTCAATACTGAAGATGCCTATGAATTTGAACGCGAAGACGCGCCATGGCCAGAAACTGCAGCGCAGCTGAATGAGCTGTGGCGGCAACGCGTCAAATTCGATGCATTAAATCTGAAGCTGGCTGGTAAAAAACCAGAAGAAATCAAAGATATCCTGACAAAACGTTATAAATCAGCGAAAAAACGTCTGGCTCAGACTGAAAGCGAAGACGTGTTTCAGCTGGTAATGAATGCCTATGCCCGTTCGATTGAAGCCCATACTTACTACCTGTCGCCGCGAAATACCGACCGTTTCCAGCAGGAAATGAATTTGTCGCTGGAAGGCATTGGTGCTGTGTTACAGGCCGATGATGATTACACAGTGATCTCCAGCCTGGTACCAGGTG
>JACCDS011018273.1_pt1 | contig 16233 bp, 13 predicted proteins | sample 7446441 | NCBI WGS metagenome assembly JACCDS01 (sample SAMN15323445, study PRJNA562643) | freshwater metagenome | isolation source: river surface water | place: USA:Blue River Watershed | collected 2017-08-17
GCCAAGGAGCTTCTTCTAAATAGCTAGCTAATTCTAATGTCCAAAACATAGTAATGGTTTTTTTGCAAAAGTAGCCGTATTAATGATTCTACCAAATCTGTTTTTTCTACAACCTATAAACATTTGGCTAAATTTTGTCAAAATTGGCATGGTTATCTTAGGTTTGTGGTATGGAGGCAGCACCAAAACTACTAGTAGCCAAGGACCTATATAAAAACTATGGCCCTATTCCCGTTCTAAAGGGGGTTTCTCTGGAGGTATCCAAAGGAGAACTAGTATCCATTGTTGGGGCTTCAGGGGCTGGAAAATCGACCCTATTATATGTAGCAAGCAGTTTGGAAAAGGCTGACAAAGGCAGCTTGTTTTTTGAGGGACAAGATATCGCCCAATTAAACAATAAGGCATTGGCTAAATATCGCAATGAGCATATCGGATTTGTTTTTCAGTTTCACCATTTACTTCCCGAATTTACCGCCCTTGAAAATATTTGTATTCCGGGTTGGATTGCCAAAAGATCAAAAAAAGAACTAGACAATAAGGCCATGGAATTATTGAACTTTATGGGACTTGCAGATAAAGCAAGTAAAAAGCCCAATAGTTTATCAGGCGGAGAGCAGCAAAGAGTTGCTGTAGCTAGGGCACTCATCAATGACCCTCATTTAATTTTTGCAGACGAGCCAACTGGTAATTTAGATAGTGAAAATGCACATGCATTACACGAACTATTTATTCAATTGCGTGACACCATGCATCAAAGTTTTTTGATTGTGACACATAATGAATCTCTTGCTAATATGAGCAATAGAAAATTAATAATGAAAGACGGGGTTATACTCTAGCTTTCCAAGGCTTATCTTGCACACCATTTAAGTGTCCGATATATCTAGCTAGTACAAATAAATAATCGCTTAATCTATTCAAATACTTGATCACTAAAGGATCAACAAATAAATCTTCTTCTTGTAAATTCACGCACCAACGCTCTGCTCTTCTACAAACACATCTTGCAACATGCGTAGTAGAGATGGCCACATGTCCAACTGGAAGAATAAAAAATTTCATGGGTGCAAGCACTTCATTCATTTGATCCATCTCTTTTTCCAAGTTGGCAATATCTTCTTCTTTTAAATCAGGAATTTTTAAATGTGGTTCTTTGTCTGGATCACAAGCTAATGAAGAACCCACAGTGAATAATCTATCCTGAACTTCGTTTAATACTTTTTGAATAGCAGGATTTGCACACATATCACTCACTAAACCAACATAAGAGTTTAGCTCATCTACAGTTCCATAAGATTCAATTCTGATATGACTTTTAGGCACTTTAGTACCTCCAATCAATGAGGTCTTTCCTTCGTCTCCTGCTTTTGTATAAATTTTCATAGTGTTACGGTAAATCTACAACTAATAACAACTATTTATGGGTTTTGTTCAAAGTGTCAGTTTCAATTAAACCATCTCTTAAACGAACCACTCTATGTGCATATTGAGCAATATCTTCTTCGTGGGTAACCAATACTACGGTGTTACCAGCAGCTTGAATTTTTCCAAATAATTCCATTACTTCAACCGATGTTTTAGAATCTAAATTACCTGTAGGTTCATCTGCTAATAAAATAGAAGGATTATTTACCAAAGCACGAGCAATAGCCACACGCTGAATTTGACCACCACTCAATTCATTTGATTTGTGATGTGATCTTTCCGCCAAACCCACTTTTTCCAAAGCAATCATTGCTCTGTCAATTCTATCTTTCTTAGAGACACCTGCGTATACTAGAGGCAATGCCACATTCTCAGCAGCAGATAATCTTGGTAATAAGTTAAATTGTTGGAATACGAATCCAATTTCGATATTTCTGATACCCGCTAATTCATCATCCGTCATGGTACTAACATCGTGACCATTCAAATTATAAGTACCTCCGGTTGGAGAGTCTAAACATCCTAAGATATTCATTAAAGTACTCTTACCACTACCAGATGGTCCCATTAATGCGACATATTCATTTCTATTAATATCCAAGTCAATTCCTTTTAAAACAGGAATCGCTTGACCAGCCATGTAATAATTTTTTTGAATACCTCTTAATTGAATGACAGATGACATGTTGAATTATTTTCTGATGACTTTTGGAACCTTAAAGAAAACACCATCGGTATTAGGCGCATTTTTTAAAGCTTCTTCTCTTGAAATGGAGCCAGCAACGATATCTTCTCTAAGTACATTTACATTACTACCCATATGCATTAATGGTTCAGTGCCGGTTGTATCCAAGTTATTTAATTGTTCTACAAAACCCACTAAATCTTGCATATCAGACACTAATTTGCCCATTTTTTCGGGTGCCACATTTAATCTTGATAAATGTGCCAAATGACTCACTAGTTTTTCGTCCACTTGCATGTTACAAATGTACTCCAAAGACCTTGATAGCCAAGCCGGAATTGTTAAAAGGTCCAAACTGACCATTATTGGCAAAAATTACCCCATCCAAAGGCCTCTTTAAAGATTTTTTTGAAAATAGTTGCATAACTAACTAATTTTACACAAACGCTTTATTTATGCAAAGAGCTATTAAAAATGTGGTGGTTTTAGGTAGTGGAGTAATGGGCTCCAGAATTGCTTGTCATTTTGCTGGAATCGGAGTACAGGTTTTATTGTTAGATAGATTAACTCCAGGAAAAGAAGAGAGTGCCAATAAAAAAGAGCGCAATCAATTAGTGAATGACGCATTAACTGCTGCAATCAAATCTAATCCATCTCCTATTTATGCTTCAAAATTTTCATCTAATATCCAAACTGGAAATTTTACAGATGATATGGCACAAATTGCGAAAGCAGATTGGATTATTGAAGTAGTAGTGGAGCGCTTGGATATCAAACAACAAATTTACAACGAGGTAGAAAAATATAGAAAGCCTGGAACACTAGTAAGTTCAAATACTTCTGGTATTCCAATTCATTTAATGGCTGAAGGAAGAACTGAAGATTTTCAACAACATTTTTGTGGAACACACTTCTTTAATCCACCAAGATATTTGCGTTTACTAGAAGTTATCCCTACTGCAAAAACTGCTAAAGAGGTAATTGATTTTCATATGCATTACGGTGATGTCTTTTTAGGAAAGACTACTGTATTATGTAAGGATACACCAGCTTTTATCGCCAATCGTGTAGGGGTTTTCAGCATGATGAGTGTAGTGCATATTATGGAAAAAATTGGTTTAAGTATTGATGAAATTGAATCCTTGACTGGACCAATTATGGGAAGACCTAAATCTGCTACTTTTAGAACAGCTGATGTGGTAGGTATTGACACATTAGTGAAAGTAGCAAAAGGTGTTGCAGACAATTGTCCTAATGATGAAGCAAAATCCGTTTTCAATTTACCAACATGGTTAGAGAAAATGGTAGAGAATAATTGGTTGGGTGATAAAACAGGACAAGGATTTTTTAAGAAAGTAAAAACAGCTACATCAAAAGAAATTCTAACATTGAATTTAAAAACTTTTGAATACGAACCACGAAATAAAACAAAGTTTGCTTCTATTGCTGCAGCAAAAGGCATTGATAGTTTACCAGAAAGATTAAAAATTTTATATAAGGCATCAGATAAGGGTGGTGAATTTGTTCGTGCTTTTCATCATGCATTATTTTCTTATATCGGTTTTAGAATCCCAGAAATTAGTGATGAGTTATATAGATTAGATGATGCATTAAAAGCGGGCTTTGGTTGGGAGATTGGTGCTTTTGAATCATGGGATGCACTGGGTATTTCCAATGTGATTGCTAATATGAAAACTGCTGGAATAGCAGTTGCTCCATGGGTGGAGGCAATGTCTTCTAAGGGCTTAAGCTTCTATAAAGTAATGGAAGGCAAGCGTTATTATTATGATATTGCTTCTAATGATTATAAATTAGTACCAGGCGCAGAATCCTTTATTATTTTATCTGACTTAAAAGAGAAAACCATTTGGAAAAACAGTGCTTGCACGATGGTAGATATGGGAGACGGTATTGCAGGCTTTGGATGGAACACTAAAATGAATAGTATTGGTGGTGAAGTTCTAGAAGGTTTGAATAAAGCAATTGCTATTGCAGAAGATAAATGCAATGGCATGGTCATTGCCAATGAAGGCAATTTATTTAGTGCTGGTGCCAATGTAGGAATGATTTTTATGTTAGCGATTGAGCAAGACTATGAAGAATTGGATATGGCTATTAGAACATTCCAAAATAGTATGATGAGAGTTCGCTATTCATCTATTCCAGTTGGTGTTGCTCCACATGGTTTAACATTAGGTGGCGGATGTGAATTAAACTTACATGCTGATACGATTGCAGCTGCCGCAGAAACTTATATTGGTTTAGTAGAATTAGGCATTGGCGTGATTCCTGGAGGTGGTGGTACCAAAGAATTGGTATTACGCGCATCTGATGAAATGCATATTGATGAACCAGATAGCATTACTTTAAAAAATAGGTTCTTACAAATTGCAACAGCTAAAGTGGCTACTTCTGCTCATGAAGCTATGGAGATGGGTATTTTTAGAAAAGGACAAGATCATATTGTCTTAAATCAATCCAGAAGAATTGCCAAAGCAAAAGAAGAAGTATTAAAATTATACAACGCTGGTTATACCCAAGCTGCACAAAGAAAAGATATTAAAGTGCTAGGTAAATCTGCTTTAGGAGCTTTATATGCTGGTATTAATGCTATGTGGCGTGGTGGATATGCAACAGACCATGATAAATTAGTAGCTAAGAAACTAGCTTATGTAATGTGTGGCGGTGATTTAAGTGAGCAAACTCTGGTGAATGAACAATACTTATTGGATTTAGAAAGAGAAGCCTTCTTAAGCTTATGTGGCGAGAAGAAAACTCTAGAGAGAATTCAATCTGTAATGACTTCTGGAAAGCCCATTAGGAACTAAAGATTAAGGTAATAATTGATCCAATGCCGATGTAATAGTTGGATATTTAAATTCAAAACCCTGTTCTTGAATTTTCTTAGAAGATACATTGGCACTTTTCAAAACCTCAATACTCATTTCTCCTAGAATTATTTTTAATGCCCATGCTGGAACGAATACTTTTAAATGCCAGGAATGATATTTAGATGCTATTTGAAGCGTAAGTGATTCATTATTTACAGGCATCGGTGCAACTGCATTATAAACTCCTTCTATATTCTTATTAGCCATGGCAAATAAAATCATTGCGCTAAGGTCTTGGTGATGAATCCAACTTACTATTTGTTTGCCGTCACCCAAAATAGCTGCTACAGCCATTCTTGCTGGCTTCATAAACTCAAGCAATGCCCCGCCTCTTTTATTCAACACAATCCCAATTCTTAAAGTTACTTTTCTGATACCTAATTCGGCAATAGATGATACGCTATCCTCCCATGCTTTACAAGTATCTCCTAAATAAGAATGATCCAAAGCATCTGTTTCAACAAAACCATATTTCAAACTATGTTCATTGTCTGGACCATACCAACCAATGGCAGAAGCGCCAATAAATGTATGTACCTGATGCTTCATGGTTTTTAAAGCATTGGTTAATAATAAACCAGACTTTACCCTACTGTCTAAAATTTCTTTCTTTCTTTTCTCTGTCCATCTTTTAGTTGCAACAGACTCGCCCGCTAAATGCACAATGATATTAGCCGCTTCTAATGCTTGTGGATCTATATAATTTTGATCAATATCCCATTTTGCAAAGCTTACATGCAAACGGCTTGACTTTCTTGGAGTTCTTGTGAGTACAATAACTTCATAGCCCTGCTCCACCAAAGCATCGGTTAGAGATTGCCCTACCATTCCTGTACCGCCTGTGATTAATACTGTTTGCATCTATTAAAGGTACATAAACTAGCTATAAAAAAACACTCCCTTTTGGAGGGAGTGTTACAACTAAAATCAACTGTACCATAAAAAACGAACTTAATCTGGTTTCTTACCGTCTAAGAATGAATTGATGGTAGAAATATTTGTTTGGTTATTTTCATCCTGCTCTACAGTATACTTACTATAATAGTTTTCTACAGAAGCCATGGTGCTACCAAACAGATCCAGGTTTCTTCTAACATATGCAGGCACTGAATCAAATTCTGTGTTAGGATCAGCACCATTATTAATATTAAAAGAAAGGTTTCTTAATTTTTGAATTCTCTCAGCCACTTTTCTTCTTTGCTCTTCTGCATTATCCACTGGCATATCAAAATCTTGATGCGCTGGTCTTGCAGTATTCGTTAACTCTACTTCCTTCATCACCAATTGCATGCTTGGCTCTTCTTCAATATGTTCAACCATTCTGAAAGAAGTCTCCATGATTGGTTCTTCTATAATAGTTTCTTCTACAATTGTTGCTTCTACAATTGGTTCTTCGATTTGCTCGGCTTCCACTTCGTCAAATTCAAAAGTAAAGCTAGTAGCTGGCTCTGCAACTTCTGGATTTTCCTCGTAGATATTAGATGGCTTTTGTAGTACAAATTCTGTAGTGAAATCAACAGTTGTTGTTTCCATATTTAATTCATACACTTCGTCATCAGAAGATTCCTCTAATTCTACTTCCATAACTGGTTCTGTAACTTCATCTAATTCAAACTCTGTAGCTTCATCAGCTTCAGGTACAGAAACAAAAACTGCACTTACTTCTTCATGATATTCATGTAAAGTGGGTTGTAATTCTTCTAATTCAAAGCTTGCTGCTTCTGCTTCTACCATTACATCTGCAATGGTTGCGTAATCGTCCACTTCCATTTCTACTGGCTCAGCAATTTCTTCTGTTACAACTTCTAATTCTTCCTCTACAATCAATGTTTCGTTGAATTCAGCAGTAGGTGCTTCAGGAGCAATAGATTCAGGAGCTTTAGGTGCTTCTGTTTCTAAAGTCATTACTATCTTTTCTTCTACAGGTTGTTCCGCTTTCTTCGGTTCTTCTTTCTTAAACGGATCCTTGTGTTCAAATCCAGTAGCGATTAAAGTGATTCCTAATTTTTCACCTAAAGTTGGGTCATAACCCATACCCATAATAACATCACTATGCTCACCAGTGCGCGCGCGTAAAATATTATTGATGGTTTCTAATTCATCCATGCTGCACTCATAATCTCCTTCAGCACTATTGATATTTAATAAAATCCATTTTGCACCTTTGATATCGTTATCATTCAATAAAGGTGAATTCAATGCTTCTTCGATAGCTCTTTCCGCTCTATTCTCTCCTTCTACTTCTGCTTTACCTAAAATAGCTACACCACCATTCTTCATTACAGTGCAAACATCCGCGAAGTCAACAATGATATGACCACGGCTATTGATCACATCTGTAATACATTTTGCAGCAGTTGCCAATACATTATCCGCCTTAGTGAAAGCCTCTTTCATTTTTAAGTTACCGTATTGAACGCGTAATTTATCGTTAGAAATCACTAACAATGTATCTACGAAAGGCTTTAATTGATTGATACCTTCTTCCGCTTGTTTTTGACGACGAGGTCCTTCAAAACCAAAAGGAGTAGTAACAATACCTACAGTTAAAATGCCTAAATCCTTACAGATTTTAGCAATAATTGGCGCACCACCTGTGCCAGTTCCACCACCCATACCCACTGTAATGAAAGCCATACGGGTATTCACTTCTAATATTTTCTTAATCTCTTCTAAAGATTCTTCTGTTGCTAATTTACCCACTGAAGGATCTGCACCAGCACCCAAACCTTGTGTCAAATGTGGGCCTAACTGAATTTTGTTAGGTACCAAACTTTGCTCAATAGCTTTAGCATCTGTGTTACAAATGATGAAGTCCACCCCTTCAATATCTTGTTGGAACATAAAATTTACGGCATTGCTTCCACCGCCGCCAACACCAAGAACCTTGATGATGGATGATTTTTGCTTGGGTAAGTCAAATTGAATCATTCTTTTGTTTTTAAATGGGTTAGTTAGTTAGGTAGTTGTTAGTGCGTCTAAATTACTATATGTCAATCGATTAACTTCTATAAGTTATAAACGACATGTGGGTAATTTTTAAGCTAAAGGCTTGTCTTCTTCCTCGTTAAAAATTTCAATTAAGTTATTCTTGAAACGATCCCAGAATTTGCTCTTTCTTTTCTCGATTTGCTCAGCAGTTAAAGTAGTTGGAGCTGGCTGTGCAACTGGCTTTTGCTCAGATTGCATTTGATTTCCAGCCGCAGGATTAACCGTTAAAGCTCTAGGAACTTCTACCTTCTTAAAGGTTTCTGTAAACACTTTATAGTTTTGCTCGTAATCGTTATAACCTTTTAAAATCAAACCAATACATGTAGAATACATTGGTTTCTTTAACTCATCGATATGATTTGGCGCTAAATGCTCGTTAGGTAAACCAATTCTAGCATTTAAACCAGTAATATATTCAGTTAATTGAATCAAGTGCTTTAATTGAGATCCACCACCAGTAAGGATTACACCTCCATTCAACATTCTGCTATCCAATCCAACTTGCTTTAAGTGATAAGTCACAAAATCTAAGATTTCGCTCATTCTAGCTTGGATGATTTGTGCCAAATTCTTAACACTAATCTCTTTTGCTGGCATACCTTTTAAACCAGGGATAGTTACATAAGCATTTGCTTTTGCTTCATCCGCTAATGCGCTACCAAACTGCACTTTCATTGCTTCCGCTTGGCTTTTTAAAACGCCTAAACCTAATCTAATATCGTTTGTGATATTCTCACCACCGAACGGAATTACCGCAGTATGTTTTAAGATACCATCATAGAAAACAGCTAAGTCACTTGTACCGCCACCAATATCCAAAATAGCCACCCCTGCTTCTAAATCGATATCGCTCATTACAGCACTAGCAGAAGCTAATGGTTGTAATACCAAGTCTTTTGTAGTTAAACCACTTCTTTCAACAGAACGATTGATATTGCGAATGGCATTTCTATCCCCTGTTAAGATTAAGAAGTTCGCTCCCACTTTAACACCATTCACTCCAATTGGATCTTTGATGTTTTGGTTATTATCAACATGAAATTCTTGAGGAATAACATCAATAATTTGATCTCCTGCAGGAATAAAAGTCTTTCTTTGATTGTTGATCAATTGCTCAATCTCCCATGCCTGAATCTCATTTTCAGGGTCTTGTCTAACTTGATCTCCACGAGTTTGTAAACTCTTAATATGATGACCCGCAATACCTACATATACTTCGTTGATATCTAAATCTGGATTGCTTTTATGGCAATTTTCCAAAGCTTGTTGGATAGCTTTTATTGTTTGGTCAATGTTTAACACCTGTCCGTGTTGAACACCATTACTATTTGCACGGCCGAATCCAAGGATCTCTAACTTTCCGAATTCATTTTTTCTACCAGCAATGGCAGCAATCTTAGTTGTACCAATGTCCAGACCCACAATGATGGGAGATTCGTTTTGACTCATTTTTTATAGTTTTTTAGTTGTTAGTTAGTTGTTGTGAATTAGCCTTTCTTGGGCATTACTGCCTTTGCAGACTTCTTCACATTATTTAACGATTTAATATTGGGTTTATTGTTCGACTTTGTCTTGATTTTTTTAGGTGCAGCTTTGACAGTTTTTTTAGCAACGACTTTTGGTTTATTAACCACCTTAGGCACTTGTTTTTTGATCGCCAAAGCTTTGGTTTTTACAGTGTCTTTTACCGGAACAGGTTGGATGGTACTATCCTTTACCATTTGGATAGCGGGCTGAACATTGCTTGTATCTGCAATCATGATGGCAGAACCTAAAAGCATTAAAGGACCATTAAACTGAATAGGTTGTAGGCCTTTTTTCAAAGTAACAATTTGATGATTGAATCTTAAATCAAGCACTTGATATGCATTGATTCCAGAAGGAACCCAGATCTTCTTATAAAAAGTATATAACCTATCTAATTTATTCTCTAATTGATCAATAGATCCCAACAAAACAGTATGATCACCTAATGTAGGCGTCAATTCAAAGTCTCCGTTTGGTGCAATATTAATTTGTGCAATTTGAGCTGAGAAGAAACTATCCTCTTTGATAACAGAAGCAAATTCAACAATATTTTCTAAAAGAACACTATCTGGTTTTGAAAGAACTGCCTGGTCTGAAGTGAATCCTGTAAATACTGGCAAACGCAATACTGACAACTGTCTTAATGGAAGCTGATTGGATTCTTTATCTACATAAAAAGATTGACCTGTTACAGTAAATACTCTGGCAATAGGCAATCTTTGCTCAATACGAACACGCAAAATGAGCTGATTGTCAAAATACAATTCTGCATTTTTTATCCAAGCAGTCTTTTCTAATGATCTCTCAATTTGTGCAAGATTTAATGCATTGATCGGGGTTCCAATATTTACATGTTGCTCATTTAAAATGCGTAAAATCTCTTGCTCATTCATAAACAAAGCAGTTGGATTTTCACCCACTAACTCCACATCAATATCCTTGCACTTCTTAATTGATTTTGCCTGCCATGCAAATACAAATAAAATAATCAATGCAACCCCTAAAAGGGTCCATAAAATATATAACGCTATTTTTTTCCAGTTTTGCATTGCTTATTTTGAGAAGATCTCTTTTACTTTAGTTATACATGCATCAATATCACCCGCACCAGCCATTACAATTAATTTATCTTGGGTATTAGCAGCCCATTCAAATAATTGCTCTTTACTCATCACTGTCTTTTTAGCAACAGTCATTTTATCTAATAATATATCGCTACTAACACTTGGGATAGGTAATTCTCTAGCAGGATAAATAGGTAATAAAATCACTTCATCTGCTTTAGATAATACATCAATAAAGCCAGCTGCTTGATCTTGCGTTCTAGAATATAAGTGGGGTTGGAACACCAATACCATTTTCTCATTCGGATACAAACTTCTTACACCACTGATTAATGCATTCAATTCTTCAGGATGATGTGCATAATCATCAATCAATACTTTATTGGCTGATTTTATTTTGAATTCAAATCTGCGCTTAACACCTTGAAAAGAAGCAACAGCGTCTTTTATTTTGTTTTCATCTATTCCTAATTGTAAAGCAATAGCGATTGCAGCTGTTGCATTCTCCACATTATGCAAGCCACCCATATTTAATACTACATCTTTTAATATGCCTTTGGGGTGCACCAAATCAAAATGATAAGAACCTTCAATTACTTTTAAATCACTGGTGTGAAAAGAAGCTTTAGGCTCATTGTATGAATAAGTAAATACTTCTTTATTTGCTGCATTTACTGGAAATACAGTGCCATATTTTTGAATCAATACACCATTTGGCTTAATCTTATCTGTATACTGTCCAAAAGCTTTCAATACTTCTTCAGCAGTTCCGTAAATATCTAAGTGATCGGGATCTACCGCAGTTACTACGGCAACATTAGGCGCTAATTTTAAAAAGCTTCTATCATACTCGTCTGCTTCAACTACTACCACATTTTTTTCGTGACTCCAAAAATTAGTTCCGTAGTTAGATGCGATACCACCCAAGAAAGCATTACACCCATATCCTGTATGTCTTAAGATATGTGCAGTCATTGAAGTTGTAGTGGTTTTGCCATGAGTACCAGCAATACCAATGGTGAATGCATTTTCAGTTACCCATTGAAGCACATCACTTCTTTTCACTACATTGTATCCATTGTCTCTATAAAAATTTAATTCTTTATGATCTGAAGGAATTGCTGGGGTATAAACTATTACCGTAGCTTCTTTGTCAATTTGAGCCAAATCATCTTCAAAATGAATTTGAATACCTTCTTTCACTAAATCATCTGTTAATGGTGTAGGCGTTTTATCATATCCAGATACTTTTACTCCTTGCGTGTTGAAATATCTTGCTAAAGCGCTCATTCCAATACCGCCAATACCAATAAAATAGATTCTTTGAATATTTGTTAGTGGATTCATAATGTATTCTTGATAATTTGTTCTGCAATAACCTTATCAGCATCAGTAATCGCAAATGCTTTAATTTTTTCTTGCATATTTTGTAAAATATTGGGCTGATTGATAGCATCCAATATCATGGGTGCTAAAGATTCCTTTACCTTTGAATCTTTTATCATAAATGCAGCAGATGCATCTACTAAATTTTTAGCATTAAAACTTTGATGATCTTCTGCGGCAAATGGATATGGTACAAAAACACATGGCTTAGCAGTCAAAGCAATTTCTGCTACCGACATAGCCCCTGCTCTGCTTACTACCAAATCAGCTGCTGTATATGCTGCACTCATATCATCTAAAAAGCTATTCACATAAACATTACTGTAAGACTTAGCCGCTTTGACATATTTACTTGCTTGAGATTTTCCTGTTTGCCAAATCAATTGTATTGAATGATTAGAAAAACTTTCTAAATGTTGCATAATGGCATCATTAATAGAATTAGCTCCTAAACTTCCTCCAACAATTAAAACTGTCTTTCTTTCTGGTAATAAACCAAACTTCATTAATGCAGCATCTTTGCTATATACTGAAGCGCTAATATTCTTTCTAACTGGATTCCCAGTAACTATAATTTTATCACTAGGAAAAAATTGCTCCATGCCTTGAGTGCCCGTAAATATTTTAGTTGCATTTTTACCCAACCATATATTTGATTTACCTGCAAATGCATTGGACTCATGTATAAATGTGGGAATACCTTTTGATTGAGCAAATTTCAACACTGGAAAACTAGAATAACCTCCTACTCCAAATACTGCATTAGGTTTGAATGCATTAAAAATATTCCTGACTTGAAAAAAGCTTTTAATTAATTTAAAAGGCAATGTTAGGTTTTTAAGCATATTGGATCTATTCAATCCGGCAATGGTTAAACCTTTTATTTCATAACCAGCTTGTGGCACTTTTTCCATTTCCATTTTACCAGTAGCCCCAACAAATAATATTGCAGCATCAGGCTGAATTACCTGAATAGCTTGCGCAACAGCTATTGCAGGAAATATATGGCCGCCTGTGCCGCCACCTGCAATAATGATGCGTAATTGTTGATTATGCTGGTTGAACTTCATTTTCGTTGACTGTATTATCTTCTGGAATTTCAATCTCTGTTTCTTTTGGAGCATTTCCCTCCATTTGCTCTACATTTCTTGCAACACTTAATATCAAACCAATGGCACAACAAGTAAAGATGAATGAACTTCCACCCATACTTACCAATGGCAATGTCACTCCCGTAACAGGCACAATGTTTACATTTACTGCCATATTAGCAACCGCTTGAATAACAAGGGTAAAGCTTAATCCCAATGCCAGGAAAGCACCAAATGCATATGGACATTTTCTAAAAATTCTAATACATCTAAATAAAAAGACCAAATAGATAAAGATGATAAACGCCCCTCCTATCAAACCATATTCTTCAATAATCACCGAATAAATAAAATCATTGTATGCTTGAGGCAAAAAATTTCTCTGTCTGCTATTACCCGGGCCTAAACCATACAAAACACTGCCATTAGCAATAGCAATCTTTGCTTGTTGAACTTGATAAGGCACATCATTTTCCTCAGCATACATAAAATCTTGCACTCTACTTACCCATGTTCCAAATCTTCCAAAACCTTTTAATTTTTCTGCTACTATGGGTTTTCCCTCGGCAGCACTGACTTTACTATTATGAGTGGCCATCGCAACACTAATAATAATGACCACAGGAACCATGGCTGTTAAAATAACCAAGCCAATATGTTTAAAGCTTACTCTACCAATAAACATTAACAATAAAGAAGTAGCACCAGTTAATAAAGCATTGGATAAATTTGCAGGCATAATCAATCCGCAAATCAATAAAACCGGCCAGAACACAGGCCAAAATCCTTTTCTAAAATCTTTGATTACTTCTTGTTTCTTACTCAAGACTCTAGAAATATACATAAACAAGGCTAACTTGGCCACATCACTACTTTGTATAGTCATATTAATGATGGGCAACTTAATCCATCTACTACCTTCATTAATTTTTGCACCAAAAAATAAAGTATATATCAATAATGGAACAGACAATATAAATAAAATGGTAGCCACTTTAGAGAACACTGTATAATTTATTCTATGCAAAGCAAAAACAACTACTAATCCAATTAATGTAAATGCTACTTGTTTAAATAAATAAATACTTGTATTCCCTTTGGACATTTTATAAGCAAGAGATCCTGTAGCACTATACACCACCATGATAGATATAAGCGATAGAACCAAAACCAAGGCCCAGATATATTTATCACCTCTAGTTCTTTGATCTAAATGCTCTTTCACACCTCCCAAAGAAGGCATTTGTGAAAACAATTTATCAGTGGTTTCTTTTAACATTATAATTCTTTTACAGACTCTTTAAATTGACGACCTCTGTCCTCATAGTTTTTAAACAAATCAAAGCTTGCACATGCAGGGCTTAATAGAACTACATCTCCTTTTTCAGCAATTTTAAATGCAGCATTCACTGCTTTCTTTGCACTATCCGCTTCTACAATCGTTTCTACTTTATCTTTAAAGAACTCAAGGATTTTTGAATTATCCGTACCCATACAAATAATTGCCTTTACTTTTTCTTTTACTAAATCAGCAATTAGTTCATAATCATTTCCCTTATCCACACCACCTAAAATCAATACAGTTGACTTTTGCATGCTTTCTAATGCATACCAAGTGCTGTTTACATTGGTTGCTTTGCTATCGTTGATAAAATCAACGCCGCGAACTGTTGCAACAAATTCCATTCTATGCTCCAAATTGTGAAAATTACTTACCGCTTCACGGATTTTTTCTTTACGGATACCCAATGTGCTTGCAGCAATACTTGCAGCCATAGTATTATAAGCATTATGTTTTCCTTTTAAAGCAAAATCATAAATACTCATGGTAACGCGTTCTTCTTGGATTTTTAACATCATTTGATCGTTTTTGATGTAGCCTCCTTTTTTTAATTCTTGTTTCATAGAAAATGGTAATGGATTAGTATTAGTAGTTAGTAGTTCTAAGTGTTTAGTAATTACTTCATCATCTATACAGTAAATGAAATAATCGTTGGCAGTTTGATTTTCAATAATTCTGAATTTACTCTTCACATATCTTTCAAATTCATAATTATATCTATCTAAATGATCTTCAGTAATATTTAATAAAATGGCGATATCTGGCTTAAAGCTGATAATACCATCTAACTGGAAAGAGCTTACTTCAATTACATATAAAGATTTTGGATCTTGTGCTATTTGTCTTGCAAATGAGAATCCAATATTCCCTACCACTGCTACATCTTGCTCTGCCACTTGGCAAATATGATATAACAAAGAAGTAGTTGTAGTCTTTCCATTGCTTCCTGTAATAGCTGCAATTTTTGAATTGCCTTTATATCTGTATCCAAATTCAATTTCACTAATGATAGGAATACCTTTTGCTACAATTGCTTTAACCAATTCGTTTTTATCAGGAATACCTGGACTTTTCATTACCTCATCCGCCGCTAAAATTCTCTCTACACTATGAGATCCAGATTCAAATTCAATTTGATGATCTTCCAACTCTTTTTGAAATACCGGTTGGATAGCACTAGCATCGGACACAAATACATCATAGCCCTTTTGCTTTGCTAAAAGTGCAGTACCTACTCCACTTTCACCTGCTCCTAATATGATTAACTTCTTTGCCAATGTTATCTAGTCTTTAAGGTTAATATAGAAGCCACCACTAATAATATGGTAATGATCCAGAATCTTACTGCAATCTTACTTTCATGAAACCCTTTCTTTTGATAATGGTGATGCAATGGGCTCATTAAGAATACTCTTCTTCCTTCACCATATTTTTTCTTTGTGTACTTGAAATAAGAAACCTGTATGATCACACTCAAATTCTCTATTAAGAACACTCCACAGAAAATAGGAATTAATAATTCTTTTCTAACGATAATAGCTAATGATGCAATAATTCCACCTAATGCTAAACTTCCTGTATCACCCATGAATACTTGTGCTGGATATGCATTGTACCATAAGAATCCAATACAACCTCCTACAAAGGCGCCAACAAAAATGGACAACTCACCCAAATTAGGGATATACATTACATTTAAATAATCTGCAAATACATAGTTACCGCTTACATATACAAACACTCCCAAAGCAGCACCAATGATCGCGCTCACTCCTGCAGCCAATCCATCCAGACCGTCTGTAATATTCGCTCCGTTAGATACAGCAGTTAC
>JACCDS010898986.1_pt1 | contig 16230 bp, 10 predicted proteins | sample 7446441 | NCBI WGS metagenome assembly JACCDS01 (sample SAMN15323445, study PRJNA562643) | freshwater metagenome | isolation source: river surface water | place: USA:Blue River Watershed | collected 2017-08-17
GCTCTCCGAACTGGATAGTAAATCGAGTGAGCGCGGCTTTCCAATCTCGAATGGGCATCGTCCATTTCTTGCTGATGTTGCGCAGCGCCAGATAGAAGAGTTTCAGGAGCGCCTCGTCGCTGGGAAACGAGCCGCGATTCTTGGTCAGCTTGCGCAGGCTCATGTTGACCGACTCGATGGCGTTGGTCGTATAGATCACCTTGCGGATTTCTGGCGGGTAGTCGAAGAAGGGAATCAGGCGCGACCAGTTTCGCCGCCATGACTGACCGATCGGCAGATAGTCACCGTCCCATTTGTCTTCAAATTCGCCTAGCCGCAGTTCAGCTTCTTCGGCAGTGGCTGACTGGTAAATCAGCCGAAGATCAGCGGCCACTTCCGGTCGGCGCTTCCAGGAAACGTAGTTCAGGCTATGCCGAACCATGTGAACAATGCAGAGTTGAACCGTCGCTTTGGGGAATACCGCTTCGATGGCATCCGGGAATCCCTTTAAGCCATCGACGCAGGCGATGAAGATATCCTGCACGCCCCGGTTACGCAGTTCGGTGACGACCTGCAACCAGAATTTGGCACCTTCATTCTGAGCTAACCAGAGGCCCAGCACCTCCTTCTCGCCTTCCATCGTGATGCCAATAGCCAGATAGACAGCCTTGACCCGAACCGTCCCTTCACGAATCTTGACGTGGATACAGTCGAGATAAACGATCGGATAAATGGGATCCAGCGGCCGGGACTGCCAGGCCTTGACCTCATCGACGACCGCATCGGTCACTGAGGAAATCAGGCTGGGTGATACTTCGGTGCCGTACATTTCCTCCAGATGCGCCTGAATCTCGCGCACCGTCATTCCACGGGCATAGAGCGAGAGGATCTTGTCATCGAATCCCGCCCAGCGGGTCTGGTGCTTCGGGATTAACTGCGGCTCGAAGCTGCCGTGTCGGTCGCGCGGCACGTCAATCGGCAACTCGCCGAATTCGCCCTTGAGCGTCTTCTTGCTCTTCCCGTTGCGGGTATTGCCGGCTAGGTTGGCCACAGGCTCGTTCTTGCCGTGACCGAGATGGTCAGTCATCTCAGCTTCCAGCGCACGCTCGACCACCAGCTTGGTCAAATGCTTCAACAGACCTTCTTCACCGATCAGGTCTTCGGGCTTTTGGTAATTGGCCAGTAAGCTGGCCAGTAATTCTTCAGGTACGTCGTGTTTCTTCTTGCTCATTGTGTCTCCGGACATGTCGACAGTTTCCTGCCTAAAGTCCGTTTACACAAAATTCTGCACACCCTCCAGCAGACGCAGGACAGAAGTGCCAATCGGGATAAATGGGTTTTCACCAGTGCAAAATACGAAACGCCCAACATCTCCGTAACAGCCGGCAATTTCACCAAAATCACCACCTCTGAAGGCTTCAGTGAACTGGGGCGCATTTCGCACGATGTCGGTGATCTTTCATTGATATCAAGTAACGTCCCAATCCTGCATGAAATCTTCGCTCCCGCATCCAGCAGCATCATTATCAAATCAACCAGTGGGGTAGACATCGATGCCGGCGCCGGCAATGACAAAGTCATCGGCGGCAAAGGTGATGACACGATATCTGCCGGGGCGGGCAAGGACACCCTGACCGGTGGCAGCGGCAACGATACCTTTATCCTGAATTTTTCTGACTACGATTTTTCGTCAGCCACCACCGTTCTGGCCGACACCATCACTGACTTTAAATTCAGCGCCTCTCAGACCGACACCCTGCTACTGAACGGTTTTGACGAAGTCGCTGTTTTCAAAACCCTGGCAGACGCCAAAAAAATTTCAAGCGATGCCACGGTGATTTATGAGTCGGCCAAAGGAAAATTTTGGTACAACGCCGATGGCGATGCCGGTCTTGTCGGCGCAGTCAATTTCGCGACGGTCAAAGGCATACCGGACACCTACTGGAATAGTTGAGAGAGCCAGCCAAAACGCCGTTCATCCGGCGATACAGCAAAGCATCGGGTCAATCGATCCAGATTCAGCGTGCTGCCTGGACTGACCCACACCTGACGGTGCCGGATGAACCCTCATCCCGCACCATGGTGGATTTGCTTCCCTCAAATAAGAAAATTACTTCCATTGCGTTGTCAGCCAGCGTGGAGTTACCTTCACGTTTAGGCAAACGCGTGCGGTTGGCGAAGCTGGAGGCCGGATCGCGAGCCCCGCCCCAACCCGCTTCTCAATGCGTTTTTATTGATGTAGCGACGTCTTTCAGGCACGAGTTTGTCCTACCATCCCAGATGTTTCTATCAAACAACTTTTGAGATGATCATGACTCACGCACACGACAACCGCCACACCCACCATGGCTTCAGCTGCTGCGCGCATGTCGCTGACCCGGCAATAGCACGGCGACGCTTTCTTCAACTGTCGGGCGCAGCGCTTGGCGCTGCCGTGGTCTCTGGCTGGGCCACGCCGGCCGCAGCGGCCAGCGGCAACTACGATGCGATGCTGGTCAACTGCATCGATCCGCGCCTGACCACCGAGCACTTCAACGCGATGGCCACGCTCAACGGCAAGGAACGCAATGGCATGCCCGATAACTACAGCCACTTCGTCATGGCTGGCGGCGCGCTCGGCGCGGTTCATCCAGCCTTCAAGAAGTGGCATGAAACCTTCTGGGAAAACCTCGCCGTTTCCGTCCAGCTGCATCATATTCATCGCGTCGTCGGCCTGAGCCATCGCGACTGTGGCGCGGCGAAGATCGCCATGGGTGAAGCGACTGTGGCTGACCGGACGACCGAGACGGCCTCACACGGCGAGTGGCTACGGGTATTTGCGCAGCAAGTACGCGAGCGCCATCCGCATCTGGAAGTCATCGTCGGCATCATCGACTTCGACGGGTCGATCGATAAAATCGCGGCCTGACGCGAAGGCAGTCAGGTAACGTCAACGCAGGGTGGTGTCGCGACGATACTGCCCTGCCCTGGTGCCGCCATCAGTCATCAGCAAAAAGCGCCCGGGCAGTTTGCCGGTCCTATCGTTCATTCGTCGGAAAACTCTGCCGCAATCTTTGCAAACTCGGGATGTACCTGGACGAAGGCGTCGTAGATGTCCGGGTCAAAATGCGAGCCGCGTCCTTCTGCCATGATCCGCAGCACCTCTTCATGCGGGAACGCAGGCTTGTAGACGCGCTTGCTGATCAGCGCGTCATACACATCGGCCACGGCCATCAGCCGCGCCGACAGCGGAATCGCATCGCCGGCGAGACCCTGCGGATAGCCGGAACCATTCCATTTTTCCTGATGCGACAGCGCAATCTCCTTGGCCAGCGCCAGAAACTCGACCTCCATCCCAAGCGCGACCTCTGCTCGCCGGATCGCCTCGTAGCCAATGGTCGTGTGGGTCTTCATGATCTCGAATTCTTCAGGCGTCAGCTTGCCGGGCTTGAGCAGAATGTGATCGGGAATGCCGACCTTGCCAATGTCATGCAAGGGCGCTGACTTGAACAACAGCTGGATGTAGGCATCCGTCAGCGTATCGCGCATGCGCGGATGCTCCCTCAGCTGCAGCGCGAGCAAACGGACGAAGCGCTGCGTACGAAGAATATGATTACCTGTCTCGTTGTCACGCGTCTCGGCCATCGACGACATCGCCATCACCGTCACATCCTGGATCGCCTCGATCTGGCGAGTCCGCTTGCGCACCTCGGCTTCCAGGAAATGGTTCTGGTCACGCAAGAAGTCAGCTGCCGCCTTCACGAGCAGCTGCGCCTTCAGGCGTGCCAGCACGATCGGCGGGCTGATGGGCTTGGTGATGTAGTCGACGGCACCGAGCGACAGGCCATGGGTTTCGTCATCCACCTCGGACTTGGCGGTCAGGAAGATCACCGGTATGTGACGCGTCGATTCGTCCTGCTTGAGCTGACGAATCACTTCGTAGCCATCCATCTCAGGCATCATGATGTCAAGCAGGATGATGTCCGGCTGCTGCGCCCCGCGAGCCACAGCAAGCGCACGCGCCCCGCTGTTGGCGACCAGCGTCACATACTGGTCACGCAGCAACTCCACCATGAGCTTCAGGTTCTGCGGCGTATCGTCCACAACCAGGACAACGGGCTTGAGTCGGTTTGTCTCCATCGGGGAGCTCATGAGTGATGTATCGATCGTTCGGCGACATGCCGGAAAAGGGTCGAAAAAAGGCCGTGAAAAGTGCCGTGAAAAGAGCCAGGTAACCGATGCGGCGTTAGGCCAATTTTGCTTCAGAATGTAACGATCACGATACTATAACAATCGAGCCCGGGGGTGCCATTGACGGAATGGCACCTGACAAGGCTGTCCCGGCGACGATGCTGCACGATCGCCTTTCTACATTTAAAAACTAAGATCATGCTTGCCGACATCTTCATTGCGAACGGCCCCGCGCTCGACAAGGCCTACCTGCATGCCTACGAGCCGGCGATGGTGGCGGGCTCGATCGCTATCGCGATCTTCGCGTCGTATTGCGCGTTCGAAATCGCCTCCCGCAAGCTGCGTGGCACATGGTGGATGGTGCTAAGCGCCTGCATGCTTGGTTCCGGCATCTGGGCGATGCATTTCATCGGTATGCTGGCATTCCGGCTCGATTGCGGCGTCACCTACGATCTCACCCTGACGTTGCTCTCGGCCGTGCCCGGCATTGCGGCCGCGGCCGTTGCGATGCAATTCATCCGCCACGAGAAGCCGACCCGCGACCGCTTGCTATTCTCGGGCACCGTTCTTGGCGGTGGCGTCGGATTGATGCATTACACCGGCATGGCGGCCACGCGGCTGGATGGCATCGTCCGTTATGATCCTTTGCTGTTCACCCTGTCGATCGCCGCCGCCGTCGTGCTGGGTATCGGCGCACTGGCTTTGCATGGTCGGCTCAAGCGTACCCGGCCTCAATCGCGCAGCCATGCACCATCGCTGGGCGCTGGCGTCATTCTTGGCCTCGCAATCTCGAGCATGCATTACATCGCCATGGAGGCCGCCTACTTCCTCCCGGTGACCGGCGCCGAACCCGTGCGCGGCATTTCGCCCAGCCTCCTGGGCTGGGGCGTGGCCCTCTGCACTTTCGTCCTGCTGTGCTCTGGCTTGCTGGTGTCGCTGGTGCTGGCGAGTGCCTCCAGTTCGCGCTATCGGACTGACATGATCCTCGCCAACACCCAGCAAGGCATTGTCGTCACCGACGAAGGCGGGCGGATCATCGATTGCAATCCGGCGTTCTGCAAGATGTGCGGCACCGAGCGTGCAGAGATGCTCGGCCAGGACCTCGGTCGCTTCATCGATGGCGGTATTCGGGGCGAAGCCGGACGCTTCCAGAAAGAGGCGACGCTTCGGCGTGAGGATGGTACCGCCCTGCCCTGCCTCATGTATGGCAATGCGGTGTGGGACGAGAGTGCGCGCGAAGTGTTCTGCTTTGCCTTCCTGTCGGACATTTCTAGCCGCGTTGCCGACGAGTTGAAAATCGCTGCGCGCGAAGCACAATTCCACGCACTGCTGGATGCCGCGCCCGACCCCATCATCATCACTGACACCGTCGGCAAAATTTCGATGGTCAATCGCGCGGCCGAGCACTTTTTTGGCTACCACCGTCACCACATCATCGGCCGTCAGTTCGACTTGCTGGTTCCGCAGGGCAGCCGGGTGCTGCAGCATGGCAGCCGTGGAAACGTCAGTGGTGGCCAGTCCGGTGTGGGGACGCAGAGTCGCAAAATCTTCCAGGCTGTTATCAACAACGGCAAGACCGTGCCGGTCGAACTGAGCTTTGGGCTGATTGAGACCCCCGAGGGACGCGTCATTGCAACCAGCCTGCGCGACATCACGCTGCGGCTGCAGGTCGAGGGTGAATTGCGCAAGGCTGCCAGCGAGCAGCGCGCGATTTTTGATGCGGCCAGCATCGGCATTGCCGTCATCGATGAACATAAGGTGCTGCGCGCCAATGCGCGTGCCGATGCCATGTTCGGCTACGCACCCGGACAACAAGTGGGGCAGCCAAATCGCAGCTGGTTCGCCGATCCGAGTGATCATGATCATCTGGCATCCGAAGCCTTTCCAATGCTTGCGCGCGGTGACGTCTACCAGAACACCTGCCTGATGAATCGCGCCGATGGCAGCCAGTTCTGGGCAAGCCTGTCGGCCAAGATCATCGATGAGGCCGATCCACGCAAAGGGGCGGTCGTGATGATCACGGACGTCACCAGCGAACGCAACGCCACCGAGGCGCTGCGCACCTCGAATGCCGAGCTGGCCGCCATCCTGGGCACGGCTACCTCGGGCATCGCTCTGGTCAAAGACCGGCGCTTCGTCCGTTGCAACAGCCGCTTGCTGAAGATGTTCGGCGCGACCGAGGCGTCCTTGATCGGGCAATCGTCGGAAATCCTGTACAAGACCCGCGAGGAATTCGAGGCGCATGAAGTCGATTACGCGAAAATCTGGCAAGGCCAGGCCAGCACCTTCGAGCATCAGCTCGTCCGCGAGGATGGCACCACCTTCTGGGCGCGACTGACTGGCAATGCAGTCGACCGCTTTAATCCGGATCAGGGCGTGGTCTGGATCATCGATGACATCACACTCGATCAGCAAGCCAAGGCAGCCATGAAAATGGCGATGGAGCAGGCGGAAGTCAGCGCCCGCACCAAGGCGGATTTCCTGTCCAACATGAGCCACGAGATCCGTACGCCGCTGAACGCCATCATCGGCATGTCGCATCTGCTGAAAAAGACCGAGCTCGGCGAGCGGCAAGTCGACTTCCTGAACAAGATCCAGTCGGCCAGCCAGCATCTGCTGGGTGTGATCAACGACATCCTCGACTTCTCCAAGATCGAGGCCGGCAAGGTGACGATCGAGCAGGTGCCCTTCAAGCTTGAAGATCTGCTATCCAACGTCACCAACCTCATCGTGGAGAAAGCCGCCACGAAAGGACTGGAGCTGATCATCGACGCCGAAGCCGACGTGCCGCCCGTACTGATGGGCGATCCGTTGCGCATTGGCCAGGTGCTGATCAACTATGCCAACAATGCCGTCAAGTTTACCGAGCAGGGTGAAATCGACCTCAAGGTCAGCGTGCTTGCGCGGCACGGCGACGAAGTCACGCTGCAGTTCTCGGTGAAAGACACTGGCATCGGCCTGAGCGAAGCGCAGATAGCGCAGCTGTTCCGCAGCTTCCAGCAGGCCGATACCTCGACCTCACGACGCTACGGCGGCACCGGGCTCGGCCTGGCGATCGCGAAGAACCTCGCCGAACTCATGGGGGGTAAGGTCGGTGTCAGCAGCGACGTCGGCGCCGGCTCCACCTTCTGGCTGACCCTCACGCTGAAGCTGGCCGATGCCGCTGCACCGCCGCCATTGCTGCGTGCCGAGCTTGAAGGCAAGCGCGCGCTGATCGTGGACGACAATGGCACCGCGCGCCGCGTGCTGCGCGACCTGCTGCTGACGATGGGCTTTCAGGTCGCCGAGGCCGATGGTGGCCTGCGGGCGCTGCAGTTGGTGGACGAGGCTCGCCGCCTCAACCAGGATTTCGATGTACTCATCATCGACTGGCGCATGCCCGGCATGGATGGTTTCGAACTGGCGCATCGGCTGCACGAACAGTTGCCCGTCGTGGCCCCCATCATCATGGCCACCGCCCATGACATCAACGCCGTGCGCGCACATGATGAACACCACCTGATCAGCGAGGCGCTGGCCAAGCCCATCAATGGTTCCACCCTGTTCGATTGCATCGCCCGAGTGATGGCGGGGACGTCGACTGAGCATAGCCGTCTGCGTGCGCCAAATGCAGATGAACAAGCCCAGGCAAACCGGCTGTCGGCCATTGCCGGCGCGCGCATCCTGCTGGTCGAGGACAACGACCTCAACCAGGAAGTCGCCAGCGAGCTTCTGCGGGATGCCGGCTTCAACGTCGACATCGCCGGCGACGGTCAGATCGCGCTCGACATGCTCGCCATTGCCGACTACGACCTTGTGCTGATGGACATTCAGATGCCCGTCATGGACGGCCTGACAGCGACACGGCTGCTGCGGCAGCAGGAACGCACACGCGAGCTGCCCGTGATTGCGATGAGCGCAAACGTCATGCAATCCGACATTGACCAGTGCTTGCAGGTCGGCATGAACGGTCACGTTGCCAAGCCCATTGATCAGGAAGCGCTGTGGATGGTGCTGCTTAACTGGATCAAGCCGCGTAACACGCCAGCAGCGACCACTGCCAGCCCTCAAGATCGATCGATGCAGGAAGTCGGCTTGCCGACGAGCCTGGCCGGCGTGGATATGGCACTCGGCCTCAAACGCGCGTTCGGCAAGCATGGCCTCTACGCCAACCTGCTCCAGAAATATCTCACAGGTCAGGCCAACGCCGTGGCCGACATCCGCGAGGCCATCGCGCGGCAAGCGTGGCCAGAGGCCGAGCGGCTTGCGCACACCAGCAAGGGCGTGGCGGCGAACATTGGCGCTGTCGACGTGCAGCAGGCCGCGGCGCAGCTCGAGACCGCGATTCGCGAGCGCCACACCATGGATGCGATCCTCACGCTGGTGGCGCAACTCGATGACTGCATCGCGCCGGTACTGGCCGCACTGCAGGACTGGCAGAGCCGCGTCATCGACGCCGACGCGCAAGACGCGGCCAATGCCTTTGATGCCGACGCCTTCGGTGCGCTTTGCCAGCAGCTGTCTGCCTATCTCCGCGAAGGCAATGCGGCGGCAGAGACGCTGATCGACGAGCACGCCGCGTTGCTCAAGGCAGGACTCGGCAAGCAGTTCGGCCGCCTGCGCGAGGCAATCGAGGCGTTCGACTTCGAGGCCGCCGAAAAGCTGCTGTCCGCCAGCCGCGGCGCTGACTGAGCAGGGGGATCGGATGCCCGGCGGCGGCTATAGTTCCATGGCCTATAATTAATTGCGTGGCGGCTGATGGACGGCTCTGCCATGAAATTTCCGGCGCGGTGCGGCCATGGCCGATGCCGTCCCGAACGATGCCTTCCCCAACGATGCCCGCCTGCGGCTCATGTATCCGTTAAAGCTTCCTCATCCGTCACCGACCCTGTCTGCACAACTCGCGGAGATCCACCGCCGGATCCTCGACCGTCTGCCTGCCGTCGACCGTCTGGCCTGCGTGATTCACGATGCGGACACGGACATGCTGAAGACCTTCATCAACAGCACTCGCGTCGGTGACCCGATTGCCGGCTACGAATTCAAGCTCGCCGACAGCGCGTCGCTGAGCCGGCTGGCAGCCGGTCAGGACATTCGTATCATCGATGACATTCCCGCCGAGATTCATCCGGGGTCAACACACTCGCGCTGGCTGATCGAACAGGGATATCAGTCGTCATTCACGGCGGTGCTGCGGGATCAGGGAAAATTTTTCGGCTTCCTGTTCGCCGACTCGCTGCAAAAGGCCGCCTTCACGCTGGAGACGCAGCGCGACCTGCTGCTGTTCACGACCCTGATTAATATGGCCATCTCGAGCGAGCTGGCAGCCATCCGCTCGATCACGGCGTCGGTGGAAGTCGCGAAAGACCTCGCCAACCTGCGCGACTTCGAAACCGGCGCACATCTGGAAAGGATGGCGCGTAACTCACACCTGATCGCGAAGCAGGTGGCGCTGCGGCGCGGCCTGAACGACGAGTTCGTCGAGCACGTGTATTTTTTCGCGCCGCTGCATGACATCGGCAAGATCGGCATCCCGGACGATATCCTGCTCAAGCCGGGCAAGCTGTCGGCGGATGAGCAGATCATCATGCGCACCCACGTCGAGAAGGGCGTGCGCATCATTGAAAAGATCCTGGGCGACTTCAACGTCACAGAGCTACCCAACAGCACCATCCTGCGCAATATCGTGCTGTGCCATCACGAATTCCTCGATGGCAGCGGTTATCCGCAAGGCCTGAAGGGTGACCAGATACCGCTGGAAGCACGGGTCGTCACCGTGGCCGACATCTTCGACGCACTGATGCACACGCGCCCCTACAAGCAGCCGTGGACCTACGAACAGGCGCTGGCCGAGCTGCGGCGCATGGTTGCCGCCGGCAAGCTTGACCATGACTGTGTCGAAGCGCTACACGATGCCAAAGCTGAAATCGCGTCGGTATTAAGCCAGTACGCCGGCTGACCAGAATGACCGCTTGTGAGGCTGGAAAGGCCGCAGCAAAGGTATAAAATATGCAATGTTATAAAACCGGCGAACCCTCATGCGCGAGCCCTCCCTTCTGTCGATCCGCAGCCAGGAACTGCTGGAACGCCTCGTCGACGCCTTCAAAATTCGCATGGTCTGGAAGAACAAGGAATCGCGCGTCGTCGACTGCAACCAGGCTTTTGCCGAGGATGCGGGCTTTCACTATCCGTCCGAACTGATCGGCAAATCGGAAAACGAGTTGCCCTGGGGCGGCGAAAACGGCGCCTACCACATGCAGACGGATCAGGCGGTCATGCGCACCGGCCAGCCCATCCTGTCGTATGAACAGGAACTGCTGCGCGCCGGTAACCGCAAGAGCTGGATACTGACCTCCAAGATGCCGCTGCGCGACGCCAATGACGAAATCAACGGCGTCGTGGTCATGTATCAGGACATGACCTTTTTCCGCGATTTGGAGCGCGCAAAGACCAAGCTCGATCGCGCGTTCAACCTGCTCAGCGACGCCAACCGGGCCATCATCGAGGCCATGGACGAACCCTCGCTGTTCCGTCAGATCTGCGACTTCATCGTCAAGAACCAGTACCGCATGGCCTGGATCGGTCTGCTCGAGAACGATGCGGCCAAGTCGGTGCGTCCGGTGGCGTCGGCCGGCATGGATGCGGCCTATGTGGCCCAGATCCGCGTGAGCTGGGCGGATGACGAATTCGGCCGTGGTCCCACTGGCACGGCAGCGCGTGAAGGCCGCACCGTCGTCAACCAGAATTTCCTCACCAATCCGGCGATGGCGCCCTGGCGCGACAACGCGATCCAGCACGGCTTTCAGTCGAGCATTGCGGTGCCGCTGAAGACGGATACCGGCGACGTCTTTGCCGTGCTGAACATCTACGCGGCAGAACCGGAATCCTTCGACGCCGATGAAACCGCCAAGATGAATGAACTGGCCGAGACACTCTCCTTCGGCCACACCGCACTGCGCGAGCGTAACCGCCTGCCCGAAGTGCTCGAGAAAACCATTGCCGCGATGGCGGCCACGGTGGAATCGCGCGACCCCTACACCGCCGGCCACCAGCATCGCGTAGCCGATCTTGCCGTGGCCATCGCCACCGAAATGGGGCTCGATGCCGAATCCGTGAAAGGCATCCGGCTGGCCGGCATGGTGCATGACCTCGGCAAGATTCATGTGCCGCTGGATTTTCTGACGACGCCCATCAAGCTGACGCCGGCCGAGATGGCAGTCATCCGAACCCACCCGGATACGGGCTACCAGATCCTGAAAGACATCCCGTTTCCGTGGCCGGTGGCAGAAATGGTGCGCCAGCATCATGAACGCATCGACGGCTCCGGCTATCCGCGCGGCCTCAAGGGCGACGAAATTCTCCCGGGCGCCAAGATCCTGGCCGTGGCCGACGTCGTCGAGGCGATCTCGTCGCATCGCCCCTATCGCGCTGCCAAAGGTCTCGATGAAGCGCTGAGCGAGATCGAGGCGCAGCGCGGCATCCAGTTCGATCCGGCGACGGTGGACGGTTGTTTGCGGCTGTTCCGGGAGCGCGGCCACCGGCTTTGAGCCAGCTCAGCACGGCCGAGCTGGCAATCCACTATGATGGCCGGCCCTTTTTTCAAACCGCGTGTCCATGGCCTCTACTGCTCCTTCTTCCCGTCCCGGCAATCCGCTGTCGCGCCCGCTTGCGCGCCTGCGTGCAGTCTCCTGGCGTGACCTGCTGACCGTCTTGCTGCCGGTCTTGCTGCTGACGACGGGTCTGGGCTGGCTGGCGGTCAAGCTGATCCGCCCCGCGCCGCCGGATCGCGTGGTGATTCTGTCGGGGCCGAAGGACAGCAGCTTTCACCTCACTGCCGAGCGCTACGCGAAGCTGCTCGCCGCGCATGGCGTGAAGGTTGAGGTGCGCGCAACCGACGGCTCGATCGACAACCTCAAGACCCTGCTCGATCCACGTCAGCCGGCCGACGTCGGTTTCGTGCAGACCGGTCTGGCCGACGATGACAAGGCCCCTGGCCTGATGTCGCTCGGCACGCTGTATGTGCAGCCGATGCTGGTGTTCTATCGCGGCAAGCAGGACATCGAGCGCCTGACGCAGCTCCAGGGGAAGCGCATTGCGATCGGGCCGGACGGCAGCGGCACGGCCGTGCTGGCGCGGCGCATGCTCGAAGAAAATGGCATGGAAAAAGAGGATGCAACGCTGCTTGATCTGGATGGCGACGATGCCATCGCCGCACTCATCGACGGCCGGGTCGATGCGATTTTTGTCACCAGCGAGCAGGTACGCGGACGCAAGACACGCGAGCTGATGCGCGTGCCCGGCATCAAGCTGATGAACTTCCGGCAGGCCGACGGCTACCTGCGGCGCCTGCGCTTTCTGTCGCACCTGACCGCCCCCGAAGGCAGCTTCGACCTCGGCATGAACCTGCCGCCGCAAGACACCGAACTGGTGGGCACACCGGTCGAACTGATCGCGCGCGAAGGTCTGCATCCGGCCATCTCCGACTTGCTGATCGCGGCGGCGCGTGAAGTCCACGGCAAGTCCGGCATGTTCCGCAAAACCGGCGAATTTCCGGCAGCGATCGAGCATGACATTCCGCTGAGCGAAGAGGCGCGGCGCTATTACACCGCCGGCTCGCCCTTCCTTTACAAACGGCTGCCCTTCTGGCTGGCCAGCCTGGTCGACCGTATCCTGCTGGTGGTGCTGCCGCTGCTGATCGTGGTGGTACCGGCAACACGGCTGGTGGCGCCGCTGTATCGCTGGCGCATGCGCTCGCGCATCTATCGCTGGTACGGCGCACTGATGACCATTGAGCGCGAGATGATGAGCCCCGCCGCTAGGCACGATCGCGATGACCTGCGCCGTCGGCTCGACGAGATCGCACTCGCCGTCAACAACCTGCAGCTGCCGCTGGCCTTTGCCGATCAACTGTATGTACTGCGCGAGCACGTAGCGATGGTGCGCGCGCGCTTCGACGCGCAATCACCCGTCGCCACCCCAGCGGCGACCGAACTCAGTAGCGCGTAACCAGCATCAGCCGGAAATTACGCGGCTCGATTGGATGGAACACTCGGCCGGACAAACCCGAGACGCCATTGAATGTGTAGGAATCGTTGTAGTAATCGATGGCCGAGTTCTGGCTGTCCAGCAGGTTGAAGCCGAGCAGCTCGATCGATGTTTTCTGGTCGACGCGATAGCGCAGTCGGCCATTCAGCGTGGTGGTTGCATCCGAGCGAACCGAGTTGTCCTCGGTCAGCGGGCGCGGGCCGAAGTAGCGCAGTTGCAGCGAGCCGCTCCAGAGGCCACCGTTGTCGACCACCATCGCCACCGACGCCACGCCTTCAACCGCTCCCTCGATATAGCGGCCATCGCCGCCTGGATCACGGAAGCGCGCGCGCGCATACGCAAAGTCGGCATCGATCGTCAGCCACGGATTGACCTTGTAGTAGTTGTTGAATTCCCAGCCGATGCGGCGGCTGCGCCGTCCCGAATCTTCGGTGCGGCCTTCGTCGCCGATGTAGACAATCTCCGACGCGCTGTCGAGCTGGAACAGCGCCAGCGTGGTCTGCAGACCCGGAATGATCTCGGTGCGCACGCCGAGTTCCTGTCCGAAGGTACGCACCAGGCCGTTGGCGCGCACGCCGCTGCCGATCGTCACGCCACGCGCATCGTTCGAGTGATAGCCATTGCCCATGCTGACGTAGTACTCAGTCTTGTCCCACGGGCCAAACACCAGGCTCAGCTTCGGGCTGGCGATGAAGTCCGAAACGGTGTCGGTATTGGCCGGATTCGACTGGCCGGTGTTATTGAATCTGAACCAGTCGCCGCGCAGACCGACGATGCTTCGGAACTTGTCGGTCCAGTGCACGTGGCCTTCGCCGTACACACCGATGCTCGATTGCGTGATGTGGTCACGCCGGCAGCCGCCACCGGGAATCAAGCACTCGGCGTTCTGCTCCCGTGCCGTCGTGCTGGCCAGCGCGTTGAAGATATTGTCGTTCTGCAGCTGCACACCGAGCGTCGCAAAAGCTTCCTTGCCAATGCCATCCACGTTCCAGGTGCGCGATGCATTCAGGCCGCTGGTCACGCGGCTGTCGCGCTGGTTGAACTGGCTCGACGGCGCGTATTCGAAGTTGGAGTACAGATCGAGATAGTTCTGAATGACATACGCCTGCACCAGCGAGTTACCCGCTGCATCTGACTGTCGCCATTCGCCGGAGAGACTGTAGCGGCTTGCTTTCGCGCCGCTGCTTGGATCCATCGCGTCCCAACGCGAGATCAGCCCCTGCTTGTACTCATTCCAGGGGATCTGGTCCGTTGAGCTCCACTGACCGGTGTAGGCCATCGCCGTCACCGAAAAGCCATTCGCCTGCGTGCCCTGGCTGTACCGCAGCAGGCCGTTCAGCTTGCGGTAGTTGTCTTCATTCGTCCAGGGGCCGTCGTGGTGCGACATTTCGAGGGCATACAGCAGATTGCCTTCATTCACCTTCGGCGAGTCGGCCAGCAGCACGCGCGCATGACCGAGTTGGCCGAGCGTGATGCTGGCGATGCCCTTCTCGAGCGTATCGCCGTAGTAGATCGCTGCCGAACCGGCATTCGCAAAATCGCCATCGGCCGCGTAGTACGGCCCCTTGCGGTAGTACAGCGATGAGATCAGCTCCGGTATCAGCGGGTTCAGGTCAGCCCAGCCCTGACCATGCGCATGACTGCGCTGGTTGATCGGCATGCCATCCAAAGTGAGCTTGATGTCGAGGCCATGATCAAGATTCACGCCGCGCAGGAAATACTGGTTGGCTTTGCCCTCGCCGCTGTGCTGGCTGACGATCAGCCCAGGCATCACCTCCAGCACCTCGCCGGTGCGTGCGACGACCCGGTTGGCAATCTGTACCGGCCCGGCCGCGCCTTCGCTGGCTGCATCGGCCACGCCGAGCAGGCTGTAGCGCGATGCCGCCACCTCGACTTCAGGCAAACTGCGAATGTCGTCGGCATGAGCCGACAGCAACGGCACCAGCAGCAATGCGCTGGCGACGGGCGTCAGACGGAGGGCAAGGCGCGAAGCGGACAGGTTCATCATGGCTTGTTCTGGTTGTTGTATGAAGAAATGTAAAAAACTTCATACCAGATAGTAACCACGATGTTCCGCCGGTAGTGCTTTTAAATAATAAAACCATCCTTCTCACAACGAAGCCGCCCGACGCGCAGGACTCACGCATCGCGACGGCAGCGCCGTTGACGTCTTGCAGCGCAACAGGAGAGATGGCTAGCGTTTCGGCCGCAGATGAGAGTGCAGATGTCCGTGGGACCCGTCATGCCGGTGGCGGCCCAGCCCAGTCTCGGCAGCGACCAGATTGATCGCGCCATGTCGCACGCCGGACTGCGCGATTGTCTGCTGCGCAAATTGCTGCACTGCGGAGGTGCGGCCTTGCAGGAAAACCGCCTCAAGACAATGGTCATGATCGAGATGCGCATGCATCGTCGACGTGACCAGATCGTGGTGTTCATGCTGCGCCGACATCAGCCGGTCGGCGAGTGCCTTCTCATGATGGTTGTAGACATAGCTGACCACGGCCACGCTGTAGGGCGACGCATAGCGCGCCGCCTGCTGCGATTCGAGCGCCTGCCGGATGAGGTCACGTACCGCCTCAGATCGACTGCCATAACCCTTGCGGGCAATCATCTGATCGAACTCCTGGGCGAGCGGGTCATCGAGCGAGATGGTGAAGCGTTCCATGGTGATCAGAGGAAGTGGCGGACAGCCGCAGATCATACGCGAGCACTGGGATGACAGGAACGTTCCGGCCGGTACGTCATGGTGCGCACCATGAGGTGGCACGCACTCTCATTGGGCATCTCGACACGCAAATTTAACTAAACACAAGCTTATTAAAATTGATTTACACTTTCCATCACCTTTTGCTGATCGGCGCCGAATGCATCGTCGCATCATGCGCCGCGTGCAGCAATGGGCCATCGATTTTGAGATGCAAGTAGCAACATAGCTTTTGGTAACTGCTGTTAAGACCCCCATTAACAAAAAATTATCGGAGTAAAACATGCGCTTTCCATCCGCGCTGTCCGGCGCCCTGCTGGCAGCTTGTTTCGCCCAGACGGCGATCGCTGACA
>JACCDS011019260.1_pt1 | contig 16228 bp, 15 predicted proteins | sample 7446441 | NCBI WGS metagenome assembly JACCDS01 (sample SAMN15323445, study PRJNA562643) | freshwater metagenome | isolation source: river surface water | place: USA:Blue River Watershed | collected 2017-08-17
CCAACGTCGGCAAGTCCACCTTGCTCAATGCGCTGGTCGGGCAAAAGGTCAGCATCACCTCGCGCAAGGCGCAAACCACCCGGCATCGCATCACCGGCATTCGAACCGAGGGCGATACCCAATTCATTTTTGTCGATACGCCAGGTTTTCAGACTCGCCACACCAATGCACTGAATCGGTCGTTGAATAAAACCGTCATGGGGGCTGTGGGTGATGTCGACCTGGTGTTGTTTGTCGTAGAGGCGGGGTACTTCAGCATGGCCGACGCCAAAGTGTTGTCTTTGTTGCGCGCAGAGACCCCCGTGTTGCTGATCGCCAACAAACTCGACGCCGTGCATCGCCGTGCCGAAATCGCCCCCTGGCTGCGCGATATGCAGCAGCGCCATGCGTTTATCGAGTTCGTGCCGATGTCGGCTAAAAATCCCAAAGACGTGGCGAGGTTGCTCGACATTTGTCGCCAGCATCTGCCCGAACAAGCTTGGTGGTATGCCGAAGACGAATTGACCGACCGCAGCGAAAAATTCCTGGCCAGCGAGATCGTGCGCGAAAAGCTCTTTCGCCTGACAGGTGACGAGTTGCCCTATACCTCGACCGTGGTCATCGACCAGTTTGAGGAAGAGCCAGGGCGCAGTGCCAGCCGCATGGTGCGCATTGCGGCCACCATCGTCGTTGAGCGCGACGGTCACAAGGCCATGGTGATCGGAGAAAATGGCGAAAAGCTCAAACGCATTGGCACCGAGGCCCGGGTCGAACTTGAAAAACTCCTAGACGCCAAAGTCTTTTTGCAACTCTGGGTCAAGGTGCGTTCGGGGTGGGCTGACGACGAAGCGCGGGTGCGCAGTTTCGGCTACGACACCTGAGCCCTGTTCAAGGCAGTTGGTCAAGCGCTTTCAGATATCGCGCATCCACCATCAGATCGTTCCAGGATAAAGCGGGCACGCTGGGCAGCAAAGCGCGGCGGCGGCGTTCGCTGGCTTCGTTGGCCTGCCACCCCCCCTTGAGCAAGGCTTCGGCCAGCCCGTCGAGTAACTCGTCCACCGCTTGGCCGGCACCGGGCGCACTGGGCACGCTTTGGTTGCACAACAGCACCAGATCGCAACCGGCTTGCAGTGCAGCCACCCCCGCTTCGGTGTAACTCACCACCCGTCCATCGATGCGTCGGGCGCCTTCCATGGACAAGTCGTCGCTGAAAATAGCCCCTTCAAAGCCCAAATCCTGCCGCAACACCTGTTGCAGCCAGCGGGACGAAAATCCGGCCGGCCGAGCGTCGACCTTTGGGTAGATCACATGCGCGGGCATGATGCTGCTCAGGGTCGCCCCTAAAGCGGCGTACGGCCAGGCATCGTCAGCCAAAATGGCGCGCAGCGAGCGCCGGTCAACGGGAATCTCGGTGTGTGAGTCGGCCTTCACAAAACCATGACCAGGAAAGTGTTTGCCGCAGTTGGCCATGCCAGCACTGAGCAGGCCTTGCATCAGGCTTTGCGCCAGCACCGTCACCACTCGAGGGTCGCGATGAAAAGCCCGATCGCCGATCACGCCACTGCTGCCAAAGTCGAGGTCCAGCACTGGCGTGAAGCTGAAATCCACCCCGCAGGCACGCAATTCCAGCCCCAGCACCTGACCGCAGGCGGAGGCGGCCCGCATGGCCCGCAAGGCACCGCTGCCGACTTTGCCACCACGGTCTTTCATCCAGATCTCGCCCAAAGCACGCATCGGCGGCAGGTGGGTGAAGCCGTCGGTCTTGAAGCGTTGCACCCGCCCGCCTTCGTGATCGACACAAATCAGGGCGTCGGGGCGCACCGATTTGATGTCAGTGCACAAGTCGCTGAGTTGTGAGCGGCTCTGCCAGTTGCGGGCAAACAGGATCAGGCCGCCGGTCAGCGGATGGCGCAATCGCTCCCGGTCTTTGGGGGTCAGGGAGGTGCCGGCGATGTCCAGGATCAAGGGGGCGTGGTGGCTCATGGGGGCGAGGGCTCATTGTTCAGGGGTTAGGGTGGCGTCGATTGTTCGACCACGACAAAGCTCACGGCATAGTCCGTTTCGTCGCTCAGGCTGACCCGGGCGCTCAGGTGGCGCGCTTCAAACCAGGTTTTCAGGTCGCCGTGCAACACGATGGTCGGCTCGCCGCCGGGCAGGCGTCCGATTTCACAACGCAGCCAGGTCATGGGCAGGCGCATGCCTTTGCCAATGGCTTTGCTGAAGGCCTCTTTGGCCGAAAAACGGGTCGCCACATAGCGCACGCCCCGCTCGGGCCAACGTGCGCTGCGCGCTTTCCATATGGCCAGTTCGTTAGGACACAGGACTTTGGCGGCAAAACGCTCGCCATGCCGCGACAGGGCTGCTGCGATGCGACGCACATCGCAGATGTCGGTGCCGATGCCGTAAATCATGACCCCGACCCGGCGCGGCAGGCCGCCAGATAAGCTCGCACGGTCTCGGTGTAGCCCAGCTCCAGCGCATCGGCGATCAGGGCATGGCCGATGGAGACCTCGAGCACCCCCGGGATCGCCCGCAAAAAGTCGGGCAAATTGGCGCGGTTCAGGTCGTGCCCGGCGTTGACACCCAAGCCAGCCTCCCGGGCGGCAGCGGCGGTGCGCACGTAGCGCTGTAACACAGCGCCTTGATCAGATTGGCCATGGGCTTTGGCATATGGCTCGGTATAGAGCTCAACCCGATCGGCGCCACAGGCGCGGGCCAAGGACATGGCGTCGGGCAGCGGGTCCATGAATAAGCTCACCCGCACTCCCAAGGCGTGACACTCGTCGATCAGCGGGCGCAAACGCTCGCCGTCACGCTCCAGCGACCAGCCGTGGTCGCTGGTGAATTGTCCTTCACCATCGGGGACGAAAGTTGCCTGATGCGGCCGATGGCGGCGCACAAAATCCATCAGGTTATGGAACGGGTTGCCTTCGATGTTGAATTCGCGCCCTTGCCACTCGGTCAGCAATTGGGCCAGATCGGACACGTCATCGGCACGGATATGTCGCGCATCGGGGCGCGGGTGCACCGTGATCCCTTGCGCCCCGGCCTGCAAACACAACGTGGCCGCCCTGGTGACACTGGGAATCCCCAAGTGCCGTGTGTTGCGAACCCAGGCAACCTTGTTCAAATTCACACTCAAAAAAGTCATCCCGCCATTATCCCGCCTTCACGCCCCCTCCACTTAATTGGCACTTAATTGGGGTCAGACCCCAATTTCAGGTGGATTTTGAGGTGGTGCGAAAAAATCGGGGACAGATCACCTGCCAAAAGGGCGCCAAAAGACCATGGGGGAGGCTGCGGAAATTGGGGTCTGACCCCAATTAATGTGACCCCAATTAATGCAATTAATGCCAATGGATGTTCAAAGGCCCTGGAGGTCCATCATCAATTGGCGAGTTTTGAGCACCTCAAGGCCGCCCAGTTGGTGCACCAGACCGCGCAATTGACTTTGAAGGGCCGCTCGATCTTCCGTGTTCCAACTGGCCAGTTGACGCACCAATTCGACCAAGGGGGTGGGGGTTTCGAGTGCGTCTTGGAGCGTGTGCCAATGGGCTCCGTGGAGGCGATGGCGCCGATCTTCCCAGTGGTCTTGCGCCCCACAGTCGCGCAAGCCTGCTTCAGGGACCAATTCGTAGTGACCTGACCGCTCGACCGGTTGTTGGAGCATCGTTTGCTTGCGCAAGTCGGGCAAAACCCCGACTTCACGCAGCAAAATCAGTTCGAAGGCGCGCAAGGCTGGCACCACCGCATTGTCGCCTCCCTGGGCCAGCATCAGCACCGCTTGTCGATAGGCGTCAAACAGGGCAGGGTGGGGGTCGTCGCGCGGAAGTAAGCGCAGCAGCAGTTCATTGAGGTAGAAACCCGACAGCAAGGCGTCGCCCGTGGGCATGACATGTCCACCCAACCATTCGGCGGCTTTGAGGGTGCGTATTTCGCCATCGCCGCCGATGTTGAGCGAGAGCGGTTGCAAAGGCAATAACACGGACCGAAAGCTGGAGGTGGGGCGTTTGACTCCTTTGGCAGCAACCGCTAGCCGCCCTTGGTGGCGGGTGTACACCTCCAGGATCAGGCTGGATTCGCTCCACGGGTATTGGTGGAGCACAAAGGCAGGCTCGTGACTGATGGTGCGGCGGAGGGTCATTCGGCAAGGCAGCTAAGGGAACCATTGTGCAACAAGCCCGGCCCGTCGGCGACCTACAATACGGGGTTATGTCTGAAAACACCCCCAGCACCGAGCACATGGCCCCAGCCGCCGACGATAACCAACTGATCGCCGAGCGGCGCGACAAGCTCAAAGTCTTGCGCAAGCGCCATCACGATGGCGGTCCGGTGCCGTTTCCCAATGATTTCAAGCCGGCCCATCATGCGCACGACCTGCATGAGTCGCACGGAGCTAAAACCGCCGAGGTACTGGTGTCCGAGGGTCAGGTGGCCCGAGTGGCCGGGCGGATGATGCTCAAGCGTTTGATGGGCAAGGCCAGTTTCGCCACCCTGCAAGATGCCACGGGCCGAATCCAGATTTATATCGCCCGTGATGATGTGGGCGAAGACCTCTATAACGAGTTCAAACATTGGGATCTGGGGGACATCATCTGTGCCGAGGGCAAGCTTTTCAAGACCCGCACGGGCGAATTGTCGATCCATGCCACTTCGATTCGTTTGCTGACCAAGAGCCTGCGCCCTTTGCCTGATAAGTTTCACGGGGTGGCTGATCAAGAGATCAAATACCGCCAGCGTTACATCGACCTGATCACGGATGAGACCGCGCGCAAGCGCTTCATCGCCCGCAGTAAGGCTGTCAGTGGCATTCGTGACTTCATGGTTCAGCACGGCTTTCTGGAGGTTGAAACCCCGATGCTGCATCCCATTCCCGGGGGGGCTAATGCGAAGCCTTTCATTACTCACCACAATGCGCTGGACCAGGAGATGTTTTTGCGCATCGCCCCCGAGCTTTACCTCAAGCGGTTGATTGTCGGGGGGTTTGAGCGGGTGTTTGAAATCAACCGTAACTTCCGCAACGAGGGCATCTCGGTACGCCACAACCCCGAGTTCACCATGATGGAGTTTTATGCGGCGTACTGGAATTATCAGGACCTCATGGCCTACACCGAGTCGCTGATTCGCGATGCGGCCCAAAAAGCCGTGGGCACCTTGCTGCTGACTTATGGGGGAAAACCGGTCGACTTGTCATTGCCCTTTGAGCGTCTGACGATCCGCGAGGCGATCTTGCGCCACACCGAGGCCGGCTCCGGTGTGGATGATCCGGCCTGGCTGATCAACGCCCTGAAAAAGCTGGGGTTGAGCGAAGAAAAAGACAAGCTCTCGAATCGCAGTCTGGCCAGTTTGCAGGTGTTGTACTTTGAAGAGACGGTCGAAGAGAAGCTCTGGCAGCCGACCTTCATCATGGAGCATCCGACCGAGATTTCACCATTGGCGCGAGCCAATGACGCTCGCCCCGAGGTCACCGAGCGGTTCGAGCTCTACATCACCGGCCGCGAGTTTGGCAATGGATTTTCCGAACTCAACGACGCCGAAGATCAGGCGGCGCGTTTTCATGCCCAGGTTGCAGCCAAAGACGGTGGTGACGACGAAGCCATGTACTATGACCACGACTTTGTGCGCGCACTCGAGTATGGCATGCCGCCCACCGGCGGCTGCGGCATCGGCATCGACCGTCTGATGATGTTGCTGACCGACAGCCCCAGCATTCGCGACGTCATTTTGTTCCCAGCCCTCAAGCGCGAGAACTGAATCACCATGAGCAACGATACCCCAGAGCGCCCCGAGTTACCCGATCAACTCAGCATCGACTCGCGCAGCAAGTTTTACAACGCTGCCGTTTTGCGGCACACCATTGGTGTGCGTTTCAATGGCAAAGATCGCCACGATGTCGAAGAATATTGCCTCTCGGAGGGCTGGATCAAGGTGCCCGCTGGCAAAACCCTGGACCGCAAGGGCAACCCGCTGTTGATCAAGCTCAAAGGCCAGGTCGAGGTGTACTACCGCGAGTCGGTTTGAGTGCAGGCATGAAACGCCGGTTTGCGCAAGTCGACGTTTTTTCTGGCGCTCCTTTCAAGGGCAACCCTTTGGCCGTGGTGCTCGATGCTCAGGGTCTGACCGAGACCCAAATGCGGGACTTGGCGCGCTGGACTCACTTGTCAGAGACCACCTTCGTCTTGCCCCCCGTTGACCCCCAAGCCGATTACCGGGTGCGGATCTTCACCCCCAGTGCCGAGTTGCCTTTTGCCGGTCACCCGACCCTAGGCACCTGTCAGACCTGGCTGTGGGCTGGCGGTGTTCCGCGCCAACCCGGACGGGTCATCCAGGAGTGCGCCATTGGCCTGGTGGAGGTGCGCCTGCAGGAGGATCGGCTGGCTTTTGCCGCACCCCCATTGCGCCGCAGTGGCCCCATCGAAGACAACACCCTGGCGCAGATCCGCCAGGCCCTGGACCTGCGCCCCGAGCAAATCCTGGATCACCAATGGGTGGACAACGGGGCCGGGTTTTGTGCTTTGTGGCTCGAAAGTGCCCAAGCTGTGCTGGCCGTCAGGCCCGATCTGGCGGCACTCGGCACCCTCAAGGTCGGGGTCGTGGGTCATCATCCCCAAGGTGCCCCCGCTGATTTTGAAGTGCGGGCTTTCGTCCCCGCTCTGGGCATCGGTGAGGACCCGGTCACAGGCTCTCTGAATGCCGGCTTGGCCCAGTGGTTGCTCGGGCAAGGACTGGCCCCCAACCCCTACACCGTCCGCCAGGGCACTTGTTTGGGCCATGAGGGGCGTGTTGAGCTGAGCTTGGAAGGCGCTCAGGTCTGGGTTGCCGGTCAGGTCACGGACTGCATCCAGGGTGAAATCAGCTTTTGACCGAGATGGTCTGACCATCTCGGTAGAGTCCAGTGCGTCACTTGGGGCACACCCCCTTGGCATGCCAGGCGCCCCAGTCCGACCTAAAATGACTGGTTCTTTTCAACCCCTACACCAGCGAGCAGCCATGGCACGCACCCTGTACGACAAAATTTGGGACGAGCATGTCGTCCACACCGAAGAAGATGGCACCGCCGTCTTGTACATCGACCGTCACCTGGTCCACGAAGTCACCAGTCCGCAGGCGTTCGAGGGCATCCGTCAGGCCGGCCGCAAGGTCTGGCGCGTCAGCTCGATCGTGGCCACCGCCGACCACAACACCCCTACCACCGGATGGGAACTGGGCTACGATGGGATCACCGATCCGATCAGCAAAGAGCAGGTCACCACGCTGGATGCCAACATCAAGGCCTTCGGTGCCGCCGCTTTCTTTCCCTTTCTGCACAAACGCCAGGGCATCGTCCACGTCATTGGCCCTGAAAACGGGGCGACTCTGCCAGGCATGACGGTGGTCTGTGGTGATTCTCACACTTCGACCCATGGGGCCTTCGGCGCTCTGGCTCACGGCATCGGCACCTCTGAGGTGGAGCATGTCATGGCAACCCAGACTTTGCTCGCCAAAAAAGCCAAAAACATGCTGATCAAAGTCGAAGGCAAAGTGGCGCGTGGCGTCACTGCAAAAGACATCGTGCTGGCCATCATCGGCAAAATCGGTACGGCCGGTGGCACGGGTTACACCATCGAGTTCGCCGGCAGTGCCATCCGTGACCTGTCGATGGAAGGACGCATGACGGTGTGCAACATGGCCATCGAGGGTGGCGCCCGCGCCGGTCTGGTGGCTGTGGACGACAAGACCATCGACTACGTCAAAGGACGCCTGCTGGCGCCGACCGGTGTCGAATGGGAGCAGGCAGTGTCTTACTGGCGCACTTTGCACAGTGACCCGGATGCGCACTTTGACGCCGTGGTCGAACTCGATGCGACTCAAATCCTGCCGCAAGTCACCTGGGGCACATCCCCCGAGATGGTGTTGCCCGTGGACGCTCGCGTGCCCGACCCGGACAAAGAAAAAGACAGCACCCGCCGCGCCGCTATCGAGCGTGCGCTGGAGTACATGGGATTGCAGCCTGGCAAAGCCATCAACGACATCGCCATCGACAAGGTTTTCATTGGGTCTTGTACCAACAGCCGCATAGAGGACATGCGCGAAGCTGCTGCCGTGGTGAAAAAATTGGGCCAAAAAGTCGCCCGGAACGTCAAACTGGCTATGGTCGTGCCCGGCTCGGGTTTGGTCAAAGAACAGGCCGAGCGCGAGGGGTTGCACGAGATTTTTAAGGCCGCCGGCTTTGAGTGGCGCGAGCCCGGTTGTTCGATGTGCCTGGCCATGAATGCCGACCGCCTGGAGCCCGGCGAGCGTTGCGCCTCGACCAGCAACCGCAATTTTGAAGGTCGTCAGGGCAATGGCGGACGCACTCACCTGGTCAGCCCGGCCATGGCCGCTGCCGCTGCCATCCACGGCCATTTCGTCGACATCCGTCAATTCGCCTGAGGCACGTCAACATGCAAAAGTTCAACATCCACAAGGGGCTGGTCGCGCCGATGGACCGCGCCAACGTCGACACCGATGCCATCATCCCCAAGCAGTTCCTGAAGTCGATCAAAAAGACCGGCTTTGGCCCCAATTTGTTTGACGAGTGGCGGTACCTGGACAAAGGCGAACCCGGCGTGCCCGAATCGCAGCGCAAGCCTAACCCTGACTTTGTCCTGAACCAGCCGCGCTACAAGGGCGCGAGCATTTTGCTGGCACGCAAAAATTTTGGTTGCGGTTCCTCGCGTGAGCACGCTCCCTGGGCCATCGACCAATTTGGTTTTCGCGCCATCTTGGCCCCCAGCTTTGCCGACATCTTTTTTAACAACTGCTTTAAAAACGGCTTGTTGCCGATCGTCTTGTCCGAGTCGGTCATCGATGGGTTGTTCAGCGAAGTGGCGGCCTTCCCCGGCTTTGAGTTGACCATCGATCTCGAGCGCCAGGTGGTGGTCAAGCCCCAAGGCGAAGAAATCCCGTTCGAGGTCAATGCGTTTCGCAAATACTGTTTGCTCAATGGTTTTGACGACATTGGCCTGACGCTGCGCCATGCCGACAAAATCCGTGCCTTTGAGGCCCAACGCCTGGCGGCCAAGCCCTGGCTCGCCCACACCCTTTAATTGTCAGAAAGCATCCCATGAAAATCGCAGTCTTGGCCGGTGACGGCATTGGTACCGAAATCACCGCCGAAGCGGTCAAAGTGCTCAAAGCCCTGGGCATGCCCTTTGAAATGGAAGAGGCCCTGGTCGGTGGCGCAGCTTACGACGCCCATGGTCACCCTCTGCCGGAGTCGACCCTGAATTTGGCCAAAGCCTCTGATGCCATTTTGTTCGGCGCTGTCGGCGATTGGAAATACGACCAACTCGAACGTCAGTATCGCCCCGAGCAAGCCATTTTGGGTTTGCGCAAGCACCTGGGTTTGTTCGCTAACTTCCGCCCGGCGATTTGCTACGAGCAACTCACTCATGCCTCGAGTCTGAAGCCTGAATTGGTGGCCGGTCTGGATATTTTGATCATGCGCGAATTGACCGGCGACATTTACTTCGGTCAGCCGCGTGGCCGTCGCACCGCTGTCGACGGTCTCTTTCCGGGGGCTGAAGAAGGTTTTGACACCATGCGCTACACCCGGCCCGAAATCCAACGCATCGGACGCGTGGCTTTTGAGGCGGCCCGCAAGCGCAGTCGACACGTGACGAGTGTCGACAAGTCGAACGTGCTGGAGACTTCGCAACTGTGGCGCGACACCATGATCGAATTGGGCAAAGAGTATCCCGATGTCACGCTGGAGCACATGTACATCGACAACGCTGCCATGCAATTGGTCAAAGAGCCCAAAAAATTCGACGTCGTTGTCACCGGCAACATGTTTGGCGACATCTTGTCCGACGAAGCGTCCATGCTGACCGGTTCAATCGGCATGTTGCCCTCGGCGTCTTTGAATGAAAAAAATCAGGGTTTGTACGAGCCCAGTCATGGCAGCGCACCTGACATCGCCGGTAAGGGTGTGGCCAATCCCTTGGCCACCATTTTGTCGGCGGCCATGATGCTGCGCTACAGCCTGGAGCAGACCGAGGCGGCTGATCGGATCGAAGCGGCTGTCAAAAAGGTGCTTGCGCAAGGTTTGCGTACCCCGGATATTTACAGCACCGGCACCACCCGCGTGGGCACCCGCGAAATGGGAGATGCCGTGGTCAAAGCCTTGGCTTGACCCAGATTGACGATCCCCCACTCAACACCGACAGGAGATTTGCAGATGAGTGACATTCGGTCCAGTCAAACCCCTTTGGATGCCCAATATGAAGCTGGCCTGGCTACGCGAAAAAAAGTGCTGGGCAACGAGTACGTCGAGCGCTCTTATGCCAAGCGGACTCCTTTTACGGCTGAGTTGCAAGACTTTGTGACCCGCAATGCCTGGGGCACGGTGTGGCAGCGCGATGGGTTGAGCTTGCGCGACCGCAGTCTGATTACTTGTGCTTTTGCAGCGGCTACCTGCCGCAGTCACGAACTGAAATTGCATGTCCGGGGCGCGCTCAATAATGGGGTCACACCTGACGAGCTCAAAGAGTTGTGCATCCATTTGTCTCAGTATGTGGGTTTTCCGGCGGCTCTCGAAGCGTTCAGGGCGGCTGCCGAAGTGGTTGAGGGCGAAGGCAGCAAGTCATGAAATCGTGGTGGATGGTTGCAGGTGAGACGGGGCCCGAGCTGGCGCTGCGTGACTCTCCTGTACCGTCGGCCGGACCTGGACAATTGCTGGTGCAGGTTCGGGCCGCTGGCCTCAATCGTGGCGAGTTCATCACCGGACAGGGTTTGTTGGGCCAACTGTCCCAGCCTAAAGCGATGGGGATGGAAGCTGCCGGCACGGTGATTGCCCTGGGTTCGGGCGTTTCCGGATTTCAGGTGGGACAACGGGTCATGGGGCGTGCGCTTGGAGGCTTTGCCGAGCAGGCCCTGCTGGTGGCTGCAGAGGCCATGCCGGTGCCCGAGCATTTCGAGTGGGTTCATGCCGCAGCCTTGCCCATCACCTACATGGTGTCGCACGACATGCTGGTCGCCCAAGGTGAATTGGCTGCGGGTGAATGGCTGTTGCTCAACGGCGTGGCTTCCGGGGTCGGTACTGCCAGCTTGCAACTGGCACAACTCATCGGCGCCTACACCATTGGCACTTCGGGTCAACAACATAAACTCGATGCCTTGCACCAGATGGGTCTGGACGCTTCTGTGCTTACGCGCGGGAGCGGCTTCAAAGACGAAGTCATGCGTCGCACCGAAGGCAAAGGCGTCAACCTGGCTCTGAACCCGATCGGGGGTAGCATTTTGGCCGAGCAGATTCAGTGTCTGGCCTACCGGGGACGTCTGGCCATTGTGGGCTATGTCGATGGCCAGTTTTCTGCGCCCCTGGACCTGGGCGCAGTGCATGCGCAACGCTTGCGCATCTTTGGCGTGTCCAATAAAAACCGCACACCGGCTGAGCGCACCAACAGTGTGGCCGACTTCACCCGGCGCTTTTTACCCCTGATGGCCGAGCGTCGACTCACCCCGCTGATCGACCGCATGTTCACCTTTGACGAGTTGCCTGCTGCACGTGAGCACATGCAGGCCGATCGGCACATCGGTAAAGTGGTCTTGCAAGTCGCTTGAGCGGGCAAACCCTGATTTCAATCCTTTGATCTGGGTCAATGGTGATCGATTGAACAATAAGAACGGCTCCTGCGGGAGCCGTTTCGCTTTCATAATTCCGCCAATCCCTGAGCCGCCGGCTTGACTTTTGACGGAGACTGAACATGAAACTTGGTTTTTTCACCATGCCCATCCACCCCATCGGTAAGGATTGGCGTCAAACCCTGCACGAGGATCGTGAAGCCTTCATTCTGGCCGATCAACTTGGTTATGCCGAAGCCTATACGGGCGAGCACTCTACCGATTTGGCCGAGAACATCACCTCGTGCACGATGTTCTTGTCCAGTCTTGTAGGTCAAGTCAAGCGGATGACGTTGGGTACGGGTACCGTCAACATGCCCAACACCCACCCGGCGCGAGTCGCTGCCGAATTGGCCATGCTCGATCACATGCTCGACGGCAGATTCATCATGGGCATTTCTCCCGGCGGCCTGCTCTCGGATGCCGAAATTTTTGGCAACCTGGGAAAAAACCGCAACGAGATGTTTTTGGAGTCCATCAACGCCGTATTGCAACTGTGGAATAGCGAGCCTCCCTATGACATCCAGGGCAAATACTGGCACATCAGCACGGCTCAGACACTGATGAAGGAAATCGGACAGGGCTATATTCCCAAACCATTGCAGCGCCCCCATCCGCCGATTGCGGTCACCGCCGTGGCCCCGTACTCAAAAGGCGTCACCGAAGCAGCTGCCCGGGGTTGGGAGATGATTTCGGCCAACTTCCTGATGCCCGAGTGGGTCAAGACCCATTGGCCCAATTACGCCGAGGGTTGTCGGCGCATCGGCAAACAAGCTGATCCCGCCAATTGGCGGGTGGCCAAGTCGATCTTTGTGGCCGACACCGATGAGCAAGCGCGCGACTATGTCATGGCATCCCAGAGTCCCTATCGTTTTTATTACCACTCGCTATTCACGAAACTCAAAAAGAATGGCCGTTTGGAGCTGTTCAAGACCTCTCGAGAGCAACCCGATGACGAAGTCACCGAAGAATCGGTCTTCAACCGACTGGTTTTTTGGGGTTCGCCCGAGCGCGTTGCCGATCAAATCCTGGCTTTCAAAGAACAGGTCGGCGAGTTTGGTACCTTGTTGTATGCGGGCAAAGACTGGCTTGATCCCGAGGCGGGTAAAAAATCGATGCGCCTGATGGCTGAGAAAGTCTTGCCCCGCGTGGGCGGCTGATCGTTGCCTATCAGCAGGGCAGGTCGCAGCTTGACACAGATGGCCTGCGTATGTGTTCTGTCGCCTCAGGGATAAGCCGCGGGACAAGGTCATTTTTTCACGGCATGATCAGCTGATCATGATGCAGATGCATTGCTTCTTTTCAGACCCCCATGTTTGCCGACGGCCGACTGCGCGCCCGGTGGAGCGGTGGGTGGTTGCCCTGATGGAGGCCCATCATGTCTGAATACCCAGTCATCATCGCCGGTGCCGGGGTGGCTGGTCTGGTCACGGCACTTTCGTTGGACCAGCGTGGCATCCCCTTTCACTTGTATGAACAGGTGGCTCGGTTGGCCGAAGTCGGGGCTGGCCTGCAACTTTCCCCCAACGGTACCCGGGTCCTGCTCGATCTGGGGCTGGAGGATGCGATGCGGCAGGTGATCTGTGAGGCCGAGCGCAAAGAGGTGCGTCACGGGCTCAGCGGTCAGACTTGGAAGCTGTTTGACTTGGGGCAGGACTGCCGTGATCGATTTGGCGCGCCTTACTGGTTTGTACACCGGGGGGATTTCCAGCAAGTGTTGCTGGCGGCGCTGCGCCAACGAGCTCCGCAAGCGCTCAGCGTTGGTGTCGGTGTGCAATCGGTGATCCCGCAAGACGACCATGTGGTGGTCCGACTCAGTAACGGCCAAAGCGTTTTGGGGTGTGCGGTGCTGGGTTGCGACGGCATTCACTCCAAATTGCGCAATGCCCTCGTGCCCAACGATCCGGTGCAATTCACCGGCCTCATGGCTTGGCGGGGGCTGGTGCCCATGCAGGCTTTGCCTGATCATCTGCGCGTGACCGAGCAGCAGGCGGTAGGCACCAATTGGGTTGGGCCGGGCGCACACGTCATCACTTACCCCTTGCGCCGTGCGCGACTCATGAATGTGGTGGGCATCATTGAGCGCGACGACTGGCGGCATGAATCCTGGCATCAGACCGGCAGCCACGATGAGTTGTTGGCCGACTTTGCCAACTGGCACCCCGATGTGCATGCTCTGATGCGCGGCATCGAGCAGCCTTTTAAATGGGCCTTGGTGGGACGCCCTCCTTTGTCTCATCTCACACAGGGCCGCGTGGCTCTGATGGGTGATGCCGCTCACCCCACCTTGCCTTTTTTGGCGCAAGGGGCCAACATGGCCATTGAAGATGGTGCGGTGATGGCGCGTTGCTTGTCTGCAGCACCCGTGCTCCAGGCTTTGAGTGCCTTTGAGCGTGCGCGGCTGCAGCGCACCACGCTGATCGTCAACCGGTCGCTGGATAATGCAGGGCGTTTTCACAATCCGATCCTGGCTGACGTGGCGCAAGCGCAGAGTTACATCGATCGAGAGTGGCAGCCTGAAAAAGTTCGCACCCGCTACGATTGGTTGTTTGAATACGATCCCCTCTTGGTTGAGGGGGTCTCAGCCCCCTCCTAGAATAGCCCTCTCTGCGGGTTCCTCTTCTTGTGGTGGAGGGGCAAGGTGAGGCCGGGAGTAACAAGGACACATCATGGAAAACATCGACGTCATGGTTTTGCGAGGGTTGCGCGATTGGCGTTTGGCCGGTCGGCGGGCCCTGTTGGCGACAGTCGTGCGCACTTGGGGTTCGTCACCGCGCCCTGTGGGATCCATCATGGCCCTGTGCGAAGACGGGGCTGTGCTCGGTTCGGTTTCGGGCGGCTGCATCGAAGACGACCTGATTTATCGATTCACCCAGGCTTATGCGCACAGCCAAGGCACCACCACCGAAGAGCCCGGCGTCATCCCCAGCGGCGCGCCTCAGCGAGTCAAGTACGGCATCACTGCCGATGAGGCGCACCGGTTTGGCTTGCCTTGTGGCGGCACACTGGAACTGGTGCTTGAGTTTGATCCCGACCCCGAGTCGCTGGCCCAATTGGTGAGTGCTCTTGAAAACGGCGAACTGATGCAGCGCGAGCTCAGCCTGTCCAGCGGACAGGTGGATTTGCGCCAGGCTGCCAGTCCGCAAGAGCTCCAAATCGATGAACAGCGTTTGGTCAACACCTTCGGCCCCGAATACCGCATGTTGCTGATCGGTGCAGGTCAGTTGTCAGAGTATTTGGCCACGATGGCCCGCTTCAATGGATTTGCAGTCACGGTCTGCGACCCGCGCCCCGAATACAGCGGTGCCTGGTCGGTGCCTCACGTGACTCTGACGCATGAGATGCCCGACGATGTCGTGCAGTCATTCCGCGCCGACCGGCGCAGTTGCGTGGTGGCGTTGACCCATGACCCCAAGCTCGACGACCTGGCCCTGATCGAGGCGCTCGATACCCCGGCGTTTTATGTCGGTGCCATCGGTTCGCGGCGCAACAACGATGCTCGCCGTGCCCGCATGAAAGAACATTTTGGACAAACCGATGCCAGCTTGGCGCGCTTGCGCGGGCCGATCGGGATTTACATCGGCAGCAAAATGCCCTCGGAGATCGCTGTCAGCATCATGGCCGAGATTCTGGCCGTGAAAAACAATGTCACGCTGCCGCGTGAAATGGATGTGGCGCAAGCCAAAAACGACCTGGACGTGGCGCACAACGACCCGGGCATGCTGGTCTGCGCACCGCGCCGAAACTGATCACGCCCTGACCACACGCCCCGGGTTGAGGGTGTTGTGCGGATCAAATGCACGCTTCATGCGGCGCATCAGGTCCAGTGCGACGGGGTCTTTGTGCTCGGGCAAGCGATCGACTTTCAGTTCCCCCACCCCGTGCTCGGCTGAAATCGAGCCGCCATAGCGTTGCACGCTTTGATAGACGATGTCGTTGATCCGGTCTTCGTATTGGTTCTGAAATGCCTTGAAATCTTCACCCTCTGGCGCCTGCACGTTGTAGTGTAAGTTGCCGTCGCCCAGATGACCGAAGTCGACAAAGCGGGCTCCGGGGATGTTCGCTGCGAGTTCTGCATCGGTCACCTGGACAAATTCGGGAATGGATGAAATCGGAATCGAAATGTCGTGCTTGATGTTCAGACCTTCTTCAGCTTGTGCCAGCGTGATGCTTTCGCGGATGTGCCAGAGGTTGCGAGCCTGGGCCATGCTCTCGGCCACCACTGCATCGGTGACACATCCGGCCTCGATGGCCGCTTCGAGCAGGGCTTCAAAACGCTCCCGGGCGTGTTGCTCTGACTCGCTGTCGGCATTTTCCAGCAGCACGCACCATGGGGTTTCTTTCCAAAGCGGAACTCGCAACTGCGGGTAATGCTTGTCGACCAGACTGAGCGAAAACTGGTTCATGACTTCAAAGCCGGTCAGTCCTGCGCCCAAATATCGGTGCGCCAGACCCAGAAACGCCACAGCCTCGGTCATGCCGGGCACGGCAGCCCAGGCGGTCAGGGTGGCGGCCGGCATGGGGTAGATTTTCATGGTGGCGGCGGTGATGATGCCCAAGGTACCCTCGGCCCCGATGAACACATCGCGCAGGTCGTAACCGG
>JACCDS010885818.1_pt1 | contig 16224 bp, 6 predicted proteins | sample 7446441 | NCBI WGS metagenome assembly JACCDS01 (sample SAMN15323445, study PRJNA562643) | freshwater metagenome | isolation source: river surface water | place: USA:Blue River Watershed | collected 2017-08-17
GCCGCAATGGCAAAGTGGGCGGGTACCCCCAGCGGCTGGCCGGTGGGCAGGCGCAGCACCAAGTCGGCTTGCCAGGTGTCAGTGACTGTGCTTGCATCGTTATTGATAGCTGTCAAACCTTCTGTGTATTGCGAGGATGGCAATAAATTGCCATTGAATTGGGTCAGCCGGTCTGTGGTGGCCTTCCACGCCGCCAGCGAAGGGTAGTTGTCAACGAACCAGGCCAGCGAGTCTTGCACCCGCCCGAAGGCGGACGCCACCTGCATCAACTCCCCCAGCTGAATCGCCCCGCTGAAAAACCGTGGCGCGGCGACGATGAACGGGAACACCACGGCCGCCTGCCCGAACCCAGTGGTGAACCACGTCAGCCGTTTTTGCGCCTGGATCAGTGCCGACGCATTGGCCACCACCTTGGACAAACCCGTCCCCAGGCGGCTGCGCTCGACGGCCTCGCCCCGGTCCAGTGCGATGGACTCGCTGTACTCACGCACGCGCAACATGTGGTGCCGGAAATCGGCTTCGCGGCGTTGTTGTGCAAAGTTCAGCCGTGTCAGCGGCTTGCCAATCCAGTGTGTGATGCCACTGCCCACCAGGCAGTACACCACCGCCGCCCACACCATGAAGCCCGGTATGGCGTGCGACTCGCCTGCGAACTCGAAGCTGAACGCCCCTGACAGGCCCCACAAAATGCCCACAAAGCTCAGCAGCGTCACGCTGGCGTTGAGCAAGCCCATGCACAGGCTGACGGTGTAGCTGGTGAACAGGTTCAGGTCTTCGGCCATGCGCTGGTCGGGGTTGTCAGGCGGGGCAGTGTCGGGTGTGGCAGTGCCCGCCTGTGCCTCGGGTTGGCCAAACCGCATCAACTCCATGCGGTAGAAAGCGTGCCCGGCCAGCCAGCGGTCCATGAACGAGCCCGTCATCCATGCCCGCCAGCGCAGCTCCAGCAACTGCGTGAGGTACAGCTTGTAAACCGCGATCACGATGTAACCCCCCGCCAGCCAGCCAAACCGCGCCAGCTGCTGCCAGAACACGGGTTCGTTCTTGTCTTGCAACGCATCGTAGAACAGCCGGTTCCAGTCGTTGATGAGCACCAGCATGTACACCGCACCCAGGTTCAGCGCCACGATGGCTGCCAGCATGCCGCGTGCACGCCATTTGTCTGTGGACTGGAAATAGGGGCTGGCCAAGGCCCAGACATCTTTCAATGTGGTGCGCAACTGACGGAAGGTGGGCAATGAGGTGGTCATGGGTGGCGGTATGCGCGGTGGGGGTGAATACGGGGAATTGGCGGGTTATATACGGGCAAACGGTTGCTTCGGGCAAAGAGGCAACCTCTAAACTCAACAGAACGTGGACGAACTTCAGGGCCTGCATCATGACAATCAATTGGAAATCCCGCCTGTGGGTGGCAGTGTTGACCGGCGTGCTGGCCGCTTGCGGTGGGGGCAAGGAAACCTCCAGCACAGGTGGCACGCCAGTGGTCGCCCCGCCGGTGGTGACCTTGCAAAGCATTGCGGTCACACCTGCTGCCGTGACCGTGGTGGTGGGCGGCAAGCAAACATTTTCTGCAACGGGCAGCTACTCGGATGGCTCGACCAAGGCGCTGACATCAGGGCTGGCGTGGTCGGCAGGGGGAACCGTGGCGTCAGTCGATGCTGCCACCGGCGAGGCCACCGGTCGGTCTGTGGGGGCCGATGTCATCACCGTTGCGCTCGGGAGCATCAGTGCAAATGCACGCATGACGGTTGTGGCGTCCAACCAGGGCGCGGGTGTGGTGACGCCTTACCTGAGCGTGGCGGGTGGCACCGCCCACACCTTGGGCGTGAAAACGGACGGTACTTTGCGTGCCTGGGGCTGGAACCAGCGTGGTCAGCTGGGTGACGGTACGTTGCTTGACCGGCTCACTCCCACCACCATTGGCGCCAGTGCGCTGTGGAAGCGCGTGGCTGCCGGCGAATACCACTCCGTGGGTTTGATGTCAGATGGCACCCTGTGGGCTTGGGGGCTCAACCAGAATGGCCAGCTGGGCATGGGCAATTTCACCGATTTGGCCGCACCAACCGTCATCGGCAAAGACACGTGGACAGATTTTGCCGTTGGCCGCTACCACGTGCTGGCCGTGAAAACAGACGGCACCCTGTGGGCCTGGGGGCGCAACTTCAGCGGGCAGCTGGGCGTGGGCTCAACGGTTGACCAGTCAAGTCCCAAGCAAGTGGGGGCACTCAAAACATGGATTGCGGTGTCGGCTGGTGCCGATCACTCCCTTGGGTTGACTTCTGACGGCAAGCTCTGGGCGTGGGGTGCCAACACCTACGGTCAACTGGGGGTTGACGACGATGTGACCACCACGACCGACAACTCCACCACACCACCAACGGTCACCACCACCACCACGCCGGTTGCCTCGTCGTCTTCGCCACGTGAGGTGCCGAAAGCCACCACGGCAGCGCAAACCAGCTGGGTGCGCATCGCGGCCGGTGGCAGCCATTCCTTGGCCATCCGGTCTGACGGCGCCTTGTTTGCATGGGGCAAAAACCTCAACGGGCAACTTGGGCAGGGCACAACCACCCAATCCAGAACACCGCTGCAGTTGGGCACCGATGTCGATTGGGCCAACATCGCCGCTGGCGGCGAGCATTCGGTCGCCGTCCGTGTGGACGGTACGTTGTGGATCTGGGGCGCCAACAACGAAGGCCAACTGGGCGATGGCAGCCTGACTGCACGCACCACACCCACGCAAGTGGGCACGGCCAGAACATGGTCCAAGGTGGCAGCCGGTGCCAACACCAGCTTTGCCATCCGCACGGATGGTGTGTTGTACGGCTGGGGACGCAACCTGGAAGGCCAGCAAGGCAATGGCCAAACGTCATCGGTGTTGCTCCCCGCGGCCATTCCCTGAGGGCGGTTGGTGTGCGGCGGCGGCCGTACCGCCGCTGTGCAACCAGATGCGGGGCGTTACCTGCCAGATGTTGCGCTGGTCGCCTCAGCCGAGCGGATGATGAAGGGAACCAACCTGGCAGACCCAAGCAGCGACAGGTGATTGCTGTCGCTGTAGAAAGCGCCGCGTTCGTTTGCCACCTCGCACACTGAAGTCGGGCAAAAAATTGAAAAAGTATCTGTGAATTGAATGTCCGGGTGATTCAATTTTTGGAAAATGCGTTCTATTGCCATGTTGCGCTGGGCATAGGTTGACGCATTTACGGTGTATTGCCCCATGTTCAATTCACCGTTGTACAGGTAATTTTTGGCCAGATATTTGGGCACCATGGCTGAATATTCAGGCGTCGATTTGACGATGACAATGGTCTTGTTGGCAGCTTGCAAGGCCGATATGGTTCGGTTGAAAGCTCGCTCAACGGTCGCGATGTTTTCCGGGTGACTGGTTTCTTTTGAAAACGAATCGGTGTAAAAGGCCACACCGTCGTCACCCCACCGTTGTCCGGTTGTGTAGTTGGACCACTCCGCCACCAGGATGACGGTTGCAATGTCTTTGTTTTCAATGACTTGCTTGAACGCATCTTCCATGTATTGCCTGCACTCGGGCCTTTTCGATGGATGAGATGTCCCGAAATCCATCAAAGGTGCGCACCAGCTGCCGTCGTACAAATGCATGGATTTTTTCAGCGTGCCGAGCTGTTTGGACAGCTCTTCGCCCAATTTGTAACTGTGAGAATCTCCCAGCATGGCCATGGTGGTTGTTGCTGACGCATGGCCGAGGATGCAGAATTTCTGGTTTCCGCTTTTCTTGCAAATCGACGGGTTGTTGTCTGGCGGGTTTTCAATGCCTGCGACCACATCTGGAAACCTGCTTGGGTAGCCGCTGGTGCGGTGACCCATCAACCCGAATGCAACCAAAACCAATGTCAAAACCAGGCCAGTGGTGATCAGGGCCTGCCTGCTGAACGTTTGTCGGTTTCGGGCTGGTGTTTCTATGAATCGCCAGCTGAGAAAAGCCAGAATGAATGTCAAACACATCAAGGCAATGAATGTGCTCTGATCAGGCTCCGTCAAGCTTCTGTGCCGTGCAAACGCAAAAACAGGTTGGTGCCACAGGTATGCGCTGTAGCTCATGAGGCCGAGCCCAACCAGCACCTTGTTGCCCATGAATTTGGCCAGGGTGGTTTTTTCAGTGGCCAGCAAAATGATGAGCACTGCCCCCACCGTGGGTGCCAATGCATACAAGCCAGGATAAGGGGTTGTTTTGCCGTATGAAAACATGGCAAAAACAATCAATGCCAAGCCGGTCCAGCCACCTGCTTCGCAGCTTGCTTTGCTGAGCTGGCCCCGATGGACTGCCTGCGAGCAGAACGCTGCCAGCGCGCCCAACAACAATTCCCAGCCACGGGTGGGCAGCAGATAGAAAGATGCGGTGGGATCGGTGTATGCCCCCCGTTGTGCCAGTCCCAAGCTGATGGCACACAACAACCCCATCGCCGCAAGCGTTGCACGGCGGCCAACTGACCTGAAAGCCACCAACACAAGTGGAAACAGGACGTAAAACTGCTCTTCCAGCGCCAAGCTCCATGTGTGCAACAGTGGCCTGAATTCTGCTGCTGCATCGAAGTAACCACTTTTGTGCCAAAACAAGACATTGGACGCAAATGCCGCAACAGCCACCAAGCTTTGCGAAAAATCTTTCATGTCGCTGGGTAACAGCCAAAGCCAAGCAAAAGGCAGGCACGTCAATTGAACCAGCAACAGGACGGGCAAAATGCGCCTGGCACGCCGCTCATAAAAGTTGGCGATCGAGAAGGTGCCTTTTTCAAGTTCAGCCGCAATGATGGACGTGATCAAATACCCGCTGATCACAAAGAACACATCCACGCCGACAAAACCTCCGCTGAATGTTTCGAACCCCGCGTGGAACAACATGACAGGCAATACAGCAATTGCCCTGAGCCCATCTATTTCCCGTCTGTATTCCATATCGCGTGAGGTGCAGTGATCAAGGTGGTGCGGGAAGGCCTCGCTTCTGAATTCATTTCAGTTTGAAGCTGGTGTTCAACTTCAAACTGTTTTGCATCCACGAGGCACACGTTGCCGCACGTCAAAGGTGATCTTTTTCAGCCTTGCTGCGCAATGAAGCGAGCCCGGCTGCGGCCTGCCGTGCGGTCTGGGCAGCATGTTGTTCGGTGACCATGTCCAAGTGGCTGCATTGAACATGCAGGATCGAGAGCTTCCCACTCGCCACCCGATCACGCCAACCATTGGATTCATGGGGCGGGTAGCCGATGCCAAGTGTCGGTGGCACGCGGAAGTCGCTTTTCACCAGGACCATTTCGGCATCGAGCTTTTGCGGCACGTAACGCCGTTCGGCCATGTTGCTCAATTCGGTCACCAGATCGATCCGGTAGGTGAACGCATCATCGGGTGTGGCCAGGGCAGCGGCGGCGCGGTTTTTCTGTTCGTGTGCCAGTTTGCGGTGGTACGCTTTGGCCTCCAGACGCTGGGTCAGGTAGCGCGGCCCTTCCGACACGAGGTTGTGCCAGTGCTGCAAAACACGGTCCACTTTGCCCCATTTGAGCGAGCCAGGGTTGGCCGTGTCGAGCAACACCACCCCACCGACCTGCTCGCCCTCGCGCAGCAATTGCAGGGCCATCTCATACGCCGCCAGCCCGCCGAACGAATAGCCACCGATGTAGTAGGGCCCGGAGGGTTGTACCTTTCGGATGTCGGCGATGAATTCCGCCGCCATTGCCTCGATGGTGTCATGTGGACGCAAGACACCGTCAACGCCCCTGTGCTGAAGGGCGTAGAAAGGCTGGTTGGCACCGAGTGCCTGGGCCAGGAAGCGCAAATTCATGGGGTTGCCGCCGAGTCCCGCTGCACAGAAAAACGGGGGCAAGTCGCCTTTGGGTTGAAGGGCCACCACGGTGTTCCAGCTGGCTCCTTTCGGTTTTTGGGGGGCCGGTACGTCCGCAACGGCGGGTGGCGGTTCCTCGGCTGCGTGTGCGGAAGGCGGGTTTGCCTCGCTGGGAATGTCCGCCACCGTACGCAAATGCGCGGCGAGTGCTCGCACGGTACCGTGCTCGACCAGCGCCGACAGCGGCAGGCGTACCTTGTATTTTTGATGCAGTTCGTTGAAGACCTGAAGCGCCAGCAGGGAATGGCCTCCCAGCTCGTAAAAGCCGGTCTCCACACCGACCTCGGGTATGCCAAGGGTGCGCGACCACACGTCCACCAGGAAGCGCTCCAGCGAATCTCGTGGCGCGGCCACGCCATTGCCCGGGGCGGCGGCGCCGTCGGCGCGACAGTTGCCCGCATAAAGCGCTTCCAGTTCCTGCACAAACCCGTCCAGCCACGGGGGGCTGGCCAAATCGGCGAGGCACAGCGCATCGAGCACCAGGCGGTCGTGCGCCTCCGTCACCGTCAGGTCCAGCTCCGCCAGGCTCGCGTGGCGTGCAACGCCGTGGTAGCTGATCGACGCCGGCGTGAATGTCAACTCGCCGGGTTTGTACTCGTGAACATAGGTGAACACAGCAGCGAGTGGCGGCCGGGAGGCATCACTTGCCAACCCCAGCTCGCCCGCCAGCTCGGCGATGCCCAGGGCCGTGTGGCTGCTGGCGTCGAGAATGGCCACGTGGCAGCGGCGGCAGCATTCACCGAACGCCTCGTCGCCATTGAGGCGCACACGCACCGGCACCACTTTCACCATGTGCCCCACGGCACCTTCCATGCCTGCCGTGGGATGGTCTGCGAACGACACACCCACCACCAGATCGGTCGCGCCGGAACGGCGCGCGAGCTGGGACACGAATCCGGCAAACAGCACGGAGAAAAAACTCACGCCCTGACTGCGACCGAATGCTTTCACGGCGGCCATGTCGTCACCGCAAACCGTGCGTGAGGTGGCGTTTGCGCGCCAGGTGCGCACAGGCGGGCGGGGCCTGTCGTAGGGCATGGCCAATGGCGCGGGCGGTGGGGTCAACTGCCTGTGCCACCAGGCACGCGCTGCCTGTGCCTTGGCCACAGAGGAAGGGCTTTCACGCCATGCCACGTAGTCACCAAAGCCATGAACGGGCAGCTTTGACGGGGCCGACTGCGCGGCCAAGCTCGCGTACAACCTGCCCAGGTCTTCCAGCAACACGTCGAGCGACCAGCCGTCATTCACGGCGGCGTGCGCGGACAGCACGATCACGCGTTCGCGATCGCCAGCTTTCAGCACGCGCAACCACATCAGCGGGCCCGCATCCAGGTCGCAGTGGCGGCCCGCTTCGTCTGTTTCGGCACGTGCCATGGCCGCAAGCAGATCCGGTTCGGAGAGTTCGCCCACGTCTTGTTCGGACACCGGCACCGCCAGCGTGGGCTCGATCACGAATGCCGCGCCGCCGGACGCGAAGTGACCGCGCACGGCTTCGTGCACCACGGCCAGGCCTTGCATCGCGGCCGACAGCGCCGCGTCGTTCACCGGACCGGACAGCCGGATCGCAAAAGCCTGGTTGAAAGCCAGGGCAGCGTCCCCCCCGAGCTTGGCCACGCGGTAAATGTCCCGTTGCTCAGGCGTTGCGGCAAGCACTTTGCGCACGGGTGGCGCGAAGGGGGCGGCGGCGGCTGGCCGACCGCCGAGCGGTACGAGCGGGGCACCCGGCACAGGGCCACCAGTGGAAGGCGCGTACCACGCGGGCAAGCCCTGTGCGTCGCGCCCGAGCCGCAAGTCCGCCACGGGTTGCCCATGGTCGGCATCCTCCGCGCGGGCGCTGTGTGCCAGTGTGGGCTCTGTGGTGGGTTGCGGCGCTTCGTCAACCACCTGGCCTGGCGCGTCGGCCACGACTTGCAGGCGCAACGGTTCCAGCCAGTGCGAGCGACGTTCGAAAGGGTATGTGGGCAGCGGGATGCGACGGCGCTGCTGCGCGCCGCGATACGCGTTCCAGTCCACGCTGACACCCTGTGCCCACAGTCGGCCAAGGGTGGCCGTGGCCGCAGCCAGGTCTTTGGCCGGGTCACCGGCCGCATCGCCCATGGACGCCACGATTTGAGCCTTGCGGGCGCCTTGTGCCTGCAAACGCGTGAGCGTGGCGAGCACATCGCGTGGCCCCACTTCAAGGAACACCGTGGCGGGGTCGAATTCGGCCAGCACCTGGGCCATGGCATCTGAGAACAGGACCGGTCGGCGGATGTGTTGCGACCAGTAGTCTGGCCCCAGTTCCTCGGCGCTGTTCACCCAGGCGCCCAGGCTCGTGGACATGAAAGGAAGCGTGGGCGCGCCGATTTCGACTTGCGCCAACGCGTCGCGGAAAGCACCGACGGCAGGTGCCATCATCGCGGAATGGAACGCGTGCGACGTGTGCAGCAGGCGCGTGCCGATGCCCTGCGCTTCAAGCTGCTGGGCAAACGAGGCAATCGACTCGGATGGGCCCGCCACCACACACAAGTCGGGGCCGTTGGCGGCGGCCAGTTGCACGTCCGGGGGCAATTGGCCGTCGAGCTTCCCAGCCGCGCAGCGCACGGAGAGCATGGACCCGCGTGGCAACGCCCGGATCAGTTTGGCCCGCAACGCCACGAGCGGCACCACGGCCTCCAGCGTGAAAACCCCGCCGAGGTGCGCGCCGACAAATTCGCCGACGGAATGGCCCACCACAGCGGCGGGTTTCACGCCCAGGCTCATCCACCAGCGTGCGAGCGACAGTTCGATCGCAAACATCGCTGGCTGGGTGTAGCCGGTGTCCATCAGCAGCTCGTCAGCCTCGGCCTCTTGCCCTTCTGGTGGAAACAGCAGGTCGCGCAGGTCGCGCTCAAGGTGCGGGCGGAACAGGTCGCAGCATTGATCCATGCACTGGCGGAAGGCAGGCTCGCTTCGGTACAGGTCGCGCCCCATGTTGGCGTATTGCGCGCCTTGACCGGGGAACATGAACACCACCGGCGGGTCAATGGCGTTGAGTGGCTTGGGTGCCGACTTCGTTGCCACCAACCGTGCGATGGCCTCGGCCACGTCAGGTGCCACCACGGCGTCCCGGTAGGCCAGCGCCTTGCGGCCAACTTGCAAGGTGTAAGCCACGTCAGCCAGGCAGGCGTCTGGGTGCGAACCCAGCCAGACCGAGAGCTGTCTGCGCAGCCGCTCCAGCGCGGCAGGTGTTTTGGCCGACAGCAGCAACAGCTGTTGGGCGCGTCCGGTACCTGACGGGGGCTGGGGCGGTGCTTCTTCCAGGATGGCGTGCACGTTGGTGCCACCGAAGCCGAAGGAGCTGACCGCGCCACGGCGCGGCACCGCCGTTTTGGGCCAGGGCGTGCGATTGGCCACGATCTCGAATGGGCTGTGTGCCAGGTCGAAGCGCGGATTGGGCGCCTTGAAATGCAGCGTGCCGGGTATTTCTTGCGTGTGCAGTGCGAGCGCGACCTTGATGAAGCCGGCAATACCGGAGGCAATGGTCGGGTGGCCGATATGGCCCTTGATGGACCCGATCTTGCAGAAATGCGCCTTGTCGGTGGTGGCGCGGAACGCTTTGGTGAGCGCCTCCAGTTCAATCGGGTCACCCAGCGGGGTGCCGGTGCCGTGCGCTTCGACGTAGCCGATGCTGTCGGCCTGGACGTTGGCCTGTGCCTGCGCGAGTGCGATCACGCGTGCCTGACCCTCCACGCTGGGCGCCAGGAAGCTGACCTTCTGGGCACCATCGTTGTTCTTGGCCGAGCCGAGGACCACTGCATAGATGTGGTCACCAGCGGCAACGGCGTCTTCCAGGCGCCGCAGCACCACGATGGCGGCGCCGTCGCAGAACATGGTGCCGGATGCCTCGGCATCGAATGGGCGGCAGTGGCCGTCGCTGGTGAACGGACCGCCTGCCTGGTGGATCTGTCCGCTTTTTTGCGGCACCATGATGTCCACGCCACCGGCCAACGCCATGTCGCACTCGAACGCATTGAGGGCCTTGCAGGCACTGTCAATCGACAGCAGGGACGTGGAGCAACCGGTGGTCGCGCTCACGCTCGGGCCCGTGAGGTCGAGCTGGTACGACACGCGCGTGGCGATGTAGTCTTTTTCGTTGCCGTAGCCAACGATCAGCTTCCCGACGGTTTTCACCAGTTCGGGGTGGCACAGCACATTGTTGACGTAGTAATGGTTGTCGCCGACACCGGCATACACGCCGATCATGCCGGGGAAGCGGCTGGGGTCGTAGCCGGCATCCTCCAGGGCGTGCCAGGCCATTTCCAGGAACACGCGTTGCTGCGGGTCCATCACCTTTGCTTCTTGCGGGCCGATGCCGAAGAAGGTGTTGTCGAACTTGTCCGCGTCGTCAATGATGCCGCGGCAGGGGATGTAGTTCGGGTCGTTGCGCGTCTCTTCGTCAACACCTTGCGCCAGCTCTTCGGGCGTGAAGCGCGAAATGGACTCCACGTTGTTGAGCAGGTTGTTCCAGAGCTGCTCGAGGTTGGATGCCCCAGGGAAGCGCCCGACCATCCCGATCACGGCCACCGCGCCGGAGAGCCGTTTGTCACCCAGCTCGCCACGGCCACGAATCACCCGCTGGAAGGCATCGTCAATCAGCGGGTCGGCAGCGCCCCCTGACAGGTGGGCGGCCAGTTTTTCCACCGAAGGGAACTGGAACACCTTTACCGCCGGTATCTCGCGGCCGAGTGTCGAGCCCATGGCCGCGACAACCTTGAGCAGCTGCAGTGAATTGCCGCCAAGGTCGAAGAAGTTGTCGCGGATGCCCACGCGGTCGATGTCCAGCACCCGCTGCCACACGGCGCACAGGTCACGCTGCAACGGTGTTTGCGGTGCGACAAACATTTCCGCCAGTTCGGGCCGCTGGTTCACAACCGATGGCAGCGCTTTGCGATCCACCTTGCCATTCGGCGAGAGCGGCATGGCGTCCAGGAACATGTAGCGCGTCGGCACCATGTATTCAGGCAAATCTTGCAGCAGGGCCTGTTTCAATGACGCGGTCGTGGGCTGTTCACCCTCGGCAACCAGGTACGCCACCAGCTGTTTTTCCTCCAACCCACCGTCGGTGGCCGTGACCACCGCCTCGCGGACGCCGGGTTGCTTGGCAAGCACCGCTTCGATTTCGCCCAGCTCGATGCGGAAGCCGCGCAGCTTGACCTGAAAGTCGATGCGGCCCAGGTATTCAATGGCCCCCGACGGCAGGTGGCGCGCCAGATCGCCGGTCTTGTACAGCCGTGCGCCCGGCTCTGCCGAGAACGGGTCGGGTATGAATTTCTCGGCCGTGAGTTCGGGCCGGTTCCAGTAGCCACGTGCGAGTTGCACGCCCCCCAGGTGCAGCTCGCCTGCTTCGCCCACGGGCACGGGCTTGAGTTGCTCGTCCAGAATCCAGGTCTGCGTATTGGCAATGGGGAAGCCAATCGGGATGACATTCAGTTCGCTGTCTGGCTTGCATGGCCACCAGGTGACGTCAATCGATGCCTCTGTCGGGCCGTAGAGGTTGTGCAATGCCTTGCCTGGCAGCTTCTCGAAGAAGCGGCGGGTGAGCTCGAAGGGCAGGGCCTCGCCGCTGCACAGGACCGTCTTCAGGCTCGTGAGCCGATGCAGGCCCTCTGCGGTCAGGAACAGGCCAAGCATCGACGGCACGAAATGCAGTGTCGTGATGCCCTCGGACTCGATGGTGTTGACCAGATACGCGTTGTCACGGTGGCCACCCGGCTTGGCCACGCAGATGCAAGCGCCCACCATGAGGGGCCAGAAGAACTCCCACACCGACACGTCGAAGCTGAACGGGGTTTTTTGCAAGACCCGGTCGTCTGGCCCGAGCTGAAAGGTTTCTTGCATCCACAGCAGCCGGTTGGCCAGGCCGCGGTGCAGGTTGGGCACACCTTTGGGCTTACCCGTTGAGCCTGAGGTGTAGATCATGTACACCGCCGCATCGGGGCCGGCCCGGAACTCGGGGGAGACATCGTCTTCAGGCGCGGTGGCGGTGAACCCTGTTTCGTCGATCCGTACCTGCGTCATGTCTGCGGGGAATGCGATATGCGCCACCGCAGCATGGGTGAGCACCAGCTTCGCCCCCGAGTCGGCGAACATGTACGTCAACCGGTCGTGTGGGTATTCGGGGTCGAACGGCACGTAGGCCGCACCGGCCTTCACAATGCCCACTAACGCCACCACGAGTTCCAGGCTGCGCTGCATGCAGACGCCAACGAAATCGTCCGGGCGCGTGCCCCTTGCGATGAGTTCGCGGGCCAGCCTGTTGGCACGGCGGTTCAGATCAGCGTAGGTGAGACTCTGGCCCTCGAACTGCACCGCCAGGCGGTGCGGCGTTTGGCGCGCTTGTTCCTCAAAATAAGCGATGACCGGTTTTTCCAGTGGATAGCCCTTGTGAGTCTGGTTCCAGTGAACAGTGTCTGCAGGCATATCCATGGCGCGGTTCCCATTGTTTGACTCGTTGATCAAGCGTCGCCCTGTTTGCATGCACGGCAACCCCTGATTCCCCCTGTGAAATTCTAGTGGTCCCGCGGGCCTGTGCTGCTGGCGTGAAAGGGCTGTCTGATCGCTGCCACGAACCACCTTCCACCAGTGGATCGGGAGGGCGAAAAATGCACAAACTGGGCTTTATTTGCTTGCCAGCAAACGGGTCAGGCCGGTGCGGAACCGAACGCGGCGCTACGGCTTGCGTGCTGTGGGCACATCCCATGCCGAGCGACGCTGGCCAAGCAACCAAGCGTATACCCCCTCATCGAAGGCGGCTTTGCCGGTGTCGTGTCCGATGCCTTTGAGCAACGTGTACCGAGGCGTCGCTCCTGACTTGCTCAGCGCTTGTGCGGTTTCGAGCGTCGTGGTGTAAGGGGACACGGTGTCCTGGTCGCCATGAAAGAGCCACATGGGCATGCCTGAGACGCCCACGGCGCGGGATGGATCGTATGCGCCGGAAAGCACCGCACCTGCCGCGAACGGATGGGGTTGTGTGCGTGTCAACAGCTCCCAGCTGCCCGCCGCACCCGCAGAAAAGCCGATGACATACAGGCGGTCTGTGTCGATGGGGTGGTGACTTGGCAACGCCAGGACAAGCGCACGGGTGGCCTTGATGGCATCGGTTTCCTGCAAATCTTGTTGGCTGTAGTTCAGGTAGGGCGGGCCTGGCACCTTGACCCAGGTTTGTCCCCAGGGCGCTTGGGGTGCCAGAATGAAAGCGGGCCCTTCGGTGCCCGAGCGGCTGATCAGATCACCCACCATGGGGCCCAGCTGGCGCACGTTGTCGCTGCCGTTGTCCCCAGCGCCGTGCAGGTACACGACCAACGGATATTTGCGGCCCGGCTCCAGCGTTGGTGGCACGTGAAGCCGATAGGGGAGGCTGAAGCTGGTGCCCGCCAGCTGGAAGCCGGCTTCGGTCATTTGGCTGGCGAGTTGAACAGAATGGGCAGATGGTGCGGGGGGGCGGTTGCTGACGTACCGGCGCCAGCCGAAGGCCGCGATCGCAAGGGCAACCACGACCACGCCAACCACGACCACTGCGAGCACAGTCTTCTTACCCATGTTCATGCTGATTCTTCCGTTCGCCGTCAGTTTGTGTGGCGAGCATCTTACACAGCGGGTGTGGCACCCTTACCCAGGGTGAACGGTGGCGGCGGCGAGTGCGAAGGGCCCGTGCAAGGCGTAGCGAAAGGTGCTGCGCGCCGTGAGTCCAGCCAGCCGTGAGTCACTCACCCTGACCAGATCAAGCGTTCCCCGTTGGGCCAATGGCCCATGGGAGCGGAACGCCACGTCGGTGAAATCGGGTACCGCGGCGGTCAGTGCAAACTGGCTCTTGAAAAACGCCTCTTTCACGGCGAACAGCAGTGTGGCCAGTGCGGCGCAGGCGGCAGGTGCCAGTGCCTGCAACGCGGCAACTTCGGTGGCGTCGAACAGTGCAGGCCACAGTTCCGGCCCCACGTGCCCACAGTGCTCTGCATCGATGCCGATACCCGCACAGTGGTTGGCGTGCGCCACAACCGCTGCGCAGTAGCCCGCCGTGTGGGTGATGCTGCCGCACAAACCTGTGGGCCACAACGGCTCGCGATGTGCGCCACGCAGCAGCGGCGTGTGCACGGCGATACCGAGTGCTTGCATGGCCGCGCGGGCGCACTGGCGGCCTGCCGCGAACTCCGCGATGCGTGCGGGCACGGCCCCACGGATGCTGGCAAGTTCCTCCGGCAGCAACCAGTCAGGCGAACCCGGGGTACTCAGCTCATACGCGCTGACGGGCAACGCAAACAAGGCTGGGAGCAAGCGGGATACCGACGGGGGCGTGAGCGAGGCATGGGCTGGGCTCATCGCACCAACTGATTCAACTGGATGATGGGCAGCAGCACCGCCAGCACGATCAGCATCACCACCGCGCCCATGGCAACGATGAGCAGCGGCTCCAGGATGGTGGCCAATTGCATGGCGCGCCGTTGTACCTCGTTGCCCAATTGGTTGGCGGCTCGTTGCAGCATGACGGGCAGCTGGCCCGTCTGCTCGCCCAGGCGGGCGAACATGGCCAGCAGCCCGGGAAAGCGTTTTTTGCGGCCCAGTGCCGATGCCAGCGGCGAGCCTTCGCGCACCAGCACCAGTGCATCGAGCGCATCGGCGCGCATGGCGCGGTTGTGCAGGGTTTCGGCGGCGGTTTGCAAGGCCTTCAAAATGGGCACGCCCGCACCGGCCAGCATGGCCAGTGTGGAAGCAAAGCGGGCTGCGTTGTAGCCACGGCTCAGCCTGCCCACCAGCGGCAGCCGCAGCCAGGCGGCGTCCATGCTCAGCCTGAGGGCCTCGTGCTTTCTGGCAAATACCACACCCACCACACCGGCAGTGGTCAGCAACGCGCCCAGCCAGCCCCAGTGGCGCACCGCATCGCTCAACGCCAGCATGGCCACGGTCAGCACGGGCAGGGTGCGTTTGGAGCCCGCAAACACCGACGCCACCTGTGGCACCACATACGTCACCAGGAACAGCACGATCACCACCGCCACCAGGCTGACGATGGCGGGGTAAAGCGACGCACCCACCAACTTGGCCTTGAGCGTTTCGCGTGCTTCCAGGTCGTCGGCCAGGTTGTCCAGCACCAGGCCCAGTGCACCGCTTTGCTCGCCTGCTGCGATGACGGCGGTGTACACGGTTGAGAACTCTTTGGGGTGTTGCTGCAACGCCCGGGCGAAGCTGGCGCCGGCATTCACTTCGGCGCGCAGGGTGGCTAGCAGGTTGCGCTGGCGGTCGTCTTCGGCTTCGTCGGCCAATGCGGCCAAGGCGCGCTCCAGTGGTAAGCCCGAACTCACCAGCCCAGCCAGTTGGCGGGTCCACACGGCCAGGCCAGCCGCGTTGTACACGCGGGTGTGCCAAAGCGCACGGTTCAGGCCCGTGCCGCCGCTTGCGGCGGGCGTGGAGGCCGAAGCGGGCTCGACCACCAGTGGCACCAGCCCCCGGCTGCGCAACAGGCTGCGCGCGGTGCGCGCCGTGTCGGCTTCCAGCAGGCCTTTTTCGGTCTGGCCGGTGGCGGTGAGGGCTTCAAAGGCGTAGGCAGGCATTCAGTTTAATTTATATAGCAATAAAGTATTTATATGTATGCGAGAAACGGCTTTTTCATTGAAAATTTAAGGTGTGAAGACAAGGTGTTGCGCATGGGGTCGCATCAGGTGCCTGTGCTCAGTCGCGCGTGACGCGCAGCAGCTCTTCCTGGCTGGTGGTGCCGTTGGCCACCAGCCGTTCACCGTCGCGTCGCATCAGTGCCATGCCTTGCCGTTGGGCCGATGCCACGATGTCTGATTCGGGCGCACGGCGGTGTACCAGGCTGCGCATGTCGTCGTCCACCACCAGCAGTTCGAAAATGCCCGTGCGTCCTGCATAACCGGTGTGGCCGCATTGCGGGCAACCCACCGGCCTGTAGGCCTGGTCAGTGTTTGTGTGGGCGGCTGCTGCGGGTGCCTCACCCGCCGCACCGGGTCGTTCAGCACCTGTGGCTGTTACGCCAGCCGTGGCATTTGCGGGCAGTTTGCAGTGCGGGCACAGCCGCCGCACCAGCCGTTGTGCCAGCACGCCCAGCAGGCTGGAGCTGAGCAAAAACGGTTCGATGCCCATGTCGGTCAGGCGCGTCACGGCGCTGGCCGCGTCGTTGGTGTGCAGCGTGGCCAGCACCAAGTGGCCGGTCAGCGATGCTTGCACGGCAATCTGCGCGGTTTCGAAGTCGCGGATCTCGCCGATCATGATCACGTCGGGGTCCTGGCGCAGGATGGCGCGCAGGGCCTTGGCAAACGTCAGGTCGATCTTGGCGTTCACCTGCGTTTGGCCCACACCGGCCAGTTCGTATTCGATGGGGTCTTCCA
>JACCDS010605230.1_pt1 | contig 16223 bp, 13 predicted proteins | sample 7446441 | NCBI WGS metagenome assembly JACCDS01 (sample SAMN15323445, study PRJNA562643) | freshwater metagenome | isolation source: river surface water | place: USA:Blue River Watershed | collected 2017-08-17
CAAGATGATCATCAACGCCTTCAACTCCGGCGCCGACTCCTACATGACCGACTTCGAGGATTCGAACTCACCGAACTGGGACAACCAGATCCAGGGTCAGGTCAATCTGTACAAGGCCATCCGCCGCGAACTGTCGTTCAAGAACGAGAATGGCAAGGAATACAAGCTGAACGACAAGATCGCCACCCTGCAGATTCGTCCGCGCGGCTGGCATCTCGATGAAAAGCACGTGCTGGTCGATGGCCAGCGCGTCGGCGGCGGCATCTTCGACTTCGCCGTCGTCTTCTTCCACAACGCCAAGTAACAGATCGCCCGCGGCGCCGGCCCGTTCTACTACCTGCCGAAGATGGAAAGCCACCTCGAAGCCCGCCTGTGGAACGACGCCTTCGTGATGGCCCAGGACCACGTCGGCCTGCCGCAAGGCACCATCAAGGCCACCGTGCTGGTCGAAACCATCCTCGCCACCTTCGAGATGGAAGAAATCCTGTACGAACTGCGCAACCACTCCGCTGGTCTGAACGCCGGTCGCTGGGACTACATCTTCTCCTGCATCAAGAAGTTCAAGAAGAACAAGGACTTCTGCCTGGCCCAGCGCAGCGCCATCACCATGGAAGTGCCTTTCATGCGCGGCTACGCCCTGGCCCTGGTCCAGGCTTGCCACAAGCGCGGCGCCCCAGCCATGGGCGGCATGTCGGCCCTGATCCCGATCAAGAACGACCCGGTCGCCAACGAAAAGGCCCTGGCCGGTATCCGCCACGACAAGACCCGCGACGCCAACGATGGCTTCGACGGCGGCTGGGTGGCCCACCCAGGCTTGGTGCCCATCGCCATGGAAGAGTTCGTCAAGGTTCTGGGCGACAAGCCCAACCAGTTCGAGAAGCAGGTTGAAGGCAAGTTCGGCCCGGCCCAGTGGCTCGACTTCCAGCCGACCACCCCGATCACCGAAGCCGGCCTGCGCAACAACATCAACGTCGGCATCCACTACCTCGGCTCCTGGCTGGCCGGCAACGGCTGCGTGCCGATCCACAACCTGATGGAAGATGCGGCGACCGCCGAAATCTCCCGCTCACAAGTGTGGCAGTGGGTGGTTTCGCCGAAGGGCGTGCTCGACGACGGCCGCAAGGTCACCGTTGAAATGGTCCGCCCGATGATCGCCGAGGAACTGGTCAAGGTTAAGGCATCCGTCACCGCCCAGGGCGAAGACACTGCCAGCTACGACAAGGCTGCCGTGATTTTCGACGAAATGTCACTGACCCCGGAATATCCGGAGTTCCTGACCCTGCCGCTGTACGAGGCAATGGCCTGAAAATAAGCGTGTAACGCAGAGGAAACGAAAGCGCCGGGGAAACCCGGCGTTTTTGCTTGGATCCAAACGCACTCGATCAACCCAGGCGGCACTGCGGGAAAGCCATGATTGCCCAGTCATGGATAGACAGGCACGCTCGCGCCTCGCACGGCATGATGCCGGGCCAGTGAAGAAAGTCTGAAAACATGGACATCCTGATCGACATCATCCTCAAGGCCGGCCGCTCGGCGGTCGAGCTATCGCTTTTCGTGTTGCTGCCGGTCATGGTCGTCATGTTGTCGCTGATGCGCCTGCTCGAAGCGCGCCGCGCGCTGGACTGGCTGGTCGCCCGCATCAGCCCGCTGCTGCGGCCTTTCGGGCTGACCGGGCTGGGTGTCTTTGCCGCCCTGCAGATCAATTTCGTCAGCTTCGCCGCGCCGATGGCGACCTTGACCATGATGGAACAGCGCGGCACCTCGGATCGCCACCTGGCCGCCACGCTGGCCATGGTTTTCGCCATGGCGCAAGCCAATGCAGCCTTTCCAATGCTGACCATGGGCCTGCAGTTCGGCCCGCTGCTCGCCTTCTCCTTGCTCGGTGGCCTGGCCGCAGCGGCCGCTACCTATTACGTCTTCGGCCGCCATCTGTCGGCCGAAGAGGCCAGGCTGGACGAAACCCTGCACCATCCGGTCGCCGACGACGCCAAAGGCGTGCTCGACGTGATCAACCGGGCTGGCGCCGAAGCCTTCAAGATCGCCGTTGGCGCCATCCCGATGCTCGTCTTGTCGCTGGTTGCCGTCACGGCGCTCAAGAAATTCGGTGCCATCGACGCACTGACTGCTCTGATTGCCCCGCTGCTACAACTGGCTGGCATCGACCCGATCCTGATCCTGCCCTCACTGACCAAATACCTGGCCGGCGGCACAGCGATGATGGGCGTCATGGACGAAATGCGGCGGGCCGGACAGGTCAGCGTCCAACTGCTCAATGCCAGCGCCGGGTTCATGATCTCCCCCTTCGACCTGCCCGGCGTCGCCGTCCTGATTTCTGCCGGCAAGCGCGTGGCGCAAGTCTGGAAGCCGGCCGCTGTCGGGGCCTGCGTCGGAATCGCCCTGCGCACCATAGGCCACGCCCTCGTCGCCTGAAAACAATTACTTTTAGTACAAGATAACGAGACAAATACCGATCTATTGATTACCTTTCATAAGCAATAAACTATCCGGCATCGTCCTTGGAGACCGCACGATGCTCTCAGCCCTCACCCAATTGCTTATTTTCCAGCTGGCCGGCGAAGTCATCGCCCGCGGCTTGGGCCTGCCCATCCCCGGGCCGGTGCTCGGCATGCTCTTCCTGTTCGTTGCCCTGATGTGGCGCGGCGGCCCTGGTGCAGAACTGCAAACGACCAGCCAGAACCTGCTGCAACATCTGTCACTGCTGTTCGTCCCGGCCGGCACCGGCATCATGGTCCACCTCCACCGTGTCGCCGATGAATGGTTACCGCTGCTGCTTTCCCTGCTCATCAGCACGGTTGCAACGCTGGTCGTCACCGCGCTGGTCATGAAACTGTGCCTGCGCACGCCCGGCATTTCGGGAGAAGCACCATGAGCCAGGACATCAGCCAGATCTGGGTTTATCTGTCGGCCTCGCCGCTGCTCGGCCTGACCATCACGCTGCTCGCTTACCAGGGCGCCTTCAAGCTCTACCAGCGCTCTGGCGGCAACCCGCTGGCCAACCCGGTGTTGATCGCCGTCGTCGCGCTGGTCGTTTTTCTCAGCTTGACGGAAACCAGCTACGAAACCTACTTCGCCGGCGCCCAGTTCGTGCACTTCCTGCTCGGCCCGGCCACCGTCGCCCTGGCCATTCCGCTCTATACCCAGTTCAAGCGGGTGCGCGCCATGCTGCTACCGGTACTGATGGGGCTGCTTGCCGGTAGCCTGACCGCCATCGTTTCCGCCGTCTGGATCGGCCGCCTGTTCGGCGCCAGCCAATCGACACAACTGTCGCTGGCCCCCAAATCGGTGACCACCCCCATCGCCATGGGCATTGCCGAACGCATCGGCGGCATTCCGTCACTGACTGCCGTGTTGGTCATCGTTACCGGCATCCTCGGCGCGCTAGGCGCTCGCTACGTATTTGACGCCATGAAGTTGCGCGACCCGGCCATTCGCGGGTTTTCCATCGGCGTCGCCTCGCACGGCATCGGCACCGCGCGGGCCTTTCAGGTCAATGAGCAGAGTGGTGCTTTTGCCGCCCTGGCCATGGGTCTGAACGGTGCGCTGACGGCCATTCTCGTCCCCGCCCTGGCGCGCTGGATCGCCCCCTGAGCACCGCTTCAGGCAGGCCCTTCCTGGCTTGCCAAAGTCAACAAACTGCAGCAAACTGGCAAAACCACCAAACCAAATAATTCCGAGGCTGTCATGTCCAACAGCACAGACGACGACCTGATCTTTATCGAAGAAGATCGAAGCTCCGACGACAAGGCTGCCCCGGATTTAAGTTGGCGCATCCTGATCGTCGACGACGACCGTGACGTCCATGAAGCCACTGAATTCGCCCTTTCCGGGGTCGAGATCCTGGGCCGTCGCCTGCAACTGATCCACGCCTACTCGGGCGCCGAAGCTGTCGCTGTCCTGGAGCGCGAGCACGATATTGCCGTCGCCCTGCTCGATGTCGTGATGGAAAGCGACGACGCCGGCCTGAAGACGGTGGAGGCTATCCGCCAGGATCTGATGCTGCTCAATATCCGCATCATCCTGCGGACAGGTCAGCCAGGCCAGGCACCGGAAGCGGATACCATCGCCCGTTACGACATCAACGATTACAAGACGAAGAGCGAGCTGACGCATGCCCGCCTATACACCACGCTAACCTCGGCGATTCGCTCCTACAGCCAGTTGCAGCGCCTGGATGCCAGCCGCAAGGGGCTGGAAAAGATCGTCGCCGCCAGCAATCAGTTCATTGCCGAAAAGGGACTGCACTCCTTTGCCGAGGGGGTCATCACCCAACTCGCCAGCCTGATCGGCATTGCGCCCGAAGGCCTGGTCTGCGCGGCCTCATCCGAAGAAGACGATCATCCGGACCAATACCGCGTCATCGCCGCGGCCGGCCGCTACAGCCACCTGATCCAGCAGCGTCTCGAAGAGATCGACAACCTGCATATCGCCCGCTCGCTTAACCATGCCCTGCGCAATCACTACAGCACCGTAGGCAGCCGCGACATCACGCTGTACTTCCGCAAGAACAGCGAGGAGGGATTCGCCGCCTATATCGAATCCAACGAACCGATTCGCGAAATCGACCAGCACCTGCTGGAAATCTTCTGTACCAATATCGCGCTCTGCGCCAAGAATATCGACCTGGTCACCGAACTGCGCCGTGACGCCCTGGTCGACCGGCAGGTCGGCCTCCCCAACCGTAACGCCCTGGTTGTCGAACTCGACCGCCGGCTCAAGGCTGGCGCCACATCCGAAGTGGTCGCCTTGCTCGATATCGACCAGTTTGCCGCAACCAACGACATGCTCGGCCATCGCTATGGCGACGCACTGCTCTCGGCAACGGCGCAACGCCTGCGGGTGCTGTTCGACAGTAGCGTCTTCGTTGCCCGGCTATCCGGCGATGCGTTCGCCCTGGCCGGTCCGGCACGCCATCTCGATGTGGTGAACATCCAGCGCATGTTCGCCCATCCCTTCCTGATCGACGATATCGACCATTCGGTATCCGTTTGCCTGGGCATCGCCCCCATCGACGGCTGCGCCAATGGTCAGGATGTTCTGAAGGATGCCTATATCGCCCTGCGCCGTGCCAAGACGCTGGGTATAGGGCAATCGGTCATTTTTTCGCCGGACATCGGCCAGGCAGCGCGCGAACGGACAACCCTACTCCGCGACCTGCGCCAGGCTTTCGAACGCAGGGAATTGTCGATCGTTTACCAGCCACAAATCGAACTCAAAACCGGCAAAATCATTGGTGCCGAAGCCCTGCTGCGTTGGCAGCACAGCAATGGCGAGCACATTCCGCCCGATCGCTTCATCCCGATTGCCGAACAGTCCGGCCTGATCGTCGCCATCGGCCGCTGGATGCTGCCGGAAGCCCTGCGCACCCTGAAACGCTTCCAGCAAGCCGGTTTCGAGAGCCTGCGCCTGGCCGTCAATGTGTCCAGCATCCAGTTGCGGCAGCCGTCCTTCCTGGAATTCGTCAATACTGCGCTGGCCGAAACCGATACCTCGCCATTCTTCCTCGAACTGGAGATCACCGAGTCAATCGCCCTGGAAAGCCTGGAAGCCATGGTGGCCCTGCTCACCAGCCTGCGCAGCCAGGGCATACGCATTGCAATCGATGATTTCGGGACTGGCTATTCTTCCCTGAACTACCTCGAACGCCTGCCCATCGATCACCTGAAAATCGATCGTTCCTTCGTCCTGTCGCTGGCCTCCAGCGAGCGGGGTGCCCGCATCGTCCGCACCATCGCCATGCTCGGCGCCGAACTCGACGTCAAGACCGTGGCCGAGGGGGTTGAAAACCAGGGTGTCGGCGACCGATTGCGAGACTTTGGCTGCAATGCCGCGCAGGGCTATCACTACGCCCATCCCATGGACGAAGAGCACTTCATGGCCTGGCTGAAGGAGCATGCATGAAACCCGGCTGGCGTTTTACCACCTGGCTGGCGGCGGCGATCCTGGTCGTCGGGTGCGGCCCCAAGGAACCAATCCGCATCGGCTTCATCGGCGAACTGACCGGAAACTCGGCCGACCTGGGTGAAGCCGGGCGCAACGGTGCCATGCTGGCCATCGAACAGGCCAACCAGACCGGTGGCATCAACGGACACCGCATCGAACTGCTGGCCCGCGACACGGGGAGCACCCCGGAAACAGCCGTCAAGGCAGCTGACGAGCTACTCGATGCCAAGGTCGTGGCCATCATCGGCCCGATGACCACCAGCATGGCCAAAGCCTTGATGCCGAGGATGGATGCGGCCCAGGTGCCGATGGTTTCCCCGACGGCTTCGGCCGTCACGCTATCCGGCCGCGACGACCATCTGTTCCGCATCAACTGGACGACACGCGACAACGCACGCCTGTACGCCAAGCTTTGCCTGGAACGCGGGTACCGGCGACTGGCCGCCGCGGCCAACGAGAACAACCGCGCTTTCTCGGAAAATTGGATGCAGGAACTCAAACTCGCTTTCGAACAAGGGGGCGGACAGATCGTCGATACCCTTTATTTCGACTCGGGGGCCGAAAGTCAGTTGTCGATGATCGAGAAATTGCTGGCTTCCCGCCCGGACGGGCTGGTTTTTGCTGCCAATGCCGGCGACTCGGCACGACTGGCCCAGCAGACACGCAAGCTGGACAAAAATATCCCGCTGATCGCCGCCGAGTGGGCCGGCACCGACCAGTTGCTCGAACTGGGCGGCAGCTCCGTCGAGGGCATGGCCGTCGTACAGCAATTCAATGCCGAAGACCAGTCGCCACGCTTCCTCGATTTCCGCCAGCGCTACGCCAAGCGCTTCGGGCGGGCCCCTGCCTTTGCCAGCGTGCTGGCACACGATGCCGCCACCGTTCTGCTGGATACGCTGGCGCGACGTTCCGGCGATACGCCACTCAAGAAAAGCCTGATCGATCTCGGCCCATTCCAGGGGCTGCAGGAAACGATCCACTTCGATGCCAATGGCGACACACGACGCAGTGCGGCTATCGCCATCGTCAATAACGGCCGCTTCGTTCGCCAGGTGCAATGATTCAGCCTCGCTGGCATCTCCGCAGCTCGCTTACCCTGTTGCTGGTCGCTGCCTCGGCGATCGCCCTGCTGATTGCCTTTGCGCTGCTGCTCGCTTACTACCAGCCGCGCCTGAACGCCCAGACACGCAGCGACCTGAGCGCCAAGAGCAGCGATCTGGCGCGTCGTTCGGAAACGGTGTTGTCCATCTTGCAAGGGCAACTTGAACTGGTCGCGAGCGGCATGGGTAACGAAACGCCCAAGGTCGCCCAGCAGCAACTGAACCAGATCATCAAACAGGGCGCCTTCTCGGCGGTCTATCACCTCGACACGAACGGACGCATCGAGCAGGCGGCAATCGCTGACACCGGACGTAAGCAGGTCGGCGAACTGATCGGCAACGATTTGAGCAACGACCGTCTGCGCCGCATGGTTATGCAACGCCTGAGCACCGTCTGGAGCGATAAGTACCTGTCGCCGGTGTCGCAACGCCTCACCGTTGCCATTGGTGTGTGGACCGGCAAGGATGTCCTCATCGGCGAAATTCCGCTGAGCTACATCCTCGAGACCATCACCGAATCCAGCAACCCTGCAGAATGGGCAATCTGGGTAACCGACGGCTACGGCGACATCATTGCCGACTCCGAACGCAGCGAGCGGGTCGGCGTGGTCAACCTGGCCACCCAGCCGATCTTCGTCAAGGCCCAGGGGGCACAGCAGGCGAGCAGCGAAGGCACCTTCGAAGGCCAGCCTTACGACATGGCTGCGGCACGCTCGGCCCGCATGAACTGGTATTTCATCGTGCGCAGCCCGGCCGGCCTGAACTCGCCGCCCTTGCGAACCGCCGTCAACCTCGGCGTCACCTCGCTGATTTCCCTGATGCTGTTGAGCTTGTTGTTCGCCCCCATCTGGGCAGCCCTGACCTCGCGCCCGATTAACGCCATCGCCGAGCGCGCCCGCCAACTGGCGGAAGGAGAAGCGGGCGGCGAGTGGCCCCGCAGTTCGGTTATCGAACTCAATCAACTGTCCGCCGATCTCGAGCACATGTCGGAAGCCATCCACGAGCGCGAGCGGGAACTGGAGATCATCTTCGAATCGTCACCGGTAGGCTTGCTGCTGACCGAGCCCTACCCCAACTTTGCCTTCGCCAAGGCCAATGAAAGCGTACTGAAGTTATTCGGTTACCGGCGCGACGAGGTGCTGGGCAAGACCGGTGCTCAACTGGGGCTATGGAAAAACCAGGCCGATCGCGAAAAAATGATCGCCCTGCTGCAACAGAACGCAGTCGCCCAAACCGAATCCTGGGGGGTGCGCAAAGACGGCAGCGAATTCCTGTGCATGCTCCAGGCGCGCACCATCCAGTTGGGTGGCGGAACCCGGACCATCTGGTCGGCTGAAGACATTACCGAACTGCGCCGCATCGAACACGAAGTGCGCGAATTGAACATCGAACTGGAAGCCCGCGTACAAAAACGTACCGAGGAATTGCGCAAGGCCAATGCTGACTTGTCGACCAGCGTCGAACATCTGCAACTCGCCCAGAGCGAGCTGGTCCGCTCCGAAAAGCTGGCCTCGCTGGGGTCGCTGGTGGCCGGCGTGGCCCACGAGCTGAATACCCCGATCGGCAATGGCGTGATGGCCATCAGCACCATGCGCAGCGCCCTGAAGAACTTCCGCGAACGCAGTGCCGAGGGGCTGAAACGCTCGCTACTGGACAGCTTCGTCGAATCCGTCGAAACCGGTTCGCTGATCGCCGAACGCAACCTGGAACGGGCGGCAGAACTGGTCAGCAGCTTCAAGCAGGTGGCCGCCGACCAGACGACCTCGCAGCGCCGGGAATTCCGCCTCGACGAGGTCGTGCATGAAATCGCCCTGACGCTCGGCCCTTCCCTCCGTCACAGCGTGGCCGAACTGGGCCTGGATATCCCGGACAACATCCGGATGGAAAGCTACCCCGGACCGCTCGGTCAAATCATTGCCAACCTGATCACCAATGCCACGGTGCACGCTTTCACCGGCCGCGACCATGGACATATCCGGCTTTATGCAGCAACCCACGAGAACAACGTGCAAATCTGGATCGGCGACGATGGAACCGGGATTCCACCCAGCCTGCTACCGCGCATTTTCGACCCTTTCGTCACATCGAAGATGGGGCGTGGCGGCACCGGCCTCGGCCTGCACATCGCCCACAACATCGCGGCCAACGTACTGGGTGGCCGCATTTCGGTGACCAGCATCGAAGGCCACGGCACCGCATTCGAGCTGGAAATACCCCTGGTCGCGCCGCAGCCGGCCACCACGGAAGAGCAGGCGAGCAGCGCATGACCAGCGACCCAGAAGGGGAGTAAGAAACCATGGAAACCCCCACCCCTTTCCGCATGGCGCATTCTCTGGCAGCCGAGGCGCGCCAGGCGGCCCGTGAGTTCCATGCCGGTGTCAGCCAGCCGGACATGACGATGGTCATTTTCTTCTGTTCCAACGAATATGACCTGGATGCGCTGGCCGATGAACTGAACCTCCTGTTCGGCAACACGCCCTTGGTCGGCTGCACCTCCGCCGGCGAAATCGGCCCCGGCGGCTATTGTCGCCACAGCCTCAGCGGGGTGAGCTTCTCGGGCGCAGCCTGCACCGTCGTCGGCGAGCGGCTGGCGCTTCTTGAGTCCTTTACGCCGGCACAGGGCCAGGTATTTGCCCAGAACCTGCTGCAACGACTGGAGCAAACGTCGCCAACGGCCAACCCGGCCAACACGTTTGCCTTCCTCCTCATCGATGGTTTGTCGGTACGCGAAGAACCGGTGGTACATGCCCTGCACGCGGCACTGGGGGAGATTCCCCTGTGCGGTGGCTCAGCCAGCGACGGTTTTGCGTTCGAGCAGACCTGGATATTCCACGCCGGGCATTTCCATTCCAATACCGCCTTGTTGCTGCTGGTCAGCACGCCGCTGCCGTTTCGCCTGTTCATGACCCAGCATTTCATCGCCGGCAACGAACGCCTGGTCGTCACCGGCGCCGATGCCGGCCGGCGCACGGTACATGAAATCAATGGCCGGCCGGCTGCCCAGGAGTACGCCCGCACCCTCGGCCTGCAGGTCGACCAACTGAACCCTGGCATTTTCTCGCGCAACCCCATCGTTATCCGGATCAACGGTACCAACCATGTGCGTTCGATCCAGCGCGTGAGTTCGAATGGTGGTCTGGTCTTCTACTGCGCCATCGAGGAGGGGCTCGTCCTGCGCGTTGCCAAAGGTGGCGATCTACTGGCCAACCTGGCGCAGGCATTCACCAATATCCGGGAAGAAATCGGCGAACCGCAGCTGACCATCGGTTGCGACTGCATCCTGCGCAATCTTGAAATTGCCGAGAGCGGGCTGCGCGAACCGGTCGGTACCCTGCTCGGCCAGAACCACACGGTCGGTTTCAATACCTACGGCGAACAATACGGCGGCGTGCACGTCAACCAGACTTTTACCGGTATTTCCATTGGCCGCGCCCAGCGGACACCTGATGCCTGAATCGACCCCCACGGCTTCATCGGCCAACAGCGAACTGGAAGCGGAAATTGCCCGTCTGAACAAGATGGTGACCGCGCTAATGGATCGCGCCGAGCGAGACATGGGCGGCGGCGATTCGCATTTCTGCATGTTCCAGACAACGATAACGCTGGAAAAACAGATCCATGAGCGCACCCGTGCCCTGGAAGCTGCGCTGCAGGAAAATGAGCGCATGAACCGGGCGCTGAAGCGCGAAAAAGAGGAGCAGCGCGAGCTGATCAAACGGCTGGAGGAAACGCGGCGCCAACTCGTCCAGGCTGAAAAACTGGCCTCGCTGGGGGCGATCGTCGCCGGCGTGGCGCACGAACTGAACACCCCGATCGGCAATGGCCTGATCGCAGTAACCACCCTTGGTGCAAGCCTCGCCGCCTTCCGGGAGCACAGCGCGGATGGCATCAAGCGATCGGCGCTGGAAAACCTGCTCGCCGAGATGGATACCGGCTCCGACATCGCCCAGCGCAACCTGCTGCGGGCGGCCGAACTGATCAGCAGTTTCAAGCAGGTTGCCGTCGACCAGAGCAGCGAACAACGGCGGGACTTCGTCCTGGACGAAGTAGTCGCCAAGATCATGCTCACCCTCCAACCCAGCCTGCGCGGCGCCATTGCCGACATCGATGTCCATATTCCGGGCGGCATCCATCTCGACAGCTACCCGGGTCCGCTCGGCCAGATCCTGGTCAACCTGATCAGCAACACCACGCTGCACGCCTTCGAGGGACGCACCCAGGGGCATGTGCATTTACACGCTGCCATCGCCGACCAGCACGCCCGTATCTGGGTGGAGGACGACGGCATCGGCATTCCGGCCGAACTGCTGCCGCGCATCTTCGATCCTTTCGTCACATCCAAGATGGGGCGCGGCGGGACGGGGCTCGGCCTGCATATCGCCCACAACATCGCCGTCAATGTCCTCGGCGGCAGCATCTCGGTCGTCAGCGCCCTCGGCCACGGCACCACATTCGAACTGAACATCCCGCTCGTCGCCCCCTTGCCGCCAGTTCCGGCAATCGCCGAGCAGCACATGCCGCCGGCTTAGGGTAAGTACCTATGGCCGCCACGCGCCGGCCAGCCAAGAATTGAGGCATGTTGCAACGACTCCCCGCCAAACCTCCGAAGCAAGCCTGGCTCTGGCTGGCGCCCTATGTCGCCGTGGGCATTTTCGCGCTGGCCATGCTCATCCTGACCGGCCTGTTGCAGTGGCGCGAGCTGGATACCGCCCGCTCGGCCCTGGAGGGCGACATGCACTGGGCGGAACGGACCATCGAATCGCGCCTGCGCGCCCACCAGGACTTTCTGACCGAACTGGGGCGCGAGCAGGAATTCAAGCAGCTGACCTACGAATCCTTCCAGGTCCGCGCCGCGCGCTACGTCCGGGAAAACCCCGAAATCCAGGCCGTGCTCTGGGTGGATACCGATGGCAAGGTGGAATGGGTAGCCCCCAACGAGGCAACCGCAACCTTCGTCGGCGACCAACTGACCGGCATCCGGCAAAGCGCCCTGCAAGAGGCACTGCGCATCCGCCGCGAACTGGTCTCGCCGGACTATCGCAATGGCAGCCAGGGGCCGTCGCACGACATCATCCTGCCCGTCCAGCGCGGCAGTGCCGATCTCGGTGCCTTCATCGCCCTGCAGTCGCTGGAAGGCTTGCTCCGCGCCACCCTGCCGGCCGTCTTCACCGCCCGCTACAGCCTGACCGTGGTCAGCGCCGACAATCGCGAGGTGTTCAGCAACACCTCGGTCAAACCGACTGACCGCCAGTTGTCCGGCGCCATCAACCTCGAATTGCCGAACAACCGGCTCGGCCTGAACATTGTCGCCTATCGCGGCGGCGGTGCCTGGCTGCCCTTCCTGCCTGCCGCGCTAATCATCGCCCTGACGCTGATCGCCACCGTCACCCTGATCCAGTTACGCAGCCACGCCAAGCACCGGGCGGCAACCGAAGAGGAGCTACGCGCGGCCTACGCCTTCCGCCAGGCGATGTCGAACTCGCTGATCACCGGCCTGCGTGCCATCGACCTGGACGGACGCATCACCTTCGTCAATGCCTCCTTCTGCCGCATGACGGGTTTCAACGAAAGCGAACTGGTCGGCATCAAGCCCCCTTACCCGTACTGGCCGCCGGAAGAGTGCGACAAGCTGCAGAGCAATATCGACACGGCGCTGGCCGGAAAGGCGCCGCCGAGCGGCTTCGAGATGCGCATCATGCGCCGCAACGGCGAGCGGTTCGATGTCCGCCTCTATTTCTCGCCGCTGATCGACACCAACGGCCAGCAAATCGGCTGGATGGCATCGATGAACGATATTACCGAGCCGAAGCGGGTGCGCGTCGAACTGGAACGGGCGCACGAACGTTTCGTCACCGTCATCGACGGCCTGGATTCCGCCGTGCACGTTGCCGATGCGCAAACCGGCGAAATCCTGTTCGCCAACCGCGCCTTCCAGAACATCTACGGTTTCGACGCCGTCGGCCGCGACACGGAACTGGTCACCGCCCCCTGCCGCCCCGCACCGGAGGCCTATTCGCGCGACCCGCAACAGATCGGCAGCGACGAACTGCCCTGTGAAACTTTCGATGGCGAAATCCAGCATGCGCTGTCCGGCCACTGGTATCACCTGCATGAACGCGCCATCCGCTGGGTCGATGGCCGCACCGTGCGCGTCCAGGTCGCTGCCGACATCACCGACCGCAAGCACATCGACGAGGTCAACCTGCAGCAGCAGAAGCGCCTGGAACAGACCTCGCGCCTGATCACCATGGGCGAGATGGCCTCGTCGCTGGCCCACGAATTGAACCAGCCGCTGTCAGCCATCGCCAATTACTGCGCTGGCTGCGTCAAGCGCATGCAGGCCGGCAACTACAAGCTGGACGACCTGCTCACCGCGATGCAGAAGGCCTCGTCGCAAGCCGAACGGGCCGGCAAGATCATTCGCCGCATGCGCGACATGGTCAAGAAAGGCGACCCCAACCGGCAGCCCATCGCCCTGCCCGAACTGATCGATGAAGCCCGCGCCTTCGCCGACATCGAAGCCCAGCGCACCGGGTCGCAGATCATCGTCGACCTGCCGGAGCAACTGCCGCGCATCGTCGTCGACCGCATCATGATCGAGCAGGTGCTGCTCAATCTGGTCAAGAACGGCATCGAGGCGATGAGCGACGTTCCGGTCGAACGCCGTCAACTCACCCTGCAGGCCCGACTGGTCGATGACCGGATGCTGCAAGTCACGGTTTCTGACCATGGTCACGGCCTTGCCGCCGAAGATGCCGAGAAAATTTTCGCCCCCTTCTACACGACCAAGCCGGAAGGCATGGGTATCGGTTTGGCCATCTGTCGTTCTATCATCGAGTTTCATCAGGGCCGGCTGTGGGTGACCCCACGGCGCGAAGGAGGCACCGAGTTCCATTTCACCGTACCCATAGAAGAAAACAACGGGGATAGCAATGACTGAGCTGACGCAAACCATCCATGTCGTCGACGATGACGAAGCCATGCGCGATTCGATGACCTGGTTACTCGAGGGCGAGGGCTACAAGGTGGCCTGTTTCGATTCGGCCGAAGCCTTCCTGAAAGCCTACCGCGGCGACATGCGCGGCTGCCTGGTACTCGATGTCCGCATGCCGGAGATGAGCGGCCTGGAATTGCAGGAAAAACTCGACAACCTCGGCTCGCAATTGCCCGTCATCTTCGTCACCGGCCACGGCGATGTACCGATGGCCGTCGGTGCGCTGCAGCGCGGGGCATGCGATTTCATCGAGAAGCCCTTCCACAACGAGGACCTGCTATCGCGCATCGTCCGCGCCCTGGAACTCGACAGCCAGCTTCAGGCTCGCCGCCAGCGCGATGGCGCTATCTCGCATCGCCTGGAACAACTGACCCAGCGCGAGCGCGAAGTCATGGACCTGGTGGTAGCCGGCAAGCTGAACAAGCAGATCGCCGACGAACTGAACATCAGCATGAAAACCGTCGAGGCGCATCGCGCCCGGGTCATGGAAAAAATGGGCGTCCGCACCCTGGCCGAACTGGTCAAGGCCGTCATGACGGTCAACTAGGCATTGCAGCCCCCGAAGACCGGGGGCTGGGTTTACAGCGGGATGATGTCGTCGCCGCCAATCCCGATATCGCCGAGATAATGCGTCTGCTGACGGACCTCCCGGCGGCGCAGCAGCTTTTCCTGCACTTTGGCCGGCAGATCGGTGAACATGATCACTTCCTTGGTAATCAGCAACTCGATCAAATCCTCGATAGCCCGCACGAAATCGCGGTCGAGCTGATCCAGCTCGCTCTGCCGCCAACGGTCGTGCAGATATTGCAGGATTTCCGGATGATCGCTCGGCAAGGACTCCTGTTTGTCGTTGCTCGGCGTCGAATGCAATTCGCTGATCCGCCCTTCGCCATCCCTCGTCACGTAAAGCATGCCGGCCTCTCCTGTGTCATTGCATGAAGTCTGCATCAGGCCATCGGGCTTGGCAATTGGACCTCGGTCCAGTGCTGCACCAGGATCGCTCAGTAGTTCCGTGCCGGCGCCTTGGGTGGCATTTTCGGCTTGCCGAAATAGGTCGTCGGCGGCGCGATGTAGCCGACCGCCTTGCCCTTGTCGTCGTAGATGATCCGCGTCGATTGCTCCTGCGGCTTTGCCCGGCTGGCCGTTATTTCCAGGGTCGCTGCCCGCCCCGGCGCCGTCCGGTCCAGGTCGGAACGGACAATGCGCATGCGTTCGACAGAAATCCGCTTATCCACCGCCTCTGTGGAAAAACCGCGCTTGACCAGCGTTTCGCGAATATTGAGCAGGTTCTCGAGTTCCTTCGACGTGCGCAGCGAGCGCACCGGCTGCCCCCAGCTTTCCTTGGGCTTGGCGACGGCAATGTTGAACTCCTCGGGATTGCTGACCATCCGCGCAATCTCCAGGCGATTCTGGCGCATCGCCCACTCCAGCGCACCATCGCCCCAGTCGTTCTTGGGCGCCCGGTCCGCTCCCTTTTCGATCAATTTGCGCGCCAGATCCTGATGCCCTTCGTACACCGCCATCATCAGCACGCTCGACCCGTTGGTGCTCTTGGCGTTGATGTCGCTCCCCTGCTCGATCAGGTAGTCGGCAACGGCACCATGCCCGGCAAAAACGGCGTAATGCAAGGCCGACCATTTGCGGTCCGGCGCATTGATCCGTGCCCCCCTTTCGATCAGCCATTTGACTGCCTCCAGCTGGCCCCGCCAGGCGGCCAGCGCCAGGGCAGACTCCCCGTTGCTGTTGAGCAGATCGATCTCCGCACCGCGCGAAATGAACAGCCGCATCAGGTCGAGCTTGCCCTCCCAGGCCCCGATCATCAGCCCGGTGCCGATCCGGCTGCCCATGTAGTCTGGGGACATCCCGGCATCCAGCCATTGCTCTGCCTGACGGACATCGCCCAACTCCATGCTGTTGGTGAAGGCCACCGGATCGGGGCTTTCGCCGCCTTCCACCGAAAATACCGGCGGCGCTGCCAACAGCAAGCTGCCCATCCCGATTATCATGGCGACCAGTCTTTTCGCAGTCCGTTTCATTGCATTTCCATTGCCACAGGCCAGCGCCCATTTTCTCATGATCAGCACCGATTACCGGTTATTTGCGGCGCTGGCGCTGTCACTCCTGCTGCACCTGTTGCCCCTGGCACCGGGGCTGATCTCGCCGTCCCC
>JACCDS010497397.1_pt1 | contig 16222 bp, 16 predicted proteins | sample 7446441 | NCBI WGS metagenome assembly JACCDS01 (sample SAMN15323445, study PRJNA562643) | freshwater metagenome | isolation source: river surface water | place: USA:Blue River Watershed | collected 2017-08-17
GGAACACGAGCGGCTCCACCATGAGCGGCATGCCGTAGCGGTCGCAGACCGGCTTCAGGCGGCAGATGTTCTGGATGCACTGGTCCGTGACCTCGGGTTCGCCCGGGATGCGGAAGAGGTTCACCACCACACAGGCCGCATCGAGCCGCACCGCCTGCTCGACGGCGTCGTCGATCACGCGCGAAAACAGCGTCCGCGGCAGCTCCGTGCCGTAGACGTTGGCGACGTCCGTGCGCAGCACGAGCGCCGGCTTGCCGCGCACCGGCAGCGCCTGCAGGTGCGGCGCCTGCCCGACCGTGAGTTGGATCGCGTCGGGCGCCGCGTCGACCAATGTACGGATCGCCGCCGGCAGATTCTCGATGCCGGCGAGGAACGACGGCTCGTTGAAGAAGCCGTGATCGAGGGCGACATCGAAGCAGCGGCGGCTCCGGGGATTGAAGAGGCGGTGGAGGCGGGCGGTTTTCATCGGGAAAAGGGGGTCAGCCGGCCACGTGCACGCGGACGCCGCCGCGGGCCAGCGCGGAGCGCGCGGCGCGGTCCGGCCGGCGATCGGTCACGAGGTCGGAAAAATCCTGCCAACCGGCAAAGCGCACCGCCGCCGGCTCCGCCCACTTCGACGCGTCGGCCAGCAGCACCGTACGGCGGGCGCGGCCCAGCGCCGCCCGCTTCACCGCGGCCTCGAGCAGCTCCGTCGTGCTCGGGCCGGCCGCCGCCTCGAGCCCCGAGGCGCCGATCAGCGCGACGTCGAAACGCAGGTGCTCGAGCCACGCGAGCGCCAATCCCCCGACAAGGGCCCGGCTCAGCGGCCGGACTTCGCCGCCGAGGGCGACCACGCGCGCCGGGCCGCCCGGCGGCTCCGCGAGCAAGGGAAGCGAGTTGGTGTAAACGGTCACGCCCTCGCGCCCCAGCAACTGCCGGCCGGCTTCGAGCGTCGTCGTGCCCGCGTCGACAAAGACCGTCGCGCCGGCCGGCACGAGCGCGAGCGCCGCCGCCGCCAGCGCGCGCTTCGCCGCCGCGGCCGTGCGCAGCTTGCGTTCGAAATCCGGCTCCGCTCCGCCCAACCCGGGGCGCATCACCCCGCCGTGGGACCGCACCAGCCGCCCCGCCCGCGCCAGGAACGCGAGGTCGCGCCGCAGCGTCGCCGCCGAGGCCCCGGTCCGCGCCTGCAGGTCCCGCACCGACCAGCGGCCCTGCTCCTCGAGCAGCGCGGCGATCCGTTGGTGGCGGGCTTGAGCGAACATGAGCGTTTGAGGAAATATGCTCAAATCCGTTCACCGCTGCCGCCGCAAGGGCAAACGCGCCCGCACCTACTCCACCGCCGGTTCCAGCCGATAGACGAGTTCGGCGACGCCGGAGCCGAGGTCCGTCTCCTGCTCCGGGGCGCCGATGCTCTCGAGCAGTTTGACCGCGGCGGTGTTGCCCACGATGACCTCGGCGCGGAAACGCGCGATTCCCGCGCACCGGGCCTGGGCCGCCAGCCGCCGGATCAGGGCGCGTCCGAGGCCGCGGCGCTGCCAGCCGTCGCCGGTGACATAGGCGACCTCCGCGGTGTTCGCCTCCGGCGCATCGCGCACCCAGCGGGCCACGGCCACCAGCGGCGCCCCCGGTTCCCGCGGCAGATCCGCGACCAGGGCGTATTGCAGGACGCCGTCGCTCCACGTGAGACGCCGCAGTTCCCCGGCGGAAAAGGCGCCCTTGGCGTAGTGGAAACGCGCGAACCGCGCCTCGGGCGAAAGCCGCGCGAGCCCGGTCGCCAGCCGCGCCGCGTCCTCCGGGACGATGGGCCGGATCCGCACCGCCGTGCCCGCCACCGACCATTCCGTGAATTCTTCGCCGGCGCCGGGATCCATGCCGCACCTTCAACCGCCGGCCGGAAGCCGCCAAGCGGGAATCGGGCGCGTCCGCGGACCGGTCTCGCACGTTGCACTGGCATGATCCGTACGCTCTACCGTGAACAACGCGTCGCCGGCGACCACGCCCGCGTCTGGGCGTTCTTCTCGACTCCGCGCAACTTGGCCAAGATCACGCCGCCGCACATGCGCTTCGAGATCATCGGCGACGTCGCGCCGGCCATGTATCCGGGCCAAATGATCGAATACCGGATCGGCGTGCTGCCCGGCATCACGATGCGTTGGCTGACCGAGATCACGCACGTCCGCGACGGCGAGTACTTCGTGGACGAGCAACGCATCGGACCCTACCGGATCTGGCATCACGAACACCGTTTCATCCCGGCGGCGGACGGCCGCAGTGTGCTCATGACCGACAAGATCACCTACGATCCGGGCTGGGGCCCGCTCGGATCTTTGGGCAACGCGCTCTGGATCCGGCACCAGCTCGCCGCGATTTTCGACTACCGCACGCTCAAGGTCGCGGAGTTTTTCCCGGGCTGAAGCGGCGAAACGGAGCGCGGCTCAATTCGGCCGCGTGATCCGGCCGACGAAGACTTCCCGCGATTTCCGGATGATGCCCCAGAGCAAAGTCGGATCCGCGGGATCGAAACAGAACGCTTGGCCCTCGGCCGGAATCGGCAGCGTCGCCACCCAGCGGAGCACCGAGCCGGCCACGGGGAATTCCGCCACGTAGAGCTCCGGGTTGTCATGCCCGGTCAAATACAGGAAACCGCCGGGACCGAAGCCGCCGCCGGAAGCACTGAAGCCGCGGTCGCCGAAGCGTTCGAGCAACCCCGGCGGCAGCGCCCAACCGCCCGTGCGGCGCCATTCGTCGTCCAGCGCCACGATCTGCGTCCACGCGTTCGTGCGCCCGGATTCCGCCCCGCGCACCGGCGGCGAATAGTGCACGAAACACGCGATCCAACGGCCGGCCGCGGCGCCTTTCGCGCCGGCCGGCGCGCGGTCGAGCCAGGTGAACGAGCCGTCCATCCGGCCGAAGCTGTGCGAAGCCACCGGCGCCAGCGTCGCGGTGTCGAAAATCTCCAGCGAGCTCAGCATCGGCGTGCCGGGGAAATTCGAATGGATGCCGTAAATGCGGCCCTCGCGCACGAAGCCGGCGTTGAGGTGGATGTACTCGCCGCCCGCGCCGCCGTCCCAGCCGGCCACGCGTTCGCCGTTGGTTTTGCGGTATTTTGCGATCGTGCGATTGTTGATGGCGTAGAAAAACTCCGCGTCGACCGCCACGCCCTGGCCCGCCTCGGGTGCCTTGAAACGGCGCAGCTCCTCGAATTTCCAACCCGGCGTGGCCAACTGCCCGACCGGCGGCAGGGCCGGCGCGGAGGATTTCGCCGCGGGCTCGGCGGCCGCCAGACCCGACACCACGCACGCGCCCAACAGACCGGCCAAAAAAGCGGATTTCATCGGCCCCGAGGCAAAGGCCGTAGGGCCGCGGCGGAAACAACGAACCGCCGTCGCCGCGTCACAATTCGGCGACGGCGACACCGCGGCCGCCGGACCTTACTTGCCCGACGGCTTGATCGATTTCACGAACTCGAGGAACGCGGCCTTCTCCTTCGTCACGAGCGCGTCCGGGCCGGTGAGTTTGAAAAACCACGTCGCACCCTCGTACGGCACAAAAGCGCCGAGCACGCGCGTCGCGCCGCCCGGGCCCGTGCCGAGCATTTCGACGACGCCGAGCTTCAGCCCGTTGGCTTCGAGGCGTTCGATGGAGCGGACGGCCTCGTCGGGCGCGACCGGCGCAAGTTGGATCTGCCCGCGCCAGCGGTTCACGTTGGCGGCTTCGCCGCCGACATCGCCCGGGAACGCCGTGATGGCCAATTCCGCGGCGGCGCCGCCGTCGCCGGCGATCGCGAAGGTGCCCTTGCGCATGCCGCCGGCACCTTTGTCCTGCCAGTGCTTCGGACCGGTCCAGCCGAGGCCGGAGCCGGACGCCGTCGCCACCGGCGTGGACGCCATGGCATTGCCACCGCCGGCCGGCCCCCCCGCGGGTGCGGCCGCCGGAGCCGACGGAGCGGCGGGCACGGAAGCCGCGGGCATGGCCGGTGCCGCATCTTTCTCTTTCGGGATCCGGTAGGCGGTCACTTCCTTTTCGCGGCAGGCGGAAAAGAACAGTGGCAGGGAAAGGACACAGGCAACGGCGAAGGGGTGACGCATCATGGCGCCAACGGAAGCGACCCGCCGCGCGAGCGCAAGCGCGACGCAGGCCGGCCGCGGATGCCGTTCCGTCAAGACCCGGAAGCGAATGTCGCCGTCACGCCGCGGCCGCGGTCCGCAACGACGCCAACGCGTCCGGAATCGCGACCGTCTGCCGTTTGCGGTCGAGGAAGAAATTGATTTCCCGAAAGCCAATCTCGGCGAGGAGCCGCAGCGCCGTTTCGTAGCCGTCGCCCACGCGCTGGGGCTTGTGCGCATCGGCGCCGAGCACGACGGGAATGCCGCGGGCGCGGATGAATTCGAGAATGCGCGGACCGGGATTCATTTCCGGCAACGCCTTGTTCACGCCGGAGGTGTTGAGCTCCATGGCGACGCCCGTCTTCGCGATGCGGTCGAGCGCGCGCTGGATGTGGGATTCGATCCGCGAAAACACCCATTCGTGCGGCGCCTCGTTTTTCACGAGGTCCGGGTGGGCCAAGGTGTCGAAGAGTCCGGTCTCGGCCGATTGCGCGAGGTGTTCGAAATAGGTCTGCTGGTAATCGAACCAGTCGCCGCGGAAATAGCGCGCCCGGTAATCGGGCACCTGCGTGTGCACGGAGCCGAGCACATGGTGCAACGGCACGCGCGCATGCAGTTTCTCCAACCACGGCTCGACACCGGGATAGAAATCGCTCTCGAGCCCGAGGCGGACGTCGACCTTGCCGGCATAGGCCTCGCGCGTGGCGGCGATGAGGTCGACGTAGGTGCCGTATTGCTCCGGCGTCATCCTCACGGCGTGGGAAATGCCGTCGGGCAAAGGACAGTGGCAGGTGAAGACGATGCCCTTCAGCCCGCGGGCGAGGGCGGCGGCGGCGTACTCGGCCGGCTCGCCGCGGGCGTGTTTGCACAGCGGCGTGTGGGAATGCGATTCATAGAGCAGGGCGGCGGGCACGGTGGACATCGGGCGAAGCCGCGAACCGTGGCGCGCCGGTTCCCGGACTGCAATCCGCCAACGCAAATCCCTGCCCGTCCGCGCCGCGGCCAAGACGCGGGCTTGCGCAGCACCGGTCGGTTACCAAGCTCCAGCTCCGCATGCCCCCACCCACCCCCGATCACGACGACGTGATCCACAGCGAATCGTTTCTTCGTTCCCTGATGCGCCGGCAGCTCGCGCTCTCCGTCTCCTGTGCCGCGACCTTTTTCGCGGCGCTGCTCGGCGTCCCGTTGCTGAACTACTTCGCGCCCGCCCTGATGGCGACGCGCGTCGGCGGCTTCACCCTGAGCTGGCTGCTGCTGGGCGTGCTGTTTTTCCCCTTCGTCTGGATCATCTCCTGGATCTTCATCAGGCGCTCGATCGCGCTCGAGAATCAGGAAGTGGACGACGTGCAACGCACCGGCAAAGGAGGGAACTGAGTCATGACCGCCCTCCCCTTGGCCGCCCAACTCGGCGGCGTCGATCTTTGGATCTTTGCTTTCTCGTTCGTGACGGTGGGCGTGACCATCGGCATGGGTTTCTGGTCCGCGCGCCAATCGAAGACGGCGAGCGACTTCTTCGTCGCCGGCCGCTCGGTCTCCGTCGGCTGGAACGCCTCCGCCATCTCCGGCGAATACCTTTCCGCCGCTTCGTTCATGGGTATTGCCGGCATGGTGATGTCGAGCGGCTACGACGCCCTCTGGTACCCGGTCTGCTACGCCTGCGGCTACCTGTTTTTGCTGCTCTTCATCGCGGGCCCGCTGCGCCGCTTCGGCGCCTACACGATTCCCGATTTCGCCGAGGGCCGCTTCGACTCGCCGCTCTTCCGCAAGATCGCCGTCTGCTTCGTGCTCTTCATCGGCTTCTTCTACACGATGCCGCAGATGAAGGGCGCGGGCGTGACGCTCGCCTACATTTTCCCCGGCATGCCGTACTGGGCCGGCGTCGTCCTCGTCGGCGCCGTGATCACGTTCAACGTCGCGCTCGGCGGCATGAAGGGCATCACCCTCGTGCAGGCCTTCCAGTATTGGGCGAAGATGTTCGCGATCAGCATCCCGGTCTTCGTGCTGATGTCGGTCTTCGGCTATTACAACCAGCACATCGGCGCCAACGCGGCCGCGGGCGAACCCGCCGCGATCGTCGGCACCGCCAACGCCGACGGCATCGAACGCAAGCCGCTCGCCGAAAAGGCCCCGAAGGACAACGCTTGGATCGCGCCCTTCGGCCCGCTCACGACCAAGGCCGTCAACGCCGCCGCCGCCGCGCTCCCCGCGGAGCAGCGCGCCGCCTACCTCGAGGAGCACCAGAAACCCTATTCGCTGCTCTACACCTATTCCCTGATCATCGCGCTCGTCTGCGGCACCGCCGGCCTGCCGCACATTCTGGTGCGGTTCTACACGAACCCCGACGGCGTCGCCGCCAAGAAGACGACGATGTGGGTCATGATCTTGATCGGCATTTTCTATGTTTTCCCGCCGGTCTTCGGCGTGATCGGGCGCAACTTGATGCCGGAGCTCTACGCCGGCGTCGGCGCCAAGGGCACGGACAAGGTCGTGCTCGAATTGCCGACCTTGCTCACCGCCAAGGGCAGCCTGCTCGGCTCGATTTTGAGCGGCATCACGTGCGCGGGTGCCTTCGCGGCGTTCATGAGCACGTTCAGCGGTTTGCTTGTTTCAATGACGGGCGCGCTGGCCCACGACGTGTACGGCCGCATGCTGCGGCCGCAGTCGAAACCCGCGGAGCGCATGTTCGCCTTCAAGATCGCGGCGATCCTCATCGGCGCCGTCTCCATCGGCCTCGGCTGCTTCGTCGAATTGCTCGAAATCAATTTCATGGTCGGCCAGGCCTTCGCGATCGCGGCGGCCAGCTACTTCCCGTTGCTCTTCATGAGCGTGTGGTGGCGCGGCATGACGATGAAGGGCGCGGCCGTGGGCATGCTCACGGGCGGCCTCTGCGCGCTCGTGGCCGCGGCGTTGACCAACTTCAGCACCCTCGCCCTCGACAAGGGACCGATGGGCAAGATGTTCTCGGTCTTCGCCCCGCTGAACAACTTCTGGGCCCAGCATCCGCTGCTGCGCATCCTTTGCGAACAACCCGCGATCTGGACCGTGCCGCTCGCCATCACGCTGATGATCGTCGTCTCGAAGGCCACGGCCTCCGAGATCCCCGGCGATGTCCGCATGAAGATGCTCGTGCTCCACGCGCCCGAGAAACTCGGCCTGAAGCAGGAGTACATTCAGGAGCAGCAGGCCGGCGCCGGCCATTGAGCGGCGCATCCGCGCCGCGCAATGGCCGCGGTGCGGAGTTTGGGGTTTGGAGTTTGGGGTTGGGGTCTCGGGTTTCGGAATTTGGTTTCCGAAATCCGGCGGATCGATCTCTCAACCCTCAGCACTCAACTCTCAACTTGGCGGCGGCCGCCGCCGCCACTGGCATGCTCCCGCTTCAATTCGCGGGTCATGAGCGCGGCAAGGGCGGCGGCGGGCTTTTTCCCCTGCATCAAGATGGCCTGCATTTCCCGCAGGATCGGGGCGTCGATGCCCCGCGCGGCGCACAATTCGGCGAAGGCCTCGGTCGTCTTGTAGCCTTCGACGACGGTCTTCCGGTGCGCGAGCAGGTCGGCGACGCCCCGGCCCGCGCCGATCTGCTGGCCGAAATCGCGGTTGCGGCTCCAGCCGCCGTAGCAGGTGGCGACGAGGTCGCCGAAACCGCTCAGGCCGTAGAACGTTTCCGGCCGCGCCCCGAGGGCCGAGCCGACGCGGACCATTTCCGCGAGCGCCCGCGTGAGCAGCGCGGCCTTGGTGTTGTCGCCGAGTTTCAAGCCGTCGCAGCAACCGGCCGCGATGGCGTAAATGTTTTTCAGGCATCCGCCGAATTCGGCCCCGGCCAAATCGTCGCTCGTGTAGATGCGCAACGTCGGCCCGCTCGCCGCCGTCTGCACCGCCCCCACCGCTTCATCGAGGGGCGCCGCCGCGAGCACCATGGCGGACGGCTGCCCGCGCGCGACCTCGAGCGCGTTGGTCGGTCCGGTGAGCGAGCCGACGCGGAAACCGGGCAACGTTTCCGCAATGATCTCGGCCGGACGCAAATGGGTGCCGAGTTCGAGTCCCTTCGCGAGGCTCACCATCAGCCGCAGCCGCGGCACGGCGGGCAGCACCTCGCGCAGGCGCAGGCATGTCGCGCGCAGGGCCTGGGCCGGACAGGCGAGCAAAACGACCTCGGCCTCCGCCAGGGCTGCCGCGAGATCGGCCGTGACGCGCACCTCCGGCGGCAAGGCGATGCCCGGGAGGTAATCCGCGTTTTCGCGGCGCGCGGCGAGATCGGCGGCCTGCTCCGGCCGGCGCGGCACCAGCGTGACGGCGCGTCCGACGCGGGCGAGATGGAGGGCAAAGGCCGTTCCCCAGGCGCCGGCGCCGATGACGACGAAATTCATGCCGTGGGGTTAATCACGGAAACGGGCGCGGAGACAAGCGGCGTCGGGACGATGGGACTGATGGGACGGATGGGACCTATAGGACCCATAAGTCCTATCCGTCCCATCGGTCCCATCGGAGAGGTCGCCCGCCCTACCGCCTTACTTCAGAAAAGCCGGCACCTTTTCCCCTGCGATCATCTGCTCGAAGGTCTCGCGCGCGTTGATGAGTTCGAAGGCGCTGCCCTTGACCAGCACCTCGGCGGCCATGCCGCGGGTGTTGTAGCGGCTGGCCATGGTATAGCCGTAGGCGCCGGCGCTGAGGAACGCGATCAGCTCGCCCTCGCCGACTTCCTGCAGCTGGCGGTCCTTGGCGAAGCAATCGCCGCTCTCGCAGATCGGGCCGACGACATCGGTGACGAGCGCGCGGCGCGAGGAATCGCGGTGCACCGGCACAATCTCGTGGTAGCTGTCGTACATCGCGGGCCGCACGAGGTCGTTCATCGCGGCGTCGACGATCAGGAAGTTCTTCCCGGCGCCGCGCTTCAGGTGCTCGACACGGGACAGCAGCGCCCCGGAGTTGCCGACCATGAAGCGGCCGTGCTCGAGGAGGATCTTGAGCCCGAGCGGCTGCAGCAACGGCACGAGCGCCGCGCCGTAGGACTCGGGCGTGAGCGGGCGCTTGTCGGCGGGCTGCGCGTCCCACCAGGCCTGCTGGCCGCTGGCGAGCGCGTCCTTGTAGATGATGCCCATGCCGCCGCCGATGGAGAAATACGTGATGCCGAAGCGCGCCTTCAGGTCTGCGGCGAACGGCGCCACCTTCTCGACGGCCTCCACGAACGGCGCCACCGACGTGAGCTGCGAGCCGATGTGCATCTGCACGCCCTTGATCTTGAGATTCGGGTATTTCGCGGCGGCCTCGTAGGCGGCGGCGGCGTACTTCAGCGGGATGCCGAACTTGTTGTCGCTCTTGCCCGTCGTGATTTTGGCGTGGGTGTGGGCGTCGACGTCGGGATTCACGCGAATCGCGATCGGCGCCTTCACGCCGAGCTTGCCGGCCACGTGGTTGATGCGGGCGAGCTCGGGCTCGCTCTCGACGTGGAACGAGAAGATCCCGTTTTCCAACGCCAGCGCGATCTCGGCCTCGGTCTTGCCGACGCCCGCGAAGACGCTCGTGTGCACGTTGCCGCCGGCGGCGAGCACGCGGCGGATTTCACCGCCGGAAACCAAATCGAAGCCGGCGCCGAGGTTCGAAAAATGGCGCAGGATCGCGAGGTTGGAATTCGCCTTCATCGCGTAGCAAAGCTGCGCGTCGAGCCCGGCGAGGCCGCGCTGCAGGCGGCGGAAGTTGTCCTCCATCGTCGCCGCGCTGTAGACGTACGTCGGCGTGCCGTAGAGCCCGGCGACGGCCGCGAGGTCGACGGATTCGCACTGCAGATCGGAACCGGAGTAGTGGAAGTGGTGCATGGACGGTGGAGGAAAAGGACGTGAAAGCGCGGAACGTAGGGGCTTTCGCCTTGAAAAAACCACTTCAAATTTCGAAAACCCGAACTGTGCTCCGCGCCTTGTTCAACTTCCGTTCCCGTCCGGCCCTCCGGTTCGGACTGCGGCGCGACCAAGGCGGCCGTTTCCGTGATCCGCGTTTCGTCAGTTTCATGAGCAGCAACAACCGCAAGTCGCTCGATACCGATCTGCACGACGCGGTGCTCAAGGGCCGGAAACTGATGCGTTCCGTGCTCAAGCTCGCCCTCTTCGGCGGCGGCGCCTGGGTCGTGCTCGAGAGCGCGCGGGCCTTGTCGGTGTTCTGAGCGCAACGGTTCCCGAAATCGGGAAAACGCGATCCCAGCGGCGGACACTGCGGCCGACCGACCGCCTCCGGTTCAGCCCCCCTAAGTTTTTTAATCCTTGGTCGGGAGCACCTTGTCGCAGCGCCGATCCGCCGGCACAGCCGTTGCTAAACCCGCGCTCCCGTCCGCGGGCCTGATGCCCGCAACGGTCTTCATCCGCATGAAATCCCTCCGTTCCTTGTTCCTTGTCGCCCTCGCGCTCGCGGCTCCCGCGGCCGACGCCGCGACCGAATCCTTCCGCCTCGACCGCGTCGGCGTCACCCGGTTCACCGCCGCCGGCACCGACCGCCTGCTCCGCACGCCGGGCGTGCTGCACCTCGACGGCCGCCTCTCCTGGGGCACGCCGCTCGAGCAATCCCTGCCCGCCAACGTGCATCCCGCCGTGCTCGGCCGGACGCTGATCCGGCAGGAAGACTGGTTTGCCTACCGCAGCCTCGGTTTCGGAGCGACCGCCAACTTCCAACTCGGGGAAGGCTCGGTGGCGTTCACCGTCGGCGACTCGCGCTACTGGGTCGTCGAACCCAATCCCGAAGCCCGTTTCGCCGACGGCGCCGTGATCAACGTCTCCACCCGCGCGCGGCTCGCCGGCGCCGGCGAACGCGTGACCGCCGGTTTCGTCATCGAGGGCCGCGCCCGCTGGGTGCTCATCCGCGGTGTCGGCCCCGCGCTCGCGGCCTTCGGCGTCGCCGCGCCGCTCGCCGATCCGTACCTCACGCTCCGCAAGGGCAACCTGATCCAGTACTTCAACGACAACTGGCACGAACGCCCCGACGCCGCCGCCCTCCGCGCCGCGAGTCTGCGGGTCGGCGCGTTTCCGTTGCCCGAAGGCAGCCACGACGCCGCTCTGCTCGTCGAACTGACGCCCGGGGCGTACACCGTGTCCGTGGAAAGTGCCGGCCCCGCTCCCGCCGCGGGCGAACTGCTCGTCGAAGTTTACCGCGTGCCCGATCCGCAATTCGATTGAAGCGGCCGGAACGCGCTGGGGCGGGAGCGCGGTCGGCATTGACGCCGGCGCCGGCCTTTCGCCGTAGTCGGGCATGCCCGACGCGCTCCCTCGCCCCACCCTTTTCCAGCGTTTCCTCAATCTGATCGAGCGGATCGGCAACGTCCTGCCGAATCCTTCGACCCTCTTCGCCCTCCTTGCCGGCGTGGTCGTGTTGCTCTCGTGGTGGCTGAGCTCGATCGGCGTGAAGGTCACGCACCCGGCGACGGGCCAGGTCGTGCCGATCGTCAATCTCTGCTCGCTCGAGGGCCTGCAACGGATGCTGACCAACGTCGTGCCCAACTTCGTCGGCTTCCCGCCGCTCGGCACCGTGCTCGCCTGCCTGATCGGCATCGCCGTCGCGGAACGCACCGGCCTCATCACCGCGGCCCTGCGGCTCATCGTTCTGTCCGCGCCGCGGCGGCTGCTCACGCCGATCGTGATCTTCGGCGGCATCATGTCGCACTCCGGCGGCGACGTCGGCTACGTGCTCATGATCCCGCTCGGCGCCGCGATTTTCCACACCGTCGGCCGCCACCCGATCGCCGGGCTCGCGGCCGCGTTCGCCGGCGTCTCGGGCGGCTTCAGCGCCAACCTGCTGCTCGGCACCATCGACCCGCTGCTCGCCGGCATCACGCAGGCCGCGGCCGTCGTCGTGAAGCCGGGCATCGTCGTCCCGGCCACGGCCAACTACTACTTCCTCGTCGCCGCCACCGGGCTGCTCACCGTCGCCGGCACCTGGGTCACGGAACGCATCGTCGAACCGCGCCTCGGCCCCTACACCGGCGACGCCAAGCCCGAGCCGCTCGTCCCGCTGAGCGCAGACGAGAAACGCGGCCTGCTCTGGGCCCTGCTCGCCGTGCTGGGCCTCACCGGCGCGATTCTCTGGGGCACGCTCGCGCCCGGCGGTTTCCTGCTCGATCCGAAGAACCCGACCTTCCTCGGTTCCTACCTGATGAAGGGAATGATCTTCTTCATCTTCTTCTACGGCTTCATCGCCGGCCTCGCCTACGGCCTCGGCGCCCGCACGGTGCGCAACGACCACGACGTCGTCCGCGGCATGGACGCCTCGATGGCCACGATGGCGTCGTACATCGTGATGGCGTTCTTCGCGGCGCAGTTCCTCGCGTTCTTCAACTGGACCAACCTCGGCACCGTGCTCGCGGTCAAGGGCGCGGAAGGGATCCGCGCGCTGAACCTGCAGGACAGTCCCGTCTTGCTCATGGTCGCGCTCGTGCTGCTCACCGCCGCGATCAACCTCGTGATCGGCAGCGCCTCGGCGAAGTGGACGCTGATGGCGCCGATCTTCGTGCCGATGTTCATGCTCCTCGGCTATTCGCCCGAGCTCGTGCAGGGCACGTACCGCGTCGGCGATTCCTGCACCAACATCATCACGCCGCTGATGAATTACTTCCCGCTCATTCTGACTTTCGCCGGCCGTTACGTGCCGCGCACCGGCATCGGCACGATGATCGCGACGATGCTGCCCTATTCGCTGACTTTCATGGTCTGCTGGACGGCCATGCTGATCGTCTGGATTCTCCTCGGCGTGCCGATGGGGCCCGGCTCGGGGCTGTACCTGCCGAAGTAACCGGCGCGGCGCGCCGTTTACTTCGGTAAGTTCGGAGTTTGGGGTTCGGAGTTCGGAGTTGCCGGCGGTCAAATCCGGGCGACCGCGACGTTTTCGATCCGAGGGTTCCCGACCCAACTCCAAACCCCGAACTCCAAACTCCAAACCACTATCCGCGCGCTTGCCTGCGCGCGCCGCCCGGGCCGTAGTTCGACATGACGAACACTCCGCCCCGGGTTTCGCCGTTCCAGCGTTTCCTCGACGGTGTGGAACGCGCCGGCAACGCCCTGCCCCACCCCGCCACGCTCTTCATCTTGCTCGCCGCGCTCGTGATCGGGCTCTCGGCGCTGTGCCACGCCGCCGGCGTCGCGGTCACGCATCCCGCCACCGGCAAGGTCATCACGACCGTCAATCTGCTCTCCGCCGAGGGCCTGCAGCGCATGCTCACGGAGGCGGTGCGCAACTTCCTCGCCTACCCGCCCCTCGGTATTTCGCTGATGTGCCTGCTCGGCATCGGCATCGCGGAACACTCCGGGCTCATGGGCGCGATGCTGCGGCTCTTCGTCCTCGCCTCGCCCGCCAAGCTGGTGACGCCGATGGTCGTCTTCGCCGGCGTGATGTCCAACGCCGGCAGCGAAGTCGGCTACGTGCTCCTCACGCCGCTCGCCGCCGCGCTCTTCCACGCTCTCGGCCGCCATCCGATCCTCGGGCTGGCCGCGGCCTTCGCCGGCGTTTCCGGCGGTTACAGCGCCAACCTCGTGATCGGCTCCGTCGACGTGCTGCTCGCCGGCCTCACCCAGGCCGCGGCGCAAATCGTGAACCCGGAGTACAAGGTCAACGCCCTCGCGAACTGGTACTTCATGGGCGTATCCACTTTTATGGTTACGGCCGCCGGCACCTGGGTCACCGAGAAGATCGTCGCGCCCCGCCTCGGCACCTACACCGGCACGGCCGCGCGCGAGGAACTCAAGCCGCTCTCCGCCGCGGAGAAACGCGGTCTGTGGGCCGCCCTGGCGGCATTCCTCGCGCTGACCGGCTTCGTGCTCTGGGGCGTGCTGCCGGCGGACGGGATTCTCCTGAATCCGAAGCAGCCCCGTTTCGACCAATCCGCCTTCATGGTCGGCCTCGGCACCTTCATCTTTCTCTTCGGCCTGCTGCCCGGCATCGCGTACGGCTTCGGCGCGGGCACGCTGAAGAACGACCACGACATCATGGGCGGCATGACGGCGACGATGAAGTCGATGGCGTCGTTCATCGTCCTCGCGTTCTTCGCCGCGCAGTTCATCGCCTACTTCAACTGGACCAACCTCGGCCTCATCACCGCGGTGCGCGGCGCGGAAGCGATCCAGCACCTCGGGATCGAGAAACAGCCGACGCTCCTGATGGTCGCGCTTGTCGGTTTTGCGGCGGTCGTGAACCTGATCATCAGCAGCGCGTCCGCGAAGTGGGCGCTGCTCGCGCCCATCTTCATCCCGATGTTCATGCTCCTCGGCTATTCGCCGGAAATGGTGCAGGGAACGTTCCGCATCGGCGACAGCGTGACGAACATCATCACGCCGTTGCTCAGTTACTTCCCGCTGATTCTGACCTTCGTGCAACGCTACGAGCCGAAAGCCGGCATCGGCACGATGATCGCGACCATGCTGCCCTACACGTTCGCGTTCATCGCCGCCTGGATCGTGCTGCTGGTCGTGTGGCTCGCCGCCGGCTGGCCCATGGGCCCCGGCGCGCCGCTGTATTTGAAGGGGTGAGCCCGGTTGAAAGTTGAAAGTCCCAAGTTGAAAGCCCGGCGATCCGCCCGGCTTTCAACTTTCACCCTTCAATTTTCAACTTCCCGCCGGCCGCTGCGGCCGGCGCTCAGCCCGCCCCGCCGCCCGTGCTCTGGGACTCGGGCTTGAAACTCGCGCGCAGGCTGGCGTTGAAGTAATCGCGGTTCAGGCGCGCGATGAAGTCGTGCGAGATCAGCTTCGGGCAGGCGGCGCTGCACTCGTATTGGTTCGTGCAGTTGCCGAAACCGAGTTCGTCCATCGTCGAGACCATCGCGAGCACGCGCTTGTCGCGCTCCGCCTGGCCCTGCGGCACGAGGCCGAGGTGCGAGACCTTGGCGGCGACGAAGAGCATGGCGCTGGCGTTCTTGCAGGCGGCGACGCAGGCGCCGCAGCCGATGCAGGTCGCGGCGTCCATCGCCAGATCGGCGGCGGGCTTCGGCACCGGGATCGCGTTCGCGTCCGGCGCGGAACCCGCGCGGGCGGTGATGTAGCCGCCGGCCTGCTGGATCTTGTCGAAGGCGCTGCGGTCCGTGATCAGATCCTTGACGACCGGGAAAGCGGCGGCGCGGAACGGCTCGACGACGACGGTATCGCCGTCGCGGAAGCTGCGCATGTAAACCTGGCAGGTGGCGACGCCCTTGCCCGGGCCGTGCGGCTTGCCGTTGATCGTGCAGGAACAGGTGCCGCAAATGCCCTCGCGGCAATCGTGGGCGAACGCGATCGGCTCCTCGCCCTTGGCGGTGAGCTCGTCGTTCACGACGTCGAGCATCTCGAGGAACGACATGTTCGGGCTGAGATCCTTCGACGGGTAGTCGACGAACTTGCCCGGCTGGTACGGCCCGGCCTGGCGCCAGACGCGGAGGGTGATGGAGAGAGGCTGGGATGAGGTGTTGGCGGCGACCATGACGGGGGAAATTAAGATTTGGGAATTACGATTTACGAGGTGCGCCGGGCGCGCGTGGTCCGGATCGCGGCGACCGCGATGGAAAGAATTTCTTCGCCCTCGCGCATCAGGGCCTCGAGTCGACCGAGCGGCAGCAGGCCCGACTCGACCAGCAGTTCCATCCAGTAGAGCGACTCGTCGCACTCTTCTTCCACGATTTTCAATTTGTTGATGAAGTCCGCCGTCGACTTGGCGCGGCAGGCGGCCCGGTAGTTGGCCCCGACGGAAGTGCCCGCCCGCAGCAGTTGCCGGCCGAGCACTTCGGCGACTCCGTCGCCCGGCAAAGCGCGAACCGCCTTAATCACGCGCAAGGCATACGATTTGGTGCGCTTGAGCAGCTCTTGTTTCGTCATGACGCGTGCGGGAAATCGTACTTCGTAAATCGTCCCCCGTACTTCGCATCACTTGTAGTTCCGGACGCTCATCTTCACGAACTCGTAGTTGAGCGGCTCGACGTTGCGGAGCGGCGTTTTGCCCGCGCCCTGGTATTCCCAGGCCGCGGCGTGGCCGAACTTCTCGTCGTCGCGTTTGCACTCGCCGTCCGGATACTGGAACTCTTCGCGGAAATGGCCGCCGCAGCTCTCCTCGCGGGTGAGCGCGTCGCGGCACATCAGTTCGCCGAGTTCCAGGAAATCGGCCACGCGGCCGGCCTGCTCGAGGGACTGGTTCATCGTCTCGGCGGA